>BS_KBA_SWE02_21mDRAFT_10000025_pt1 | contig 48585 bp, 46 predicted proteins | sample BalSeasSWE02_21m_FD_9196 | JGI IMG/M metagenome (IMG submission 9196)
ATATTTAGTGCAGGAAATTCAGGACAGGTCATCAATATTGGTTGTTGGATTGGAGCTTCGGTTACAGTGCCAAAAATTTAATGAAACTATATACAAAAAATATAATTTTAACTATGGTCACCGTATTTACGGTGACCATATTTTTTTCATGTAAAAACAATTTAAAGGAGGTTCAAAAAATTGGAATATCTGAAAATGAACCTATAGGAATTGCTGAAAATATTAATTTAAAATATACCGATTCCGGAAAAATAAAGGCCATTTTGTTGAGTCCTAAAATGCTTGATTTTTCTAACAGAACATTTCAATACAGTGAGTTTCCAGATGGAATAAACCTTACTTTATATGATGAAGAAAACCAAAAAAGTACGGTAGTGGCAGATTATGCTATTGTATATAATGAAACAGACTTAATGGATTTACAAGGCCACGTGGTTATCGCTACAAAAGATAATGACACCTTATATGCTGAACAATTATATTATGATCAGAAAAGGGAATGGCTATTTACCAATAAACCCGTAACATTTAGAACCGGTTTGGATTTAATCCATGGTAATGGGTTTGATGCTGACTCAAAATTTACCAATGCCGAAGTGCTTGAAATAAATGGTATTATTACTGTGAATGATTAACAGAAACTAATACAATCTCTCAAAATATTTTTTAAGTATCTTTGTTCTTATTTTAAACATATTTTATGATGCTAGCTAAGTTTTTTCAATACGCCTATTTAATTTTTGCAGTGCTTTTTATTTATGATGGTATTTCAAAATGGAATAATGGGACCAATGGGGCTTATATCTCATTAGGATTGGCTGCTTTGGCCATCTTTATGTATTTCTTCAGACAAAAATTTAGAAAAAAATATGAAAATAAAGACAAATCAAACTAAATGAGTCTTTACGTCATTATTATACTTATTTCTTTATTAGCCTCGGCCTTTTTCTCAGGGATGGAGATTGCATATGTGTCGTCAAACAAAATCCATATTGAAATTGAAAAAAAACAAGAAGGGCTATTAGCTAAAATTCTAATAAAACTGACTGCAAAACCTTCTAAATATATTGCTACCATGCTTATTGGAAACAATATTGCCTTGGTTATTTATGGGTTTTTTATGGGTGATTTATTAGTGCAATGGTTTCAATCGATGCTGCCTTTGCCCTCAGGCTTTTTAAACTATTTATTGACAGATTTAAGTTTGTTAACCCAAACGGTTATATCTACACTTTTAATTTTAATAACTGCTGAATTTTTACCCAAGGTCTTTTTTCAAATTTATGCCAATACATTAATTAAGGTATTAGCCCTGCCGGCTTATATCTTTTATCTGCTTTTTTCTTTTATTTCAGATTTCGTTATTTGGATATCAGATATGGTTTTAAGGCAGTTTTTTAAGACNGAAGGNGATCAAATCCAACTGGCTTTCACAAAANTAGAATTAGGTAACTATATCAGTGAACAAATGGAATCGGTTGAGGAACATGATGAGGTTGATTCTGAAATACAGATATTTCAAAATGCGCTTGAATTTTCTGAAGTCAAAGCGCGTGAAGTTATGGTGCCCAGAACAGAAATTATAGCCGTTGAATTGCATAGTTCTATAAAAACACTAAATGCATTATTTACAGAGTCTGGTTGTACTAAAATATTGGTTTATAACGAAACTATTGATGATATATTGGGGTATGTGCATTCTTTTGAGTTGTTTAAAAAACCTAAATCTATTGAATCCATAGTGCTCCCGGTTGAGTTTGTGCCAGAAACGGTATTGATTAAAGATGTGCTTAACGTGCTTATTAAAAAACGAAAGAGTATTGCGGTGGTTTTGGATGAATATGGTGGAACCTCTGGAATTATGACAGTTGAAGACATTGTCGAAGAATTATTGGGTGAAATTGAAGATGAACACGATACGGATGATTTAATTGAGGAAATAATTGATCAAGAAACGTTTAAATTTTCTGCACGTTTAGATGTTGATTATATCAATGAAACCTATAAAATAGACCTTCCTGAAAGTGAAAATTATGAAACGCTTGGTGGTTTAATAGTGAATCATACAGAAGAAATTCCAGAACAAAATGAAGTGGTTACAATTGACACCTTTCAATTCACTGTTTTAGAAGTTTCAACCACTAAAATTGATTTAGTTGAACTTAAACTTTTAAAAGAAGATTAAAATCATATAGTTTACATGAATAAAAGCATATTTCTATTTTATTATTAAATAGAAAATGGTATTTTCGCGCACGATATTTTGACAATAAACAAACAAGCAAATAACCCTTTCTTGGGGTTTTAAAAATAATTAATTTACAAATGGCAGTTTTAAATAAAATCAGACAACGTTCCCTTTTTTTAATCATCATTATTGCACTTGCACTTTTCTCTTTTGTACTAGCAGATTTATTTAAAAACGGTAATGCACTTTCGGCGAAATCTCAAAATACAGTTGGTACTATCAATGGAAAAGATATTACACGCGTAGAGTTTTTACAAAAGGTTGAGGCGGCACAAAAGCAAGCAGGTCCAACTGCAACTAATACTCAAGTAATGAATAGAGTATGGGAGCAAGAAGTAAGACAAGCGGTAATGGAAACTCAATTTGAAGAATTAAATATCACCGTTGAGAAGGATCAAATGAGAGATTTGCTTAAAAATGCTTTGGCAACTAGTCCTGAATTTTTAAATGAGGCGGGTTTATTTGACGAAAACAAGTTAAATGAATATATCATTAACTTAAAAGAAACTTCAGCGGCCACTTATCAAGAATGGATTAATTATGAAAAGTCTTTGGCTTCAAATGCCTTACAGCAGAATTATTTTAACCTGGTAAAAGCAGGATTAACAGGGACTCTTGAAGAAGGTAAGTTTGAACATGGTTTAGAAGGCAATAAGGTAGATATTAGGTTTGTTCAAATTCCGTTTTCTTCTATCCCGGACAGTACTGTTACAGTTTCTAAAGCTGAAATTAAAAGTTATATTGAGAAACATAAAGATATGTATAAAGCAGATGCTTCAACAGATATTCAATATGTGGAATTTAAAGAAGGACCAACCGCAGAAGATGAAGAGGCTATAAAAAACGGATTGATTACTTTACTTAATAATCAAGAAGTTTACAATGAAAATTCAAAAACTACTGAAACCGTACCAGGATTTTTAAAAACTGAAAACAATGAAGCTTTCATTAATTCAAATTCAGATATAAAATTTGATAATCGATTTGTTTTTAAATCCGCGTTACCTGTGGCTGTAGCAGATAGCATCTATAATCTTAATGAGGGTCAAATTTACGGTCCGTACAAAGACGATGGCTTTTTTAAACTTTCAAAAGTTGTTGCTGTAAAACAAATTCCTGATTCTGCTAAAGTGAGACATATATTGATTCCGTTTTTAGGATCAAGAAGTGCTGATGCAGAAGTAAAACAAACGGAAGCACAAGCCAAACAAACGGCTGATAGTATTTTAGCGATTTTAAAAACAGATAAATCAAAATTCTCAGAATTTGTAACTAAATTTTCATCAGACAAAGGCAGTGTAGAAAATGAAGGCAGATATGACTGGCATCCATACAATACCATGGTGCCGGAATTTAATGATTTTGAATTTGATGGAAAAGTGGGTGATTTAGGAGTTGTGAAAACTGTTTTCGGTTTCCACGTCATCGAAATTGAAGGTCAAAAAGAGAAACAAAAAGCAATTCAAGTTGGAACCATTGCCAGAAAAATAGAGCCTTCTCAAGCTACTGTTGATAAAGTGTTTAGAGATGCGTCTAATTTTGAAATTTCTGCTGACACGAAAGATTTTACTGAATTGGCTACTGAAAATAAATATGTTGTTCGTCCTGTAAACAGTATTAAAGAATTAGACGAAAACATACCAGGTATAGGTAACCAAAGACAAATTGTGAGATGGGCTTTTAATGAAGAGACTAAAATTGGAAAGATTAAACGTTTTAATATCCCCTCCGGCTATGCCATTGTTCAATTAGTTGCAAAAAGAGACAAGGGATTAATGACTGTTGAAGAAGCTACTGTTACGGCAATGCCAGTAATCAGAAAAGAGAAAAAGGCGGATATTATAAGAAGCAGAGTGCGTGCTACAACACTTGATGATTTGGCAGCAGCTGAAAACACAACAGTTAGAACGGCAATGGCAATCAACATGAAGAATCCAACTATATCTGGTGCTGGTAAAGAACCTTTTATAGTAGGAGCTGCGTTTGGTTTAAAAGAAGGGCAAACGTCAAAACTAATTGATGGAAATAATGGAATCTATATGATTGAAGTCACTAAACTAACACCGGCTGTAGAGTTAGATAGTTATCAAGCGGCGGCCAATCAAGTGGAACAACAAAAAATGAATGTTGTAAATACAAGACTTTATAATGCGTTAAAAGAAGCTGCGGAAATTGAAGATAACAGAGCAAAAACTCAGATACAATAGTCTAATTAATATATTTATAAAAAGGCCTCAATTTTTTGAGGCTTTTTTATTGGTCATTTTTTATAAAATGAGATTGCTAAACGGAATGATAGTGCTAAAACCCTTGCTCTTAAAATAAACACTTGGGTCTTCTAATGAGGTTACTAAAATAAAATCTCCACCCCAAGCTCCAAGACTTTTTATACAACCTTTAAAGTCATTAAACAATAACTCTTTAATTGGTTTTTGTTTAATAATTTGTGAAATATAATCTTCGTGAAGTGTGATTAAGGACTCAAATTCCAAGAGCGATTTGGAATGTATTATTTTATGAGAAATTTTGCTGATGGCATCAATGAGTAACTCATTTGGTTTGCTTAATTTATATTGAGCAATACCCTCACGGCTATTTTGTTTTTTATTTAAGTAAACAAAATAAAGTTGTTGTTTAAAAGAAGGATTAAATGAGACTTCCTTAACCAATGGCTTTCCGTTATGCAACTGATAGCTAACAGGTATGTTATGTTGCGCACAGGCTATGTCGTAACCGCTACCGCCAAAGGTCATTTTAAGTAATTTAAAAGCATCAATATTGGCCCATTGTGCCATGTTATTGATTAGCGTGGAAGACGTTCCTAATCCCCATTCTTTTTTAAAATCTAAATGTGTAGTTATTTTAAATCCAGAAGTTACACTTAAAAAAGACGGGTTTAGAGTTCTGGCAGTTTGTATGATTTGAATTAATCGTTTGGTAATCTCATCCGTTTCAATTGAAATTTCTTTATATAAATCTTTTATTGAAAATTTATTTTCATACCATATTTGACCGCTTTCATCGTAACTCGTCCAATCAAGTTTTGAAGAGGCCATAGGTTCCACTGTTAATGATTGACCAAGTTTAGTAGGAATAGCAAAAGAAACAGCACCATCAAGAACGACGTATTCGCCTGAAATTAATAATTTACCGTTACTATAAAATGTTTTTGTACTCAATTTTTAATCCTTAAATTCATTATGGCGTCAACCACAGCATTATGAGAAACCGTATGTGTTTTAAAATAATCAATAATGATTGCTTTCTCCTTATCATTAGCTTCAAATTGATTTAAAATATTCATCAAATGCATTTTCATATGTCCTTTTTGAATGCCAGTGGTCGTTAAGGATCTTAATGCTGCAAAATTTTGGGCTAAACCAGCAACAGCAACAATTTGCATCAGTTCTTTGGCAGATGGATGATGGAGTAATTCTAAAGCTAGTTTTACTAAAGGATGCAAACCTGTAAGACCACCAACAGTTCCTAAGGCTAAAGGAATTTCCAGCCAAAAATAAAAGATACCATTTTCAACTTTAGCATGGGTTAAACTGGAGTATTGGCCATTTCTTGAAGCATAGGCATGAACACCAGCTTCAACGGCTCTAAAATCATTCCCTGTAGCGAGCACTACGGCGTCTATGCCATTCATAATACCTTTATTATGAGTTACCGCGCGATACGGTTCAACTTCTGCTATAGCTACAGCTTGTACAAATTTTGAAGCAAATTCTTCTGGTGTGATCCCTTTATCTTCATTTAAATCTTCAACCCGGCAACTTACTTCTGCTCGAACTAAACAATCAGGAACATAGTTTGATAAAATGCTCATGACAATTTGAATATTTTTTTCTTCTTCAGAGAAATATTTAAATTCTAAAGCCTCGTTCTTAAAGGTTTTTGCAAATTGTTCTAAACATGAGTTAATAAAATTGGCACCCATGGCGTCAAGGGTTTCAAAAGAGACATGTAGTTGATAATAGCCTTTTATATCTTGTGTTTTATCCCTTAGCTCAATATCAATAATACCGCCACCACGTTTCTCCATGTTTTTGGTAATGGGCTTAACCTCTTGTAGAAGTTTTGGTTTTATAGTAGTGAAATAAGATGTGAGGGTATCAGGATTGCCAAAGTACATAAAATGTACCTGGCCAATTTTTGTTGTAGAAAGTACTTTGGTTTTAAAACCGCCCCTGTTTAGCCAAAATTTAGCCGATTTACTGGCCGCTGCTACCACAGAGCTTTCTTCAATAGCCATGGGTATGGTATGAAGCTTGTCATTAATCAAAAAGTTAGGAGCAACTCCAAAGGGTAAATAATAATTAGAGATCGTATTTTCAATGAATTCATCATGAAGTTGTTGAATTTTTTGGTCACTATGCCAGTATTGTTCTAAAATTTGTTTAGCTGACTCGTTATTTGCAAAGTAAGTACTTACAATCCATTCAATTTTTTTTGCCTTTGATAGTTTTGAAAATCCAGAAATTGTTTTGCTCATTAAGGTTGTTGTTTAAATAGCAAATATACTACAACTAGATTTTAAATAATACAAAGGATTTAATGTTGAAAATAAATTGTATTTATGTATNAATTATAGGTGCTTTTTGCATAATTTTTAGTAAACTTGAAAACTTTTATGGATAAAGCAATAATTGATTAAATTTGAAAAGATTATTGTAATTCATATTTTCAAGTTTTTAAACTCTCTTGAGTTTATTAGTATTAATAAAAATAAAAATTAATTTATGGCAGCAGCAACCTTACAACCACATCAAAAAGAAATTTTCGGCCAACCCATTGGCCTTTATTTTTTATTTTTTTCTGAAATGTGGGAACGCTTCTCATACTATGGGATGCGTGCAATTTTAACCTTATACATGGTTCATGAAACAACAGATAATTTTAATCCAGGTTTAGGTTGGACCGCAGGGGAAGCTTTAGCGTTATATGGATGGTATACCATGTTGGTATATGTGGCATCCATTCCTGGCGGGTATATAGCGGATAAATTTCTTGGACAAAAAAAATCGGTTCTTTATGGGGGTTTAATTTTAATTGTTGGACAATCCATATTGGCAGTGTCAGCGCCTTGGGCTTTTTATACTGGTTTAGGATTAATCATCACAGGGGTTGGTTTACTCAAACCTAACATCTCTACGATGGTTGGTGGATTATATCAAAAAGGTGATATAAGAAGAGATCAAGGGTTTACTATATTTTATATTGGAATTAATTTAGGTGCTTTTTTATCATCGTTAATAGTTGGGTATGTAGGTGAAAAAATTGGATGGCATTATGGTTTTGGTTTAGCTGGTATAGGTATGACTTTAGGAATGATTGTTTATTACTTAGGAATGCCTTATTTATCTCATGTTGGAAATTTTATTGGTGAAGATGGTTCTGATGAAGACAAGGCTGCAATGAATAAACCATTAACTGATGTTGAAAAAGACCGTGTTAAAGTCTTATTGATTTCTTTTTTAATTGTAATTGTCTTTTGGGGAGCTTTTGAACAAGCGGGAGGATTATTAAATATCTATACTCAAGAAAAAACAAATAGAATATTAGATTTTACATTACCATTAATTGGTAATGAAGTGCCTGCCTCATGGTTTCAATCACTAAATGCCTTATTTATTATTTTATTAGGAACATTCGTCGCTGGTTGGTGGGCTAAAAGAAAACTAAAAGGAAAAGAAGCCTCTTCATTATTCAAAATGGCAATAGGCACCATTATAATGGGTACTGGGTTCTTATTTATGACAGCGGCGGTAGCTCAATTTGAATCTGAAGGCTCTTCTGCCATGTATTGGTTAGTATTAGCTTATTTATTTCATACTATTGGAGAATTAAGTATGTCGCCAGTGGCCTTATCTTTTATTACAAAACTGGCGCCTCTTAAATATGCTTCTATAATGATGGGTGTTTATTTTGCAATGACAGGTTTGGGTAATAAAGTAGCTGGTTTATTAGGTGAAGCTTCTGAAGGACTGGGAGAATATGCTATTTTCACTGGAATTGCTGTGTTTACTATTATTTGGACTTTTACTAGTTGCTTTATTAAAACCATTAAAAGCGTCTTACTCATGGAGCAGAAGACGATGAACACCTATAAATGAATTTGATTTATACCTAAGAATATGTCAACAACAAACAATGAGTTTTTTAAGACCAATGTCATTGGGCATCCTGCGGGATTATTCGTTTTATTTTTTACAGAAATGTGGGAGCGTTTTTCTTATTATGGGATGCGTGCCTTACTGGTACTTTTCTTAACTACCGCCATTATGAATGGGGGTTGGGGATGGTCAAATGAGAATGCTCTGGCACTTTATGGAACCTATACTTCTATGGTTTATCTGACTCCAATTTTAGGAGGATTTATTGCGGATAGATATATAGGGTATAGATGGGCAGTTGTTATCGGGGCTATTATTATGGCTATTGGAACCTTATCAATGGCCATGATTGAACCCTTTTATATTTATAGTGGTTTAACCTTGTTAATTGTTGGGAATGGATTCTTTAAACCTAATATGACTTCTATTATTTCACATATGTACAAAGAGCATCCTGAGAAAAAAGATGGTGCTTTCACCATTTTTTATATGGGCGTAAACGCGGGTGCCTTTTTGGGTATTATGCTTTGCGGTTATATTGGAGAAAAGGTTGGTTGGAATTGGGGGTTTGGATTAGCAGGCATTTTCATGCTTTTAGGAATGTTACAATTCTATTTTGCACAAAATATATTTGGTGATGTTGGTAAAAAACCTGTTCAGGCAGTGGTTTCTGATAGTAAAGCTGAAGTAAAATCTGAAGATAAATTAAACCCTTTTACGAGCTTAGATTTAATTATTATAGTTATTATTTCTGTGGCAGGTTTAGTTTGGATTTTGAATGATCCTTATTCAAAAGTGAGTGGTAATTCCTTGTTGGATTTTTCAGTGGGTACAATGGATGGTTCAAACTTTACCATCATAGCCGCTTTATTGTTATTGATTTTCCTGATAGTCAGTAGGATTATGCGTTATACTACTGTGGTAAAAGACCGAATGATAGCTGTTGTTATTTTTGCGTTCTTCACCATATTCTTCTGGGCGGCTTTTGAACAAGCTGGTGGCTCCATGACGATTTTTGCTAAAGATTACACAAACAGAGCATTGGTAGGTAATTATGCTTTAATGTTTAATATTTTTAATACCTTATTAACGGTGATTCCTTTAGGGATCATAACATGGGTGTTGTTTAAATTATTCCAGCAGACATTCGCAAAATATGCCCTTTCTAATATTTTTTTAGGTACTAGTTTTGTCATTATATGGGGAATTGTAATCTGGATGTTAATGAATGAATATTCAAAAACAGAAACTGAAGTTGCGGCTTCTTGGTTTGGAATTCTAAACTCCTTCTTTATTATTGCATTTGCTCCATTGTTTTCAAAAATATGGGAAAGTAAATATAACCCAAGTGGCGCCTTTAAATATGCGTGGGGTTTAATTCTTCTAGGCATAGGTTTTGGTACTTTAGCGTATGGTGCAAATTCAATTATTCCTGGAGAAACGGTCATTAAAGTAAGTATGGNTTGGTTAATTTTAGCCTATTTATTTCACACGCTTGGTGAACTATGTTTATCACCTGTTGGACTTTCTTATGTCAGTAAATTAGTTCCGGGAAGAATGATTGCCTTTATGTTTGGTGTATGGTATTTGGCTATCGCCATTGGAAATAAAACGGCAGGCTCCATGGGAGGAATGATTGACCAAATTACCGCTGAATATTCTTTAACAACCTTTTTCTTAATATTTACCTTAATTCCTATTGGAGGAGGCATCATATTAATGGTGTTAAATCCTGTTATTAAAAAACTGATGCATGGGGTCCGTTAATCGAATAAATAGTTAAAAAATATAAAAAATGCTTCTTTTAAGAGGCATTTTTTATATTTTAGGAACACTTTTTGAAAAGGAGTACCTAAATCTTAAATTTTCAATAATGAAACAATTAAAATATGTCTTAGTTTTTTTAGCTTTTACCTCATTTCATGGAATTGCTCAAGAAATTAATTGGTTATCACTTGAAGAGGCTGTTGCACTTCAGAAGAAAGCTCCCAAAAAAATTATGATGGATGTATATACCAGTTGGTGTGGTCCATGTAAAATGCTTGATAGAAACACTTTTCATAATGCAGATGTGGTAAACTATGTCAACAAAAATTATTATGCTGTTAAGTTTAATGCGGAAGGTAATGAGGTGGTGACGTTTAAAGGCAATACATTTTCAAATCCAAACTACAAGCCAGAACTTGCAAATAAGCGTAATTCTGCTCATCAATTAACCAGTTATTTTCAGGTAAACGCTTATCCAACTATTGTGTTTATGGACGAAAGTGCGGATTTATTGGCACCAGTACGCGGGTATCAAACGGCAACACAGCTTGAATTATATTTGAAAATGTTTAAAAAGGATGAACATAAAATGATGGATACTCAGGAAAAATTTAATAATTATTATGCTGCTTTTAAGCCAGAATTTAAAGAGTAGAGCTATTAATAATTTATAGTTAAAGCGCCCTTTTCATTTGTTTGATGAAAAGGGGTTTTTGTTTTTTCACATGTCCTTTTCCATCGTTCAACATAGGTTTTATAATTACTGCCATCGGCTATTATTAGTTTTGGGTTGAGCAGTGCTATCAGTCTTGTCAAATTAATCTTAGGAGAATTTCTTAATAAAACATAATCGGGTTTAAAAGTTTTTATGGTATAAATACCTAAACTGTCAATCACTAATAGTTTTTTATCCCCTATAAAATAAACCGATTGTAAAGACTCTTTTTTTAGGTTTTTAATATGATTTGAAACCATATAATCATTAATGATTCTATCTTTTTGTTTACTTGTACTATCCATATTATCACTTAGAGTCAATTGGTTACTTTGACTATTTCCAAGTAAACTGTATCGGCTTTTATGAAAGATTAAAAATTGATTTTTGCGAGATTCCATTTTAGTGTAGAGGAAGATAATTTGTGCAGCAATTATTGATGTAAGTAAAAAAAGGAATCTTTTATAATTTAGGTTAATGATAAATCTAAAACTGGAGATTATAAGCACATAAAAAATAACGACATATAACAGATTAAAGGAAATATCTTTTATTAAAAACGCATCTTGTTCAGCAACCCAACCTACAATCTGGTTCATATAATTGATGAGTAGCCCAAACAGGTTTGCCAAGGCTATTGGTAAAATATTTAGAACGGCTAATAGTATTATAATAATTCCGAAACCTAAAATGATTCCTAAAAATGGGATTATTAAAAGGTTCGTTAGAAAAAATAAACCGGGAAACTGATGAAAATAATAAAGACTTATTGGTATGATACCAATTTGGGCTGATAAAGTAACAGTGAGTGTCTGCCAGAACTTTTTAAAAAACCAATATTTTGGTCTCCATAGGCTGTCTAAAGTTGGATTAAGGCTTACAATACCAAAAATGGCTAAATAACTTAATTGAAATCCAACATCAAATAAAAACAACGGTTTGAAAAGTAATAGTACAAAAATTGAAATAGCCAGTGAATTATAAATATTGGTCGGTCTCTTTAAATGCATTCCAATAGCCACTATACTGAACATGCTTACCGCGCGGGTAACAGACGCTGAAAGTCCTGCAATAATGGCAAAGCTCCATAAAATGAGAATAATTAAAACGGTTTTAATATAGATGCCATAACGAAACCTTTCTAATGGTTTGAAGATAGAACTAAGCATGATTAAAATGATACCGATATGCAAACCGGAAATTGCTAAAATATGAATAGCACCGGCATTCCTGTAGTTGGTGTACACATCTTCACTTATGTTTTGTCGTTGCCCTAATAAAATGGCATTAATAATAGCTAATTCATCAGGTTTAAAAGCATATTTTTTGAGTTTAAAATTGATATGTTCTCTTATTTTATTGGCAATTCCAAAAGCAGTTTGATCATCCGTTTTAACATTAAAAAGCATCTCTTTTGTAACGAATAGTTGATGATAGATATATTGTTTTTCTAAATATTTCTTGTAATTAAATTGTCCGGGATTTGATGGGGGGTTTACATCTTTAAGACTGGTTTTAATAATAAATACATCATCAACTTTTAATGTGAAATTGAGGGAGTCTTTTTTTATGTTTAAAATAGATTTTCCTGAAACCTTAAGGTTATTGATTTTGATGAGATTCAACTATATATTTATCGTCATAACCACTGGATTTTAATACCTCTCTAATCCTTACAGTAATAAGCTTTGTTGAATCATTTTTTTGATTAATTAAGTTTGAATAATGTGTTGAATTATTTAGTGGATCGTGAATACTAACATTCAAGATGCCAATGCATATCATTATGGCATAGCCAATTATTCCAAACCAAATGGTTTTGATGAATTGATTTTTAGCAACAAAATAAGATATTGAGAAAAGTAATAATAGAATGCCTAAAATATATAAAAGTGAGAGGGCAGGGGTGTTATAGAAATAGCCTATTAGTATCCCTGTAATGAGGCAAACAGATAACTTAATAATATTAAAATTAAGTAACTTCATGTAGGAAAGATAACAAATATCTTATAATATCCTGCGTGCTTCGGCAAATGAAAAATACCAGTAACGTTCTGCTAATGAGGAAATAATAACGCCTTGATTTGTTGTAGAATGAATAAATTCAATATTTCCGGGAAGTGCTGTTACAACTAAGCCAACATGGCTTATTATATTTCGTTTTTTAGTTGTTTTAAAAAAAAGTAAATCACCTTCTTTGATATCCTCAAGGAAAATTTTATCGCCCTGTTTTGCCATATCTCTTGAAATTCTCGGTAAAGAAATATCGAATGCTTTAAAGGTTTCATAAACCAAACCGGAGCAATCCATACCTTTTTTAGTGGTGCCGCCAAATTTATATTTCACACCTTCAAATTGTTTGGCGAAATCAATTATATCAAAAATTTTGTTAGAAGTATCAGAAGGCCTATCTGATGCTGTTGCAGGTTCTTTATCAAGATATTTGTTAGTTATTACTGCAATACTGTCATTAACGATGTCAGTCGCCATACCGGTATGAGAATCTACATTTTTTAAAGTTTTACCGGATTTACAGCTAAATAAAAATAAAGAAAGCAATAATACAGTTAGGCAAAGTCTCATAACTTGGTTACGTTTTAATAGCTTTAAAAATAAATTTAGCAGTTTTTTCACTGGCACCCTTGCCTCCTAGTTTTTTTTCTAAATCATAATAATTGATAAAAATGTCACTTCTCTTTTTGGTGTCCAAAATTACCTTGAGTGCATTACTAAGATTTTTTGTATTAAATTCCTCTTGAATAAGTTCCTTAACAACTTCCTTATCCATTATCAAATTGACTAATGAAATGTATTTTAAATTTACAAGCCGTTTACCTATTTGATAAGATAACCAACTTCCTTTATAACAAACCACTTGAGGTATTTTGAAAATAGCAGTTTCAAGGGTAGCTGTGCCTGAAGTTACTAACGCAGCAAAGGACAAGCTAAGTAAGTCATAGGTTTTATTGGAAACAAAGTTGATATTTTTATTTTTTATAAATGGTTTGTAAAAATTAAAATCTTGACTTGGAGCACCAGCAATAACAAACTGATAGTTAGGAAATTGATCAACCACACTTAACATTACAGAAAGCATTTTACTGATTTCTTGTTTTCTGCTTCCAGGTAATAAGGCAATAATAGGCTTATCACTTAAAGCATATTGCTTTCTGAATTCATATTCATCCACTTGAGTTCTGTTCGCAATAGCATCTAATAAGGGATGGCCTACAAATTCAACCGGATAATGATGTTTGCTTTCGTAAAATGTTTTTTCAAACGGCAAAATAACATACATTTTATCAACATCTCTTTTAATGTCTTTGATTCTATTTTCTTTCCAGGCCCATATTTGAGGTGATATATAATAATGTGTTTTGAAGCCTTTTTGTTTGGCCCATTTGGCAATGCGAAGATTAAAACCAGGATAATCAATAAAAATAATGACATCGGGGTTGTAATTTAAAATATCTTCTTTACAAAAACTCAGGTTTTTAGAAATGGTCTTTAAATTCATGATGACTTCTAAAAACCCCATAAAGGCTAAATCTTTATAATGTTTTACCAAACCATCACTAACTTGCTGCATCAAATCACCACCCCAAAACCTAAAATTCGCATTTACATCTTTATTGAGTAATGCTTTCATGAGGTTGGAACCGTGTAAATCACCTGACGCTTCTCCGGCTATGATGTAATAATTCATTAAGAAATGGCTTAAAAAAGTTTAAATACAAAGGTAAATACAGCAACAAATACAGTCATCAATAAAACGCCGCGCGCTCTGTAATCTTGTTTTTTCTTTATGAAAATAAAAAAGGCTGCCAAGTTTAAAATAGCACCTAAACTTATTAGTTTTCCAAGAAACCCTTCAGCCGCCGCCGCTTTTATAACCGTCAAAAAGTCGTCTCCATTTCCAAGAATTGTTGCGGCAAGAAATAATCCTATACTGTTTGCAATTAATCCAACAAATAATCCAATAATAATTTCTTTTTTAACCATTTAAATTCCAAGAGTTTAAATTTTGAATATAATGATGCGCTGTTAAATCAAATTGAACAGGAACAACAGATACATAACCATTTTCTAGTGCCCATTCATCAGTATCTTCTCCATTGTCTAAATTAACAAATTTTCCAGTAAGCCAATAATAATCTTTTCCCTGAGGGTTTTTTCGCTTGTCAAATTCTTCCACCCAATTGGCTTTTGCTTGTCGGCAAATTTTAATGCCTTTGATATTTTTTTCTGAAATGTCAGGAATATTAACATTGAGGACAATGCCATTAGGTAAACCATGTTTTAAAACCATTTCAGAAATGGTTTTAACAAAATGTTTTGTATGACTGAAATCAGCATTCCATTTGTAATTAAGCAAAGAAAAACCAATGGCAGGTATTCCTTCAATACCGGCTTCAATTGCAGCACTCATAGTGCCAGAATAAATGACATTTATAGAAGAATTTGAACCGTGGTTGATACCAGAAACACAAAGATCTGGTTTTCTGTCTAAAACTTCTCTTATCCCAAGTTTAACACAATCTGCAGGAGTTCCAGAGCAGCTGTATTCTAATTGTTTTTCATTATCAACAATAACGCGTTCAACATAAAGCGTCGAATCTAGTGTAATGGCATGTCCCATACCACTTTGCGGACTGTCCGGTGCAACCACCACAATATCTCCAATTGTATTTAAAACATCAATTAGTGTTCTCAGTCCAGGCGCATTTATTCCATCATCATTGGTAACTAAAATAAGTGGTTTCTGTGCCATAAAGGGTCATTTAGATATATCGCTAAAATACATAAATTCCTCTGTAATTGCTCAATTTGTCCGGTTTAACAAAAAATTAGTACGGATTGAATTTATTGGCATGGTTTTTTCTTTATTTTAGTGTAAAAAATAATAGTGCTTACTTTTAATCTTCATTTGTTAATTAGAGGATTATTAAGGAGAAAAAGAAACACGCGTTAAAAAAGGAATATGAAAAAAATCATGAAAAGGAACTATAAAATTTTGTTATTGCTGATATTATTGGCTTTTGCATCCTGCAGTTTCACTACCAAAACATTTGCAGATCCGGATAAAGATAAATTATTAATACAGGTAATAACCTATGTACTGCAACAAGGGCATTTTGATCCAATTGTTATGGATGATGCTTTTTCAGCGCAATTGTTTAAAGATTATGTTGAAAATCTTGACCCGGCAAAACATTATTTTTATGAATCTGATATTGAAGATTTCAAAAAATTTGAAACCACAATTGATGACCAATTAAAAGTGTATGATATTACTTTTTTTAATATCACTTATGATGTAATACTTAAGCGAATTGAAGAGGCTAAAATTTTGTATAAAGAAGCTTTGGCTGAACCTTTTGATTATACTAAAGATGAATCTTTTAATACTGACTATGATAAGGTGAATTATGTCAAGAATAAAAGGGAAATGAAGGAGCTTTGGAGAAAGGAAATGAAGTTTTCAACCCTTTCTAATTATGATGACTTATATACAGAGGAAAAGAATGCCAAAGAAAAGGATCCTGAATATATAATGAAAACGGAACAGGAAATTGAAAAGGAAGCAAGGGAAGCCACGTTAAAGTATATGGATATATACTTTAATGATGTTATAGATGATTTAAAACGGGAGGATTGGTTTGAAGTNTATGTAAATACAATAGTTGGAGAGTTTGACCCACATACGTATTATTTAGCCCCTAAAAGCAAAGAGGATTTTGATACTAAAATGTCTGGTAAACTGGAAGGAATAGGGGCTAGATTACAAAAACGAATGGACTATATTAAAATAGTTGAACTCATTTCTGGCGGACCTGCTTGGAGAAGTAATGAATTGGAAGTTGAGGATGTCATCTTAAAAGTAAAACAGGAAAATGAAGAATATGCTTTAAATATTGTTGGTATGCCTATTAATGATGCCATTAAATTTATTAAAGGGCCAAAAGGCACAAAAGTAACATTAACTATTAAAAAAGTAGATGGTACAATTAAGGATGTAACCCTTATAAGAGATATTATTCAGTTTGATGAAACTTATGCAAAAGCTTCTTTAGTAGAAAAAGATAATGTTAAGTTTGGTGTTATAGATCTTCCTAGTTTTTATTTAGATATGAATAATTATAAAAAATTAAATGCAGCGGTAGATGTTAAACGAGAAATTGAACAGTTAAAGGCCGAAGGCATTCAAGGATTAGTTCTAGATTTAAGAGATAATGGTGGAGGTTCTTTACCAGCAGTAGTGGATATGGCTGGGTTGTTTATTGAGAATGGTCCTGTTGTTCAAGTGCGATCCACTGGAGAGCCAAAGCAAGTTTTAGAAGATAGAGATAGATCCATAACTTGGGATGGTCCATTGGTAATTTTAGTAAATGAATTGTCAGCCTCTGCATCAGAAATTATGGCAGCTGCCATGCAAGATTATAAAAGAGCTATTATTATTGGAAGTAAGCAAACTTATGGTAAAGGCACTGTTCAGAACGTTATAGATTTAAATGGCTGGGTTAGAAATAATACCAATGGAGATTTAGGAGCTTTGGCCTTAACCACTCAGAAGTATTACAGAATTAGTGGAGGTTCTGTTCAATTAGAAGGTGTAAAAAGTGATGTTGTAGTTCCTGGTAAATTTAGTTTTATTGATGTTGGAGAAAAGGATAAGGAAAACGCATTACCATGGGATGAAATTGATTCAGCCAAATATTCTACCTGGAGTAATTATTTTGATTATGCTGCTGCAATAAAAAACAGTAATGAGAGAATGAATAATAATCATCAATTAAGCCTTATTGAAGAGAATGCGCAATGGGTTAAAAGTAAAATTGATGAGAAATCAGTGCCGTTAAATTATGAAAAATATAAGGCTAAAATTGCTTTAAATAATAAGGAAGCTGAGCGATTTGAAGAGATAAACAATTATAAAACAAACTTAACGTTTCAATCACCGCTTTATGAAAAGGAACTTTTTGCTAAGGATACAACTGATTTAAAAGAAAAACGTGAACGTTGGCACGAAAGTTTGAGCCAAGATGTATATGTAGAGGAGGCTTTAAATGTTCTTAAAGATTTAAAAACGTCATACAATATTAAAAAAGTGGCAACTGTAAAAAATTAAATAAATGAGTAGTAATTCGCTCTCATTAAAACAATTAGCGCTCCAAAAGTTTAAAAGGAATTTTTGGGGCGTTTTTAGTTTTTATTTTATTTTACTGGTAGGTTTTATTTCGGTATTTGCCTATTTACTCGCTCCAGATGATTCGCAATATGCCAACCAAATGCATTTGTCAATTCACTCTAAAAAACCGGGCTTTAAGGTAAAAATGCTTATAAAACCATCACAACTTAAGGTAAGTCAAAATCCCTTGGACAAAGTTTTTTTTGGAAAGAAAAATACGGATACAGAAATTCCAGTTTCAGATTTTGAAATTGAAGGCATGACGCTTAGGTATACTGAATACGCTTCAGATGGATTAAAAGGAGTTGAAAAAACGATTCAAATAAATTCTGCGGATAAATTAAGTCCCTTTGTTAAGGATAAAACGTTTTATTTTGGAACTGATAAATATGGTCGTGATTTACTGAGCAGAATACTTGTTGGTGCCAGAATATCCTTCTTTATAGGGTTTGTTGCTGTTTTTATTTCTTTAATAATAGGTATTTTTATGGGAAGCCTTGCTGGATATTTTGGAGGTAAAGTGGACGCCGTTATAATGTGGATGATAAATGTAACGTGGTCCATACCTACTTTGCTTTTGGTAATTGCTATTACATTGGCCTTAGGTAAAGGATTTTGGCAGGTATTTATTGCTGTAGGTTTAACTATGTGGGTTGAAGTTGCTAGAGTGGTACGCGGGCAAATATTGAGCACTAAAGAAATGCAATATGTTACTGCTGCAAGAGCTTTAGGCTATAATGATTATAGAATAATAACTAAACATATTCTGCCAAATATTATGGCGCCTGTTATTGTGATTTCGGCTGCTAATTTTGCAGCAGCTATATTGATAGAAAGTGGTTTGAGTTTTTTGGGTATTGGTGCACAACCACCAATGGCAAGCTGGGGTGCCATGATAAAAGATCATTATAATTACATCATTCTTGGCAAGCCTTATTTGGCAATAATACCTGGATTGTGTATTATGAGTTTGGTTATGGCCTTTATGCTTATTGGTAATGCTTTGAGAGACGCTTTGGATGTAAAGGGCTAATTTTTATTATATCTAAACTACGAATATATGATTTTTCCGAGTTTAACTTTTTCTAATCCAGTCAGTTATTTTCTCAATACCTTCAATAATATTTGGGCCATCATCAGTTAGGTTAAATTGATGTTGTTCTTTGGGTTCTTTGAAATCTACATAGGCCAATCTGGCTACTAAATTATCAGCCTCAAAACCAAAAGCAGAAGCAGGAAGCAGAGCGACACCCGTTTCAATTAATAAACGTTCGCAAAGTTGACTCGATGTTATGATACCACGGTGATTTAATTTTTCCTTGTGAGATGAGAAATCCGGAAAAATGTAGAAACCACCTTGAGGTGCATGTACTTTAATCTTTTCAGCGTTTAAATGACTACTACAGAAATGGCCTATTTGTTTAAGGATATTAATCTGATAATCAAGATAGTCCTTTATATTGTTGAAATTGTCATAGGCCGTTTTAGCGGCTATTTGAACAGGCGCTGCCGCACATGAATAAGTTTCAGACCCAATACCAATTAAAGCTTGTTTAAATTCGGGCTCAATATCTTTATACAAAAATGCCGCACCAAAACGCCATCCTCCGGCTCCACACCATTTTGAAAGCCCCGTGGTCGTGATAGTTTTTTCTGGGTAGTAATTTGAAAAGGAAAGGTGGGAGTGACTATGATTAAGTAAACCATAGATTTCATCTGAAATGACAAGCATGTTTAGTGATTTTGCAATGCGGGCTATTTCAATAAGTTCCTGTTCCGAATAAGTTAAACCATCTGGATTACCAGGATAATTTAAAATCAATATGGAAGCCTCATATCTTTTAAGTTTTGCACCTTCAACTAGAGTTTTCGAATGTATTCTCCAACGGTCTTCATAAGAAGTATTCAGTTTAATGATATGATGTCCTGCTAATTTGGCTTGTGGAGCATATGAAACCCAAGAGGGAGCCGGAATGAAGACATCTGCTTTTTTAAAAGACATTAGAATATTGAAGAGTAATATTTTTGATCCTGGGGCCACCAAAATATTATTGGGTTCAACTTCTAAACCATTATGTTGTTTGTGGAAGGCCGACATGTATGCTCTAAGTTCTGGATCTCCTTGAACCGAAGTATATTCCTTATGGTTTACAGATCCTTTTAGTGCTTCTAAAACCCTTTTTGGTGGTAAAAAAGGAGATTGACCAAAACCAAACTTAATGACCTTTTTGTTTTGATCTATTAATAATTTGGATTGTGTATTAATTAATAAGGTTTGAGACTCTTCAATTTCTTTGAAAATACTTCTCATTTTTAATGTTTTTAATAAAAAATAGCATTCATATTAGTCAATGTTCATATTCTCATTCAATTGATCGATATAAATTAAAACCGCTTCTTTGCCTGTGTCATTTGATGATGAAGTTATGAAATAATTAGGGGTTTCTTCCCAAGTTTCAAGAAGAATAGTTTTATAAGCTTCAACATGGTTTTCAATGGCTTTAGGTTTTAATTTATCAGCTTTCGTAAATATAATTGAGAATGGAATGCCATTTTCCCCCAGCCATTGCATGAATTCTAGATCAATGGGTTGTGGTTCATGCCTAATATCAACAAGTACAAAGGCGCAAACTAACTGTTCACGTAGGCTAAAATATTGTGTAATAAATTTTTGAAAGGTCTTTTTTGAACTCTTTGAAACCTTCGCATAGCCATAACCTGGTAAGTCAACCAAATACCAGTTTTTGTTAATTAAAAAATGATTAATAAGCTGCGTTTTTCCTGGTCTTCCAGAAGTTTTTGCTAAGCTTTTTTTGCTGGTAAGCATGTTAATTAAAGAAGACTTCCCAACATTACTTCTGCCAATAAATGCATACTCCGGCAATCTGTTTTTGGGGCATTTCGCCACATCAGAGTTGCTCATTACAAATTCAGCAGATTTAACTAGCATAAGGTGTATTTCGAAATTTTAGAAATTTCTATTTTTTAACCAAGATTCAAGAACTTTGTTAAACTCTTCCGGGTGTTCCATCATCGCTGCATGCCCACATTTATCAATCCAATATAAATCAGAATCTGGTAATAAAGCGTTAAATTCTTCAGCCACTTCGGGTGGGGTTACTGTGTCATTTTTACCCCAAATAATACAGGTTGGTGTTTGCATTTTAGGTAAATCTTTCGCCATATTATGGCGGATGGCACTTTTTGCAATAGCCAATGTTTTAATAAGTTTGTTTCGGTCATTGACAGTCGCGTAAACTTCATCAACAATTTCTTTTGTGGCGACATCAGGGTCATAAAAAACATCTTGAGATTTCTTTTTAATAACTTCATAGTCACTGCGCTTGGTGTAACCACCTCCCATGGCACTTTCATAAAGACCAGAACTACCGGTAATAACCAGAGCTTTTATTTTAGAAGGGTAAAGTTTTGTGTGATATAAGCCTATGTGACCACCCAGTGAGTTTCCTAACAAAATAATATCTTCTAATTCCTTAAAGGCAATGAAGTCATGNAGGTATTTTGCAAAACTTTTTACATTGGTTTTAAGCAACGACATGGTATAAATAGGTAATTCAGGAATAATAACTCGGTAGCCCTTTGTGCTAAAATATTTCGTTACTGCATCAAAGTTACTAAGGCCACCCATAAGGCCATGTAATATTATGATGGGTGTGCCTTCGCCGGCTTCTATATAACTGTAGTTTTTTTCTTTTTTTAAAAGATGCATGGTTAACTAGTTCGCATTTTGTTAAAAACAAATATAGTTAATTCATTGAGATTTTAATGAGATTAATTAGGCCTATTGGGTAATTGTTAAGATTTCAGATGTTAACAATTAAAAATTCATCTTATTGATTTTTATAACCAATTGAGAACAAGTGTTTAAGTCATTAATTAATCCTTAAAAAGGAATAATTGATGTATTTAGTCGAAAAATTATTAACAAAGTGGTATAATGTGGTAAAAAGTGGTAAAATTTTCAATATATTTGAAACTTAAAGACAAAATCTAGACCTAACTGTTTTGAATTCATTAATAGGGACATACGAATGTAAAGTTGATGCCAAGGGTAGGCTTATGCTCCCTGCTGCATTAAAAAAGCAATTGAATCCTTCGTTACAAAACGGGTTTGTATTAAAACGTGCTGTCTTTCAGCCATGTTTGGAACTGTATCCTATGTCTGAATGGGAGGTATTGATGCAAAAGGTTAATAAGCTAAATAAGTTTAAAAAGAAGAATAATGATTTTATTCGTCGTTTTACTGCAGGCGTTAAAGTAGTGGAAATTGATTCAAATGGTCGTCTGTTAATACCTAAAGATTTGACTGTCTTTGCTGATATTACTAAAAACATTGTAATGTCTTCTGCTATCAATATTATTGAAATCTGGGATAAAGATAAGTATGAAAAGGCTATTGATGATGCAACAGGTGATTTTGCTGATTTAGCGGAGGAAGTTATGGGACAAGATGATGATGCTCATGGAATATCATAACCCTGTTTTACTAAAAGAAACCGTTGACGGTTTAAATATCAAAGAGGATGGTATTTATGTTGATGTCACTTTTGGAGGTGGCGGACATAGTAAGGAAATACTAAAACGTCTTGGTGAAAAAGGAAGATTGTTTGCATTTGATCAAGATTTGGATGCTCTTGAAAACAGCATTAATGATAGTCGGTTTCAATTGATCAATGAAAATTTCAGATATATAAAACGTTTTTTAAGGTTTTACGGCGTGAAGGAAGTTGATGGTATTTTAGCAGATTTTGGAGTTTCATCGCATCAATTTGATGTTGCTGAACGCGGGTTTTCTACTCGTTTTGAGGCAGATTTGGATATGAGAATGAATCAAAAAAGTCAGCTTTCTGCATTTCATGTCATTAATGAATATGATGAAGAACAATTAAAACATGTTTTTTTAACGTATGGTGAGTTAAGAGCGGCAGGAGCCATGGCTAAAGTAATAATTGAACATAGGAAGGATGCTGTAATTAAAACAAGTGAACAACTAAAAAAGGTGTTGAGTAAATTTTTGCCTCCAAGACATGAAAATAAAGTATTAGCGCAAATTTATCAAGCCATACGCATTGAGGTGAATCAGGAAATTGAGGCATTAAAAGAATTTTTAGAACAAACGCCAGAGGTATTGAAGCAAGGTGGTAGATTAAGTTTTATATCCTATCATTCTCTTGAAGACCGACTGGTAAAACGATTTATAAGAAATGGCCTATTTGAAGGGGAGCCCGAACGCGATATGTATGGCAATTTTGAAGTGCCTTTAAAAAAAATAAATGGCCTTATCGTTCCATCAAAAGAAGAGATAAAAAATAATAGCAGAGCCAGAAGTGCAAAACTCCGTATAGCAGAAAAGTTATAAATGAAGAAAAGTATCTATAGCATATTGAAAGGCACCTTTTTGGTGAGTGATGACTCTTTTAAGAACTGGAGAGTCATCATTTTTATATCAACATTGGCTATAGTCATGATTGCGAGTTCGCATAGTGCTGACAAAAAGGTGTATGAAATTGCAAGGTTAAAAAATGAAGTGAATGATATGCGATCTCAATTTATTGATGGTCGTTCAAAACTTATGAGGCTTAAAATGGAATCTGAAGTTATGAATGCGATGGCTGAAAAGGGAATAGCGCCATCCGTTATTCCGCCTAAAAAAATAAAAGTTAAATCTCAACAATAAAAACACTTGGCAATAAGCGAAAAAAACATATTGAACCGATTATATTTTATAGCTGGATGTATTTTTATTTTCTGCATGGCGGTGGTATTCAAATTAACAACCATTCAATTCGTGCAAGGTGATAAATACAGAGCTTTAGCGGAACAGCGTGTTGTAAAAAATGTCGTTATTCCAGCCAATAGAGGAAATGTGTATTCCTCAAAAGGGAATTTATTAGCGACTTCAATCCCTAAATATGAAATAAGGTTAGATGCGCTTACACCAACCAATAAAACATTTGAAAAATATTTAAAGCCTTTATGCGATTCGTTATCCAAATATTCTAAAAAACCATCAGGTTATTTTCAAAATGATATCAGAAAAGCTAGAGCCAATAAAAATAGATACTATCTCATAGCCCGAAATATTGGCTATTCAGATTATATCAGATTAAGAAGCTTTCCATTATTAAATCTTGGTGCTTTTAAAGGCGGATTGATTGTTGAACAAACCACCAAGAGAGAGCACCCCATGGGTGGTATTGCACAACGATCTATTGGCTATGAAAGATTTGATGACCAAGGCAATGTTACAAGAGCAGGTATTGATGGTGCTTACGGAATAAAATATTTAAGAGGAAAGGATGGTAAGAGAGCAAAACAGCAAATAGGCAAAGGTCAATGGAAGCCAATAGTAGATTATAATCAAATTGATCCGCAAGATGGGTATGATGTATATACTACGATTGATGTGAATATTCAAGATATTGCACATCATGCCTTGTTAGAGCAATTGGAAAAATATAAAGCAGATCATGGTTGTGTTGTGGTTATGGAAACCAAAACGGGTGAAGTGAAAGCCATTTCAAATCTTGGTCGAAATAGTGAGGGCTATTATTATGAGCGGTTAAATTATGCTGTTGGAGAAAGTCATGAACCGGGTTCCACTTTTAAATTAATGGCGCTTACTGCAGCTCTTGAAGATAAAGTTATTGATACTAGTGATATAGTTGATACTGAAAAAGGTATTATTTATTACTATGGGAAGCCTGTAAGAGATTCTCATCATGGTGGTTATGGGAAAATATCAGTTTCTGAGGCTTTCGAAGTGTCGTCAAACACGGGAATTGTTCGGGCTATTGATAAGGCCTATTCTAAAAATCCTGAAAAATTTGTAGATAGGTTATATAAAATGAACCTAAACAAAAAATTAGATCTTTCCATTTTAGGTGAGCCTCAACCTACTATTCCTGATCCTAGGATTAAAAATGGGCGATGGAGTGGTATTGCATTGCAATGGATGGCTTTTGGTTATGGCGTTCAGTTTACTCCTTTACAAACATTAGCATTTTACAATGCTATTGCTAATGATGGAGAAATGGTTAAGCCTCAATTTTTAAAAGAAGTAAAGGAATTTGATAAAATAATAGTGCCATTTGAAAAGGAAGTATTAAACGAACAAATATGCTCCAAGGAAACCATCAAGAAGGTTCAGCAATTGCTTAAAAATGTAGTTGAAAAAGACCATGGGACAGGTCACAGATTGTATTCAGAAAATTTTTCAATGGCAGGTAAAACAGGAACGTGTCAAAAAAACTATCGAAACAAGGAAAAACTTAATTACATATCGTCTTTTGTAGGATATTTTCCAGCTGATAACCCTAAATATTCTTGTATTGTGGTTATTCATGAACCTGATAAAAGCGTAGGCTATTACGGCGCCGATGTTTCTGGTCCTGTATTTAAAAAGATTGCACAGAAAATTTTTACAGACACTCCAATTGTTGATGAAATAGAATCTTTAGATGTTAAATATGCAACATCAGAGAATGAATATGAAAGTTTTTATGAGACCTCTCAAACGTATAAAACAGTGATGCCAAGTGTTGTTGGATTACCTGCAATGGACGCCGTTGCTCTTTTGGAAAACATGGGTCTTAAAGTAAAAATGACGGGTGTAGGGATTGTGAAAAAACAATCAATAGTCAAAGGTCAAAAAATCATTAAAAATCAAACCATTGTTTTGGAAAATTCATGATGGCTTTAAAAGACATATTATATAGAGTCACTATCAACGCGGTTGTGGGAAGCACTTTAGTGGATATAAATGCCATTCAATTTGATTCCAGAAACATCCATGATAATGATTTATTTGTTGCTATTAAAGGTACTATTGTTGACGGACATGATTTTATTGAAAAAGCCATTACAAAAGGGGCCAGAGCAGTAGTTTGCGAAAAATTACCTGATAATTTTCATAATGGTATTACGTATGTAGAAGTTAAAAATGCGTCACGGGCTTTAGCTTTTATGGCATCTAATTTTTATGAAGTGCCATCAGAAAATTTAAAACTAGTAGGGGTTACAGGTACTAATGGTAAAACTACAGTAGTCACTTTGCTATATCAGTTATTTAAAAAGGCTGGATTTAAGGTGGGTTTACTCTCAACTGTAAAAATAATGGTTGATAATAAAGAATATAAAGCCACTCATACAACACCAGATTCTTTAACAATCAATAAGTATTTAAAGGAAATGAATAATGACGGTGTGGAATTCTGTTTTATGGAAGTCAGTTCACATGGTATTCATCAAAATAGAACGGAAGGGTTGCATTTTGAAGGAGGCGTTTTTACAAACCTCACGCATGACCATTTAGATTATCACAACTCCTTTGCTGAATATAGAGACGTTAAAAAATCTTTTTTTGATAATCTGCCAGCATCCGCTTTTGCACTTGTAAATATAGATGATAAGAATGGTTTGTTAATGCTTCAAAATACTAAAGCACGAAAGTATACTTATGCTTTAAAGACTTATGCGGACTATAGAGTGCAAATATTAGAAAATGAGTTGAGGGGCTTATTATTAAAAATTAACGATAGTGAAGTGTGGACAAAACTTATAGGCAATTTTAATGCTTATAATATGATTGCTATTTATGGAACGGCTGATTTATTAGGACTTAAAAAAGAGGAGTCACTTCAGTTAATAAGCACTTTAGAAAGCGTCAGTGGTCGTTTTCAGTATTTGATTTCTGACGAAAAAATCACTGCTATTGTTGATTATGCACATACACCTGATGCTTTAAAAAATGTATTGGAAACCATTAATAGCATTCGAACAAAAAATGAAGAATTAATAACGGTAGTTGGTTGTGGTGGTGATAGAGATAAAACTAAAAGACCTGTAATGGGTAATATCGCTTCCACTTTGAGCACCAAAGTTATTATTACGAGTGATAATCCCAGAAGTGAAGTTCCGGAGACAATTATTAATGAGATAGAATCTGGCGTCGAACCCCAAAATGTAAAAAAAGTAGTATCTATTGTAGATAGAAGGCAGGCTATTAAAACGGCGTGTCAATTGGCTAAACCAAATGATATTATTCTAATCGCCGGCAAGGGACATGAAACTTATCAGGAAATTAAAGGAGAACGGTTTGATTTTGATGATTTTAAAATAGTTCAAGAATTTTTAAAACAGTTGCAAAAATAATGTTGTATTACCTATTTGAATATTTAGAAAAACAATTCCAAGTGCCTGGAGCATCACTCTTTGGGTATATAACATTTAGAGCGGCGTTTGCAATTATTTTGTCATTGCTTATTTCTACTATTTATGGAAAAAGAATTATTAAGTACTTACAAAAAAAGCAGGTAGGTGAAACCATCAGAGACTTAGGTCTTGAAGGGCAACAACAAAAGGCTGGTACGCCTACAATGGGTGGGCTTATCATTATTTTGGCAACTTTAATTCCCGTGGTGTTGCTTGCAAAACTGGAAAACATCTACATCATCCTTCTTCTGATTACTACTATTTGGATGGGAACAATTGGTTTTATTGATGACTATATTAAAAAGTTTAAGAAAGATAAAGAAGGATTAAAAGGAAGGTTTAAAATATTAGGTCAAGTTGGTCTTGGAATTATTGTAGGGGCAACATTATATTTTAATAATGATGTAACTATTAAAGAAAAAATTCCAATTGTTCAACAGCAAGAGTTACTAGCTGAAAACCCGAATATTTCGCCTGCTAAACTATTTGAGGAAGAAGTGAAATCTACAAAGACGACAATTCCTTTTGTAAAAGGGAATGAATTTGATTACGCAAGTTTAATTGCTTGGGTGAATCCAGAATTAGCTAAATATGCTTGGGTGATTTTTATTCTTATAACCATTTTTATTATTACAGCAGTTTCTAACGGGGCAAATTTAACGGATGGCATTGATGGTTTAGCGGCTGGAACCTCGGCTATAATTGTGCTCACATTAGGCATTTTTGCATGGGTATCAGGTAATATCATTTTTTCAGATTATCTCAACATAATGTACATCCCACGCGTTGAAGAAATCACCATATACATCGCGGCATTTGTAGGAGCATTAATAGGGTTTCTATGGTACAATACGTATCCGGCTCAAGTTTTTATGGGCGATACAGGAAGTTTAACCATAGGAGGTATTATTGCTGTCATTGCAATTGCAGTTAGAAAAGAATGGTTAATTCCTGTTTTATGCGGCATCTTCTTGGCTGAGAATTTATCTGTTGTAATGCAAGTAAGTTACTTCAAATACACCAAGAAAAAATATGGTGAAGGGAGGCGTATTTTTAAAATGTCTCCATTACATCATCATTATCAAAAATCCGGATACCATGAAAGTAAAATAGTGACAAGATTTTGGATTGTTGGCATTTTGCTGGCAATCATCTCAATTGTGACTTTGAAAATTAGATAGATGGAAAGGTTAGTGATTTTAGGAGGAGGAGAAAGTGGTGTAGGAACAGCACTTTTAGGAAAAAATAAAGGCTTTGAAGTATTTGTTTCTGATAAAGGAACTATTAAAGAAAAATACAAACAAGTTCTTATACATAATGATATTGAATGGGAAGAAAGTAATCATTCAGAAGCAAAAATTCTGAATGCCGATTTAATAATGAAAAGTCCAGGTATACCAGATAAGGCTCCTTTGGTAAAACAAATTCGGGAAAAGGGCATTCCTGTGGTGTCTGAAATTGAATTTGCGTCAAATTTTACCGAAGCTACCATCATTGGAATAACTGGTAGTAATGGTAAAACAACAACTGCCACCCTCACACATCATATTTTAAAACAAGAATTAAATGTGGGTTTGGCAGGTAATATAGGAGATAGTTTTGCTAAACAGATACTTGAAAAGGACTATGAGAATTACGTGCTTGAGATTAGTAGTTTTCAGTTAGATGACATTGTAGATTTTAAACCACATATAGCTGTCATTACTAATATCACTCCAGATCATTTAGACAGATATGATTACAAGTTTGAAAACTATATAGCTTCAAAATTTAGGATCACTCAAAATCAAACCAAAAAGGATTATTTGATATATGATGGTGATGATGAAGTAATTAATGAATGGTTAAAGAACAATTCAATTCATTCAACATTATTGCCTTTTTCACTAACTAAAATTATTGATAACGGGGCGTATTTAGAAAATAATAATATAAAAATAACAATAGATAACAATCAAATTATTATGCCAACAACAAATCTAGCTTTAGAAGGAAAACACAACATTAAAAACGCTATGGCTGCTGCAACAGTAGCTCATTTATTAAATATAAGAAAGCAAACAATAAGAGAAAGTTTAGAGAATTTTCAGGGTGTGGAGCATAGGTTGGAGCATGTGTTAAAAATTAATAAAGTGCAATACATTAATGATTCTAAAGCCACTAATGTTAATGCCACCTATTATGCTTTAGAGAGTATGGAGACACCTACTGTCTGGATTGTTGGCGGGCAGGATAAAGGAAATAATTACGAAGAACTATTTTCTTTTGTGAATGAAAAAGTTAAAGCTATCATTTGCTTAGGTGTTGATAATGAAAAACTTTTGAACACATTTGGCAACATAGTCGATATTATTGTTGAAACACAGTTTATGAGCGAGGCTGTTAAAATTGCTTATAAAATTGCCGAAGCTGGAGATACTGTTTTATTATCACCAGCATGTGCAAGTTTTGATTTATTTGAAAACTATGAGGATAGAGGGAGACAATTTAAAGCGGCAGTTAGAAACCTGTAATAATGATTTTTTAGAGAAACAGAATAATAAGAATGCAAACACTATTTGCTAACATAAAAGGAGATCGGTTAATTTGGGCCATTGTTGCTTTGCTGGCCATTTTCTCATTTCTGCCTGTATATAGCGCCGCAAGTAATTTGGCTTATTCAGGTGGAAATGGAAGCACCTTTTCCTTTTTCGTGAAACATTTTATGCATTTGTTTTTAGGTTTTTCAATCATGTATGGCGTGCATAAAATTCCATACAGATATTTTAGAGGGCTGTCTTTAATAATGATTCCTATTGTACTTATTTTATTAATAGTTACTATGTTTCAGGGAATTACCATTGATGGGGCGAATGCAAGTAGATGGATACAAATTCCTATTGTTGGAATGTCATTTCAAACATCAACATTAGCATCAGTGGTACTTATGGTTTATGTGGCAAGATATATGTCTAAAATAAATGATAAAGAAATCACCTTTAAATCGTCTATTTTGCCATTATGGATGCCGGTATTTTTAGTGCTGATACTCATTCTTCCTGCAAATTTCTCCACTGCGGCCATCATGTTTGTTATGGTTGCTATGTTAGTGTTTATAGGAGGATATCCAATACGATATTTACTGGTTATTTTGGGTTCTGGCGCTATCGCATTAACATTATTTATTTTAATTGCTAAAGCATTTCCAGACGCTATGCCAAACCGAGTTGATACTTGGATGAGCCGATTGGATAGTTTTACTAATGGAGAAGATAGTGAAGCTGATTATCAAATTGAAAAAGCAAAAATAGCCATTGCATCTGGCGGTATACAAGGAGTTGGTCCTGGGAAAAGTATTCAAAAGAATTTTTTACCTCAATCGTCATCTGATTTTATTTTTGCAATAATTATTGAAGAATATGGGCTGATTGGTGGACTTTCTTTAATCATTTTATATATGTGGCTGCTTTTTAGAGTTGTAATTGTGGCACAAAAAGCAGATACTATGTTTGGAAAGTTGTTGGTACTTGGTGTTGGTCTTCCTATAGTGTTCCAAGCCATGATAAATATGGGAGTTGCGGTAGAATTATTTCCTGTTACAGGCCAAACCTTACCACTTATAAGTAGCGGAGGAACGTCTATTTGGATGACCTGTTTGGCAATAGGTATCATACTGAGCGTGAGTGCTAAAAGAGAAGAAATTAAAGAGTTTGAAAATAGTGAGGATAATCCATTAGAAATTTTGTCAGAAGCCTTATAACAATTATAGATTAATAAAAGTGTCGAAAAAAAACGAAGCATACAGAATTATTCTTTCAGGAGGTGGAACAGGTGGTCATATCTATCCTGCTATCGCTATTGCGAATAGTTTAAAAGAAAGGTTTCCCCATGCAAAGTTTTTATTTGTTGGTGCAAAAGACAGAATGGAAATGGAAAAAGTGCCTCAAGCAGGGTATGATATTAAAGGATTGTGGATTTCTGGTCTTCAAAGAAAGTTGACATTTAAAAATTTATTATTCCCATTTAAACTAATGAGCAGTCTGTGGAATGCAAGAAAAATTGTGAAGACTTTTAAGCCAGATATAGCCATAGGAACGGGTGGTTTTGCCAGTGGTCCATTATTGTTTGTGGCGGCATCAAATAAAGTACCTTGTTTAATTCAGGAACAAAATTCATATCCTGGAATTACCAATAAATTATTGGCAAAAAAGGTTCAAAAAATTTGTGTAGCCTATGATCATTTAGAACGCTTCTTTCCAAAAGAAAAAATAATTAAAACAGGTAATCCAGTTCGACAGGATTTGCTGGATATAGAGAGTAAAATTGTTGAAGCAAAGGATTTTTTCAAATTGAAACATGGGAAATACACACTTTTGGTATTAGGCGGAAGTTTAGGTGCAAGAAATATTAATGATTTAATTGAAAAGAAATTAGATTTTCTGGACACTCAAAATGTTCAAGTAATCTGGCAGTGTGGTAAGCTCTATTATCCGCAATACAAGATTTACAGTAACACAAAAGACATTCAGGTATATCCGTTTTTAAATAATATGGATTTTGCTTATGCCGCGGCAGATATTATCATTTCCAGAGCAGGAGCAAGTTCAGTATCTGAATTATGCATTGTAGGAAAGCCGGTGATTTTTATCCCATCACCTAATGTGGCAGAAGACCATCAAACTAAAAATGCCTTAGCAATTGTTGATAAGCACGCCGCATTACTGATAAAGGAAGAAGATTTAGAGGTTGATTTTGAAAACATCTTTTCACAATTAATTCAATCTCCTGAAAAACAAAATGAGTTAGGAACAAACATTAAAAAATTAGCACTAGTTAATGCTACTAATGATATAGCCAATGAAGTTGTAGAACTTCTAAAAAAATAATATGAATTTTAATAACATACATAATGTTTATTTAATTGGGATAGGAGGTATTGGAATGAGCGCTCTGGCAAGATACTTTTATGCTAATAAAAAACAGGTTGCAGGCTATGATAAGACACCAACTGAATTAACAACCAGTCTTATTGCTCATGGTATTGAGGTTCATTTTGAAGATGCATTAGAACGAATAGCCCCTTCGTTTTTGAATACAGAGAAAACCTTGGTTATTTATACACCGGCAGTTCCTGGCAGTCATAAACAATTGGTGTATTTTAAAAACAATGGATATCAGGTATTAAAAAGATCTCAGGTATTGGGTTTGATTACAGAACAGACCTTTTGTTTGGCAATAGCAGGAACGCACGGAAAAACGACAACAACGAGTATACTTGGGCATTTAATGTTTGAATGTGATGTGCCGCTTACTGCTTTTTTAGGTGGTATAAGTGAGAATTATAATTCTAATTTGATCATAAACGGAACAGAAGTTACGGTTGTTGAGGCTGATGAATTTGATAGATCTTTCTTAACTCTATCACCAGATATGGCATGTATTACTTCAATGGATGCAGATCATCTTGATATTTACGGGGATGCTTCAGAATTAAAAAAATCATTTGAAGACTTTTCTAAAAAAGTAAAGAGCAACGGAAAATTGTTTGTTAGAAATGGTCTACCATTAAAAGGAATCACCTATGGAATTGAGGATGATTCAGATTATTCCGTTCAAAATATAAAAATAAAAAATGGTGCCTATGTTTTTGATGTGAAGACCCCAAAAACGGTACTTAAAGATTTTCAATTTAACCTGCCCGGTAGACATAATTTGTCGAATGCATTAATAGCCTTAGCGATGGCTGCAGAGTACGGTTGCCCTTACCGGCAGCTCGCTAAGGCATTAGCATCTTATAAGGGGGTTAAAAGAAGGTTTACTTATCATATTAAAACTGAAAACTTTGTTTTTATTGATGATTATGCGCATCATCCTGAGGAAATTAACGCGGTGTATCAGGCCGTGCGTGAAATGTATCCAGGAAAAAAAATATTAGCAATTTTTCAACCGCATTTATTTAGTAGAACCAAGGATTTTGGGGATGATTTCGCAAAAAGTTTGTCCCAGTTTGATGAGGTGATGTTGCTTGATATTTATCCGGCAAGAGAGTTGCCTATGGAAGGTATTACTTCTGAATGGTTATTGAAAAAAATTAAAAATCCAAAGAAGCAGTTAATCAGTAAGTCAGATATGATGCGGAAAATACATGAAAGTCAGGCACAGGTCTTACTTACTATTGGAGCCGGAGATATTGGGGAAGAAGTTAAACATATTAAAAAAGAATTTAGCGTTGCGAGTTAATTGGAACTACATAAAAATGATGGTATTGCTTGGGGTTGTGATATTCTTATATGCATTCTCCATCAACAGGAATGCAGTTAGAAAGGTGACGGAGGTTGATATTCATTTTATTGGAGAAAATAACCTTTTTGTGACTCATGAAACTGTTAGTAAATTGTTAATACAAAATCAACGTACTGTTAAAAATTTGGCTAAAGAAACTTTAGATTTGAATCAATTAGAAAAGTCCCTTAATTCTAACCCTATGATTAAATCAGCTGAAGTGTATGTTACTGTAAATGGTGCAGTTAAGGCTGATATTAAGCAAAAAACACCTATAGCACGAGTGAGCACTAAGGAGTCTTATTATATTGATGATGACGGTTTCTATATGCCATTGTCAAGCAATTTTACGGCCAGAGTGCCTTTGGTTACTGGTTTTATAAAAAGGAATGATTTAAAAAATGTCTATACGGTTGCAAATAAAATTAAAGATGATGAATTTCTGATGAAAAATGTTATTGAAATTCGTCAAGATTTTGACAATACAATTTATTTAAAACTACGTCAGTGTCACTTTGAAGTGAAACTTGGCAGTGTCAGTTCTCTGGATAAAAAAATCAATAACCTCAAAGCCTTCTATCAAAAAAACCTGCATGATAAAACACTTAATAAGTATAGTAAGGTCAACTTACAATTTGATAATCAAGTAGTATGTACCAAAACATAAACAATGGAGCATAATATAGCAGTAGGATTAGACATAGGTACCACAAAAATTGTGGCCATGATAGGGCGTAAAAATGAATACGGTAAAGTAGAAATTCTTGGAATAGGAAAATCTAAAAGTCTTGGCGTTCATCGAGGTGTTGTAAATAATATAACTCAAACCATTCAATCTATACAACAAGCAGTTCAGGAAGCAGAAGCAGCCTCTGAAATTAAAATTGAAAATGTAACCGTAGGTATTGCAGGTCAGCATATTCGCAGCCTTCAACACAGTGATTATATTACCAGAGCAAATTCTGATTTAGTTATTGATGAAAATGATATTGATAAATTGATCAATCAAGTGCATAAGTTAGTAATGCTTCCAGGGGAAGAAATTATTCATGTATTGCCTCAGGAATATAAAGTAGATGGTCAAGCTGAAATTAAAGAGCCTATTGGAATGTATGGAGGCCGTTTAGAGGCTAATTTTCATGTAGTAGTCGGTCAAGTATCTTCAATTCGAAATATTGGTCGTTGTGTTCAAAGTGCCGGATTAAACTTAGAAGGTATCACTTTAGAGCCTTTGGCTTCAGCAAATGCCGTTTTAAGTCAAGAAGAGAAGGAGGCAGGCGTAGCTTTAATTGATATAGGGGGTGGTACTACAGATTTAGCAATTTTCAGGGATGGTATTATACGTCATACAGCTGTAATTCCTTTTGGTGGTAATGTCATCACAGAAGATATCAAAGAAGGCTGTTCTATTATTGAAAAGCAAGCCGAATTACTAAAAATAAAATTCGGTTCTGCATGGCCTGGTGAGAATAAGGATAATGAAATTGTTTCCATTCCAGGATTAAGAGGTAGAGAGCCCAAAGAGATAACCTTAAAAAATCTTTCAAAAATAATACACGCCAGGGTGGTTGAAATCATTGAGCAGGTATATGTTGAGATAAAAAATTATGGACATGAAGAGCAAAAGAAAAAATTAATTGCGGGTATTGTTCTAACTGGTGGAGGCAGCCAATTAAAGCACTTAAAACAGCTAGTCGAATACATTACAGGTATGGATACCAGAATAGGGTATCCAAATGAGCATTTAGCAGGTGATAGCGACGAAGATGTTACAAGTCCATTATATGCAACCGCNGTTGGATTAGTACTTGATGGCTTGAAACGTCATGAACGAAAAAGAATAGAACAAATTGAAGAAAAGAAGAAAGATGATGCCAAGCCTCAAGACATCATTGAAGAAAAGCCAGTAAAAGAAAGAAGATCTTTTCTAGATAAGTTAACGGAAAGGGTTAAAGATTTTTTAGATAACGCCGAATAGAAAAACTATAGCATAGTATTTAATCATCCATTGAATAACAAAAATAAAATATTAGTATAAATACCAGTAAAACAGAATTTATGAGCAGCAAAAAAGAATTCGAAAGTATAGCATTTGATTTACCAAAAAACCAATCAAATGTGATTAAAGTTATTGGTGTTGGAGGCGGTGGCAGTAATGCTATCAATCATATGTTCCAACAAGGTATTAAAGGAGTCGACTTTTATATCTGTAATACAGATGCCCAAGCGCTTCAAAATAGTGGAGTGCCCAATAAAATCCAATTAGGTCTTAATTTAACTGAAGGATTGGGTGCAGGAGCTAATCCGGACATTGGTGAGCAATCAGCATTAGAAAGCTTTGATGACATTACCAATATGTTAGACTCTAATACTAAGATGGTTTTTATCACTGCAGGAATGGGTGGTGGAACAGGAACAGGAGCAGCTCCTATTATTGCTAAAATGGCTAAGGATTTAGATATTTTAACAGTGGGGATTGTAACAATGCCGTTTCAGTTTGAAGGTAAAATGCGTATTGAGCAGGCTCAAACAGGTATTGAAAACTTAAGAGCCGTTGTTGATTCTTTAATTGTGATTAATAATAATAAACTTCGTGAGGTTTATGGAAACCTTGGATTTAAGGCGGGCTTTTCAAAAGCTGATGAGGTATTATCTACCGCTGCTCGTGGTATTGCTGAGGTTATTACACATCACTATACTCAAAACATCGATTTACGTGATGCAAAAACAGTATTAAGTAACAGCGGAACAGCTATTATGGGTTCTGCTTTAGCATCAGGTCAAAATAGAGCGCAAGATGCTATAAGAAAAGCATTGGATTCACCACTTCTAAATGATAACAAAATAACCGGAGCCAAAAATGTATTGCTGCTTATTGTATCTGGTTCTCATGAAATTACTATTGATGAAATAGGTGAAATCAATGATCATATTCAAACCGAAGCTGGTCATGGTGCTAATATTATTATGGGTGTTGGTGAAGATGAATCTTTAGAAGAATCTATAGCGGTAACAATTATTGCCACAGGTTTTAACGTTGAACAACAAGATGAAATATCGAATACCGAAGCTAAAAAAGTGGTTCATTCACTTGAAGATAGTGATGTAATTTCAAAATTAAAGGAACCCGTTATTATTGCGCCAGTTATTGAAATGGAAAAAACAGAGCCTCCTGTATTTAGACATGTTTTGGAGGTTGAAGATGCTGCTGAAGAAACACCTATTGTTAAAAAGCCAATAGATAATAAAACAGAAAGTAATTTGGAAGAAACAGATTTAATTGCTACTTCTGAACTTATTAGAAATATTAAGGTTATTTATGAAGAGGTTAGAGCCAATTTCCAAGAAGAAGATGATTTCATAATAAAACCTGTAACCAAAATGTCTGCTCCTGTCAATATTCAAGAAGAAGAAATTGAAGAAGAACAGCAGATTACTCTTACTTTTGATTTACCGCTTTCAGATTCATATGTGGAAAAAGGTGAAGATGTCATTGAATACAAATTGGAGGATGATGAGGTTAAGAAAATACCAGTAAATGATTATGTTGAGCTAATTACTGTTAATGAGACTAATGAAACTGGAGATGTTCGTTATGCATTAGATGATTATATTGAGGTGGAATCTTCTATGAATAAGAAACCCATTATTAAAGAAGAAATAATAGAAGGGTACGATCAAGAGATTGTTTTTGAGAAAAAAGTTTTAACTCCCACTCCGGCAAAAGAAACAGAATCAGAAGTTGATCCTATGAATAGTCCAATATCTGATATGCTTAAAGAGCGTGCCGCTGAACGCAGAAGAAAAATGAAGGATTTTAATTATAAATTCAATAATGCCAAGATTGATGATATTGAAAAAATTCCGGCCTATAAGCGTCAGGGGGTGGATTTAAAAGAAGTTCAGCATTCATCTGAAACAGATATGTCAAGAACCAGCATAGGATTGGATGATAATGATGAAATACAATTAAGAAGTAATAATTCGTTTTTACACGATAATGTTGATTAAAAACACAACAATTTAAATTAATCTTTTTTTTAAAAACCCCGGAAGTTTCCCTCAGCTTTTTGGGGTTTTTATTATTTTGAAATTTTGTAATGCAGTAAATGGTCTAATCTTATTTTCTTAGTATCTTTGCAATCCATTAATTATTTATAAAAATGAGTTTACAACAAGCGATAATGACTGCAATGAAAATTGCAATGAAGGAGAAAAACACAACTGCTTTAACAGCGCTTAGAGCAGTAAAATCTGCTATTTTATTAGCGCAAACAGAAAGTGGTGCTGTTTCTGAGTTAACAGAAGAGCAAGAGATTAAAATACTTCAAAAACAAGTTAAGCAACGCAAAGATAGTGCTGCTATATATTTAGAACAGGGACGAGATGATTTAGCATCTCCGGAATTGGCTGAAGCAGAAGTTATCAGTCAGTTTTTACCGGAAGCCATGAGTGAGGAGGATATAACAAAAGTAGTTGTTGACACCATTGAGAAGATTGGTGCTCAAGGCATGAAAGATATGGGTAAAGTAATGGGTATTGTAAGTGGAGAATTAGCGGGAAAAGCGGATGGAAAAACCATATCAAATATTGTGAAAGCTCAATTAGCTTAGGTTTTTTTATTATAAAATATTAATGGCTGCGTAGTTCAACTGGATAGAATATCAGATTTCGGCTCTGAGGGTTGGGGGTTCGAATCCCTTCGCGGTCACAAAAAGCTCAAACTAATTTAAGTTTGAGCTTTTTTGTTTATATTATTTTTACTTTTAATAAAGCGCCATTGAATAAATTGGCTAGTTTCTGAAATTTTCGTTAAAATAAATCGTTAAGTTTAGAATGTTCAACGGATTAAATATGCAAAATTATACAATAGGGAGTAAAATTATTCTGGGGATATTTATTGCATTGTTACTATATATGCTCATACAATTTGCTTTAAAGTTGTTAGAAATGGGTTATGTTTTAAAAAATAAAAAGCCATATTTTGTGCATTTTTATACTTTTTTAAGAAGACTGAGTCCTCAACAAAATGACATTTTAAAAAATCATTTTATCTTTTTTAATAAGCTTTCTGAAAAAGATAAAACGTTTTTTGAACACAGGGTGGCATCATTTATAAATGATAAGGATTTTATTGGAAGAGGTATTCAAATAACTGAAGAAATGAAGATTTTATTAGCCTCAACGGCGGTTATGTTAACCTTTGGGTTTAGGGACTTTTATATTGGCTTGATACAAAAAATTGTGGTCTACCCTGATAAGTTTTATTCAAAAACCAATAAAAATTATCATAAGGGCGAATTTAACCCTAAATTAAAAACCTTAGTTATTTCATGGGCAGATTTTAAAACAGGATATGAAAAGCCAAAAGATAATATTAATCTTGGGATACACGAATTTGTACATGCTATACACTTAAATAGTCTAAATGAACGAGATATAAGTTCTACGATTTTTACGGATACTTTTGAGGAATTAACTGAATTACTTGCCAAAAATCATCTGTTAAGAGATGAATTAACTCAATCTCATTATTTAAGAAATTATGCTTTTACTAATCAATTTGAGTTTTTGGCGGTAACAATTGAAACTTTTATTGAGTCACCGCAAGATTTTAAATTACAATTTCCTGAAGTTTATTACAAAATAAGACAGATGCTAAATTTTGATTTTGCAGGTTATTAAAATCATCTATTAAGCAGATTCTACTAATTTACCGTTTTTGTATTTACCCAAAATAATAACATCTTTACTTCTTTCGTATTCTTTTGCAGCACGATACATTTGATCACTGTTGTCTCTACGAATTTTTACACCACTATTTGAATTTCTATTTCTAATTTCAATATAATATCCATCTCTAAGTTCTGCGGGCTTAGTTGCAGGTCTTCCCATAATTTAAAAGCTTTTTAAAAAGTTAAAATATTTTTAGTTTAACTTTATGATTAATATAAAATGTTTGATTATTATCAATCAAGTTTCGCAAGGTAGTTAAAACTTAACAAAAAACTTCTTTTAAAGTCTGATTTGATATAGTATTTTACTATTGCTACATAAGGGTTCTCAATGAAATCCTCTAAAATGTTTTAAATCATAGATTTCTGGAATGAGTTTTACCATAATAAACTACAATTTTTTTTAAAAAATATTTTAGGAATTGGCAATAGTTTTTAATTCCTTAATTGTCTCTAATGGGTTTTTACTTTTAAAAACAAAACTTCCTGCTACTAAAACATCGGCACCAGTATCAATTAGTTTTTTAGCATTTATACTGGTAACACCGCCATCAATTTCAATTAGAGTAGAAGCCCCTTTTTTAAGAATCAATTCTCTGAGCTGTTTTACTTTAGTATACGTATTTTCAATAAAACTTTGGCCTCCAAAACCTGGGTTAACACTCATAACACAAACTAAATCGATATCATTAATAGTATCTTCCAAAAGATTGATATTGGTATGTGGATTTAAAGCGACTCCGGCTTTCATGCCTTCAGCTTTTATAGCTTGAAGCGTTCTGTGTAAATGCGTACAGGCTTCATAATGAACGGTCAAAATAGTGCTTCCTAATTCTGCAAAAGTTTTTATATACCTGTCTGGATCAACAATCATTAAATGAACATCAATAGTTTTTTTGGCATGTTTAGTAATGGCTTTTAAAACGGGCATGCCAAATGAAATATTAGGCACAAAAACCCCATCCATAATATCAATATGAAACCAATCGGCCTCACTTTGGTTAACCATTTCTATATCACGTTGTAAATTAGCAAAATCTGCCGCTAAAATGGAAGGTGCTATTAACTTTGAACTCATTATTTTATTTAAATATTAATTCAGCAAAAGTACTACAAAAAAACAAACCCTCGGTAATCAGCCGAGGGTTCTTTCATCAATCAAAAAACGAACAGTTATGATTAACTGTTTGTAACTGTTATAGAATACAAATATAGTTATCCTAAATAGGTTTTTAAAATTTTACTTCTAGAAGTATGTTTCAATCTTCTAATAGCCTTTTCTTTAATTTGACGCACACGCTCGCGAGTCAAGTCAAATGTTTCACCAATTTCTTCAAGAGTCATTGGGTGTTGATTTCCTAAGCCAAAATATAAACGAATAACATCTGCTTCACGAGGTGTTAATGTTTCTAAGGCTCTTTCAATCTCCGTACGTAATGATTCGTGTAATAACTCTCTGTCTGGATTTGGAGACTCACCACTATTTAATACATCGTATAAGTTTGAATCTTCTCCTTCCACTAAAGGCGCATCCATACTAACGTGTCTTCCAGAGTTTTTCATAGACTCTTTAACATCGTTAATAGTCATGTCCAATTCCTTAGCTATTTCTTCAGCACTTGGCGGACGCTCATGAGATTGTTCTAAGAAGGCGAAGGTTTTATTAATTTTATTAATGGAACCAATTTTATTCAAAGGCAAACGCACAATACGAGATTGTTCAGCCAATGCCTGAAGGATAGATTGGCGAATCCACCAAACTGCATATGATATAAATTTAAAACCACGAGTCTCATCAAAACGCTGAGCGGCTTTAATTAAACCTAAATTACCTTCATTAATTAAATCAGGTAATGTTAACCCTTGGTTCTGATATTGCTTAGCTACCGAAACCACGAAACGTAAATTAGCTTTTGTCAACTTCTCTAAAGCTAATTGATCACCAGCTTTAATACGTTGTGCTAATTCCACTTCTTCGTCTGCAGTAATTAAGTCAACTTTTCCAATTTCTTGCAAATATTTATCCAACGAAGCGGTTTCTCTGTTAGTTACCTGCTTCGTAATTTTAAGTTGTCTCATTTAATGTTCTCCTGTAATTTTAAGTGAATTTTCTTTACTATGTAGTTATACGTAATAAAGATCCTTTTTGTTACAAAAATTTAAATTTTAATTAAATTTTTGTCATTTAAGTTAAGTTCACTCATCATTTCACTGGTAAATTTGTAATGCCCTTTTGTAGTTATTAGTCTGAATCTGTGAGATTTTAAGGCGCTTAAGGCATTTAAGAATAACCATTTTGATTTAAGTAATTTTGGTTCTTCTGATTTTAAACTTAATTCAAAATAATGCCTTTGCCCATCTTTTTCAGCAACAATATCCGGTGTTATATTGATATTACTTCCTACTTTACTAAAAGATTTAGGAGTTTCATAACCTTCAGTTTCAGCCTTAATGTTTTCATAACCTCTGTTTTCAAGATAGGTAACTGATTCATTTAAGATGTCTAAATATTTCTCTTTGTCTGTGTTTATCATAACACTCAATTTAATTAAATAAAGGAGAAAAGCAAATAATACGGCAAGTTTAACTTTGATTTGGCTTTTATTATCCAAAATAAAACAATTTATTGGTTTTAGTAATGCTTTGTAGTCTACCTTTTTTATATCCTTATTAAGAATGGTGAGTCTATAAAAATGCCAATTTTTCTTCCATTTTAATACGATCTCTTGCATTATTTATTTTATGGTGGATTGTATTAAAAAATAAAGTACGGTCACGTTCTCCAGCAGTTGCCAACAATTTTGATATAGACATTTGTTTTTGTAAAAACTCATACATCATGTCACAGGTTTCTTGGTGTTCAATTTTAAAATAACTTAGAACAGTAAAAGGTGAAAAGAATACTTTTTGTAATGGTGTTTTTACCATTAATGTATTAGTTAACATATGCAAATCACATTTGTAGAGATGATAGGAGTTTTTGTTTTTTGAACCAATTAAGCTTTGTTGAATTGTTTCCATTTCTGCATGATTAATTACCTCATCGATATCATTACAAATGAGTAATGCCATATCTTTTGAAACTAATCCGGCTTCAAAATAATAGAGTACTTGTTGTAATGTTCCAGTAATTGTGTTGTCGTTCCAGAGTTCAGTAATATCAATATACTTATACACATCACTCAATTTGTAGGCGCTTTTTAAGAGTGAATCAGGAATGGTTTTTACCCATTCGTCAAACGAAACCTTACTTTTAGCCATATCAACATTCAAATCTTTTAACCAAACATACATTTTATACCTTGAAAGAAATGAATCAGTGAGCGTGTGAAATAGCGCAATATCTTTTCCAGACCAAATAAATTCAACATTTTTAATCTTAGTAAGGGGTGCTAAATTTTGTGTTGAAATCTCAAAATATTTTTGCAAATCGGCTTCATCTTTAATAGGAGGAGAAAGCTCTGTAACAATAGTATTCTGACCGCCAATTTCAAACAGGTTATTTAATGAAATGTTGTAATGTTTTGCAAGTTTTACACCTTCTTCTAAGGTAAGGTTTGTTTTTAAGTTAATACGTCTGTAAGCCGCATCGTAGCCCACATCTAACACTGAAGCTATTTCATCTGCAAATGACGTATTGTTTTTAGATTTTTCCCTGAGATATTTAATAAACTGCTCTTGCATATTTTACAATTATTTGTTAAATCAATTAATGATTTTGTGAAATTTAATAAAATATTTTCAGATTTTTGGATAAATGGGTAAACGACTTATTAAATATTACAATTATTTTTGAAATAGGAATCAAAATGGTTATTAAAAAAACTTTTAATCATGAAAGCAAAATCAGTTAAATCGTCTTCCTTTATTCAAGTTCTATTGGATAAGTATATTTATTATGTTGTTATCAAGAAAACCTATAAACAATCTTTTATTTTAAACTCCAATAATCAAATGTTCAAAAAGATCAATATAAATCTGGCATAATATTGATTTCTTCTTTGTCGTTAATTTAAAATCTTAAATTTTAACAATTTTCCTTATATTAGCTATATAGCAATTCGTGTTTACATTTAATCAACCGTACTTAGTTCTTTCTCCAAAAATTACTAATAGGCATTGTAATTAATTAATAAATTTAATTTTGAATCTAGTATCTGTTGTCAACTTTTTACTAATTGCAGGAGTAATACAAGGTATTGGATTTAATCTTGTTACAATTTTTATTAGAAAGAAGTTTGGTAAGGTTGTTATATTTTTAAATTTAGTTGTTCTTTTTATTTCCTTAAACAATCTACAAAGGATTCTAATTGATAACGATTTTTTTTCTTTTTCATTTTTACTTAAACAATTACTCGTTCCCTGGTATGTTTTAATTTTCCCTATGTTTTATGCCTTTACAACGCATTTTTTAAAAATTGAAAGTAAGGTCAATGATTTTATTAAACCAACTTTGATATTATTTGCCTCGGAAATTATTATTCGGCTTTGTTTAATATCATATGTTTATTATGAGGCCCCAAATCAGGATATACTATATATAGAACGATATAGCACTATTGAAGATGTATTTAACCTTATTTATTGTTTGTTTATTTTTATAAATGCATGGTTACTTATTTTCAGAAGACACCATTTATTGGAATATATTTTGGCTTATGATGATTTAAGTTGGCTAAAATGGTTTATACGTTTGGGCTTGGTGGTTGTCATTTTTTGGGCTATTGCTGTTGGAATTAAAACTATAACTGAAAATGAAGATGCCTATATTCTTTTACGTTTAAGTTCTTCGATATTGTTATATTGGATTGGTTATCAAGGATTTTATAAATATAATGTCGTAGAAGATCGCATTTTTTTAAGAAGTTCTATAAATGAGAATCGAGTATTGATAACTTCAGAAAGTCAATTGAATTTTGAAAAGCAACCTGACGATTTTTTTAATGAAAAGCATGAAACTGATTTTAAAAAAATAAGAAATCATATAATTGATACAAAACAATATTTAGATCCATTGCTAAGCATGGAAGCCACAGCTGCAGAGTTGGGGATGAGTAAAAGCTATTTTTCAAAACTCATCAATTCATATAGTAATTATAATTTTTCAGATTTCATCAATTTTTTGCGTGTCGAACAAGCCAAGAATTTTTTGTCTGATGACGAATTCAGTCAATATACCATAGTAGCCATTGGGTTGGAATGTGGTTTTAATTCAAAATCGACTTTTTATTCTGCGTTTAAAAAATTCACTTCAGAAACGCCAACTACTTACAGAGCAAAGTTTTAGCCGCATTTTAGTCCGAAATTATCGTTGGACATCCTGATTTTAACATGATAGACTATCTAGGATATTAATATTAATTGTCCCTAATACTTTTATGATTGTTAAACGAAATCTAAAACTATTAGCCATGATTCCAATATTAATATATTACGCAATTAAAAAGTTTAATGAAAGCCATTCAAAACTGCTAAGGCTTTTAAACTTCAAAAAATTTATTAAAAAAGTAATCGCTATTTTATGTCTTTTAGCTTTCACTTCAAATTATGGTAGTAACCCCAAGGCTCCATTAATATTCAATATTATAAAAAACAATAATGTAATTGGTTCTATAAAAATTACTGAAAATATATCCAGAGATTCTGTGACATATACTATTGAGAGCCAGGTAGAAACAAAATTAATTTTAACATTCAAAGTTGTAGGCAAAGAAAAATATATATACAGAGATGGAACTTTAATCTATTCATCACTTTATAGAACACTTAATAATAAGGTAAAGACCAATCATTGTATATTATATAATGACGGAGAATACAGTCTTCAAACACCAGAAAAGATTAGCCCTTTGAATTTTGAGGATATCAAGCAAAATTTAATGATCCTTTATGTTCACGAACCTATTGGTATCAAGTCTGTTTTTTGTGATAACCAAAAGCAAATGGTAAAAGTAGAACCATTGGGTAAAGGAATCTATAAGGTAGAACTTTCAAAAGGCAAGTATAATATTTTTCATTATAAAAATGGAAGATGTGTAAAGATAGAAGCCGTTAGTCCTCTGTTTGATGTAACCCTAATACCAGTTTTATCATGAATGCTTCCATGATTATTTGGGTATTAATTAGCACAAGTTTTATTGCCTATTTCATTGTAAGTATGGTATACAAAAAACTTGGAATTCAAAATTTGCAATCTGCTTTACTGGTGAATAATGGGTTACGCCTTTTAAATTTAAAACATGGTTTAGGAATCATTTTATTTGGAATAGTCTTTTACACTATTTTACCGGAGTTAAGAGGCCTTATTATACGTATTGAGATTCCAAGACTGCATATACTTTTAATGTTTTTTTTAACGCTGCTTTTAAGTGCTTATCTATCCAAAAGTGCCATAAAAAAACAGTTGTTAAATGATGAATATATAAGTGGGTATAATTTGTCCAATGCCTGGGTGTATTTTACCATACGTTTTATTTTTCTACTGTGTTATGAATTTTTTTTTAGAGGGGTATTATTGTTTCAATTTTTAGAATATGTTTCATTATTTTCAGCAATACTATTTAGTACAATTTTATATGTACTCATTCACATTTTTGATTCCAGAAAAGAGATTTTAGGGGCCATCCCTTTTGGAATGGTCTTATGTTTTTTCGCTTTTTATACCAACAGTATTTGGTATGTATTTTTTATTCATATCGCTTTATCGGCTATTTATGAAATCTCGATGTTTTATTATTCAACCTTAAAAAACAAAACACTGTCATGAAAGTATTATTAACAGGAGCAACAGGATATATAGGGCATCAATTAGCCTTAAAATTGGCAATTCAAGATTACGAAGTACATGCCCTTGTAAGAGATTTGGGTTCCAAAAAAATTCCAAGGCATAAAAATATTATTCCTGTAAAAGGGGATATATGCGAATATGAAACAGTACAAAGTGCAATTAAAAACTGTGACTATGTTTTTCACACAGCGGCTTTTACAGATTTAAGATGTAATAAAATTGATAATTTTTATAAAATAAATGTAGTTGGTACTAGAAATGTATTGGAGGCGTCTATGGAAGAAAGGGTAAAGAAAGTGGTGTACACAAGTACTTTATCGACATTTGGTCCTGCACTTTACAAAGTGCCAATTACAGAGAACCAACCAAGAATTGCATCTTATTCCAACGATTATGAGCTTACTAAATCTATGTCTGAGGATGTTGTTTCAGAATATGTCAAGAAAGGACTTAACTGTACTATATTAAGTTTAACCAGGGTTTATGGACCGGGTTTAAAAACCTATTCTAATGGTGTAAACTCATTAATATTTAAGATGCTTAATGATAAAGTACTTTTTGTGCCTTCAAAATTGAATATTGAAGCTAACTACGTTTTTATAGATGATGTTATAAATGCGGAATTATTAGCACTAGAAAACGGGAAATCAGGGGAAAAATATATCATAGGAGGAGAAAACTCCGATTACAAAACTTTGTTTAATCACATAAAGGAAATCTCAAAAAGCAAAATAAAAACATTTCAAATTGACTATAATCTGGTAAAAAATAGTATAGCCTTTTTGAATAACCTTAATTCGATTTTTGGAAGAAATTTTTCGCTGACGCCTAAAGTTCTTGACTCATTATTTACAAATAGAAGTGCGTCTTCACAAAAGGCAATTTCAACTTTGAATTATAAATTAACACCATTTAAAATAGGATTGGAACAAACCATTAACTACTTATCTAAATAATACTAACATGAAAAGCTATTATACATTAATTACAGGAGGAAGTCAGGGTTTTGGAAAAGCAATGGCTTTGGAATTTGCCAATAGAAAAATGAATCTGATTTTGGTTTCTTTACCCAATTCTGGATTAGGGGGTTTGGCAGATTTTATAAGAAAGCAATTTCATGTTCAAGTTTTGTCCCTGGAATTGGATTTAAGTAAGACGGATAGCTGTTACATTATTGCCGATTTTGTTAAAGAAAATGATATTCAAGTTAAATATTTGGTCAATAATGCTGGTATTTTAAGCCGCGGCTTTTTTGAAGGTCTGGATGATGCCTTTATTTTAAAACAAATTGAAGTTAACGTCATAGCACCCACATTATTAATTAAGCTTTTATTGAGCAACCTTAAAAAATCATCGCCTTCCGCTATTTTAAATATCAGTAGTATGGCAGCCTTTTTTCCACTACAAAAAAAACAGGTGTATGGTGCAACAAAGGCTTATTTAGTTTCATTCTCAAAAAGCTTGGGAAAGGAGTTGAAAAAAGATAATATTTCTGTAACGACCATTTGCCCTGGAGGTTTAAATACAACATCTCGTCTGTGTTATCAAAACAGGATGGTTGGCTGGTTAACGCGCGAATCCGTCTTAAATCCTGAAGATGCAGCTAAGATTGCAATCAAAGGCATGTTTGACAAGAAAGGAGTGATTGTTCCTGGTTTTATAAATAAATGTTTAATGCTATTAGATAAGTTATTGCCTGAATTTATAAAAGATTATTTAGCAAATCGCGAGATTAATAAATTTCCGGCAGCAACTTAATATGGTATTTATTTAAGACCTATAATTTAAACTTAAAAGAAAATAATATGTCACTAAAAAAATTTCAAGATAAAGTTGTTCTTATTACGGGTTCCAGCAGTGGAATTGGTAAAACAACTGCAATAGAAATGTCTAAACAAGGGGCATGCATTGTATTGAATGGGAGAAATAAACAAAAACTATTAAGAGTTGAGGAACAAATAAGAAGCCAAGGAGGGAAAGTGACCTCTTTTTGTTGTGACATTACAAATCCTGTAAGTTCAAAAAACCTGTTGGATTTCACATTAGAGTCTTTTGGAAAATTGGATATTCTAATTAATAATGCAGGAGTCTCTATGAGAGGTAAGTTTTCAGAATTGAAGCCTGAGGTTTTTAAAACTGTCTTTAATATTAATGTTTTAGGGTCAGTAAATGTTTCAATACCTGCGTTACCGTATATAAAAAAAACCAAGGGCAGTATTGTGTTTATGTCAAGTGTTGCAGGTATAAGAGGTTTGCCAGGTAATTCAGCATATAGTTCTTCAAAAATGGCATTGCGTGCGATTGCTGAATCCATTCGAATTGAAGAAGCAAATTCTAACATTCATGTGGGATTGATATATGTTGGGATAACCGAAATCGAAAAAGGCAAGAAAACAATAGGCGCTGATGGATCTCTTATTAGTTTACAGGACAGATCTGGGTTTAATGTTCAATCCCTTGATCAAGTTGCCAATTCTATAATAAAAAATATAGAGAGACGAAAGTTTATAACAGTATTAACCTTAATGGG
>BS_KBA_SWE02_21mDRAFT_10000026_pt1 | contig 48055 bp, 47 predicted proteins | sample BalSeasSWE02_21m_FD_9196 | JGI IMG/M metagenome (IMG submission 9196)
TTTAGCTCATAAAAAAAGGTAAACTTTAGTTTACCTTTTTTTGCCCCAAATCTACCATGAACTTAACCTACTTATGCTATGGTATATTCAAATATAAACGATAATTTATTTTATAAACTAATCTTTTAGACAAATAGCGATTTTTGACGATAAAAGACTGTTTTGGCATTAATTATAGCTAAAATTATCACTTTTGAAGAGAATAAAAGATTAAAAGTGTTAAATAGCTAAGAAAAGAGATGATATTATTGCCACTGGAGATGTTCTAAAAAAAGGTAATTTTAATTGTAGTCGGAATTAATATGGCTTCTTATTATATTAGTTAAAAAGCAGAATGCTCGCCATTCCTTGACTTTAGCTCATAAAAAAAGGTAAACTTTAGTTTACCTTTTTTTGCCCCAAATCTACCATGAACTTAACCTACTTATGCTATGGTATATTCAAATATATATAATTACAATAAACTATATTGCGATTTTTCCTACTTTTAGATGAAAGTACATATTTCTCGATTAAAAGCTTTTAAAAGGGTTTTTTTATTCCAAATAGAACATTATTAATAAGCTCTTTCTGGATTACCTTCATAGAAGTTAATGTAAGCTCTATTAACTACTCGATTTCCGCCCACCGTTGGATAATTCCCGGTAAAGTACCAATCTCCTAAATTTTTAGGACAAGCTAAATGTAAATCATCAACCGATTGAAATATAAGTTTCACTTTTGCTTTAATTGAGTCGTCACTAATAATTTGAGCTATTTTATCCGAAATTTCCTCATCTGTAAAGGCGGCATATAACTCTTTTACATAATTGAGTACTTCAGAATCAACTAGCTCGACTTGTTGTTTACATTTCTGATAGATATCCTCAACAATAGCAGCGGTTCCTCTATCTTCGTGTAAAGAAAGTGCAGCTTGAAAGGCAACGAGATGTTCTAAACGTGCCATGTCTATTCCATAACAATCTGGATATCTAATTTGTGGGGCAGAAGACACCACAACAATTTGTTTAGGATCTAGTCGATCCATCATTTTAAGGATACTTTTCTTTAAAGTAGTACCTCTAACAATACTGTCGTCTATAATTACGAGATTATCAGTCGGTTTTATGACTCCATAAGTAACGTCATAGACATGGGCTACTAAATCGTCACGACTGCTATCATCAGTAATGAAAGTACGAAGTTTTACATCTTTGATTGCAATTTTTTCAGTCCGGATTTTAGCGGATTGAATTTCTTGAAGTCGTTCTGAAGTTAAAGTTTTCTTTTCTTTCAGAATAGCCTCATTTTTTTGTTTATTTAATTCATTTTGAGCGGCATCAAGCATTCCATAAAAAGATGTTTCGGCGGTATTTGGAATAAATGAGAATACTGAATTTTCTGTATCATAATCAATTGCCTTTAAAACCTTTGGCATTACCAAACGGCCTAATTCTTTTCGTTCTTGATATATTTCCGCATCGCTTCCACGAGAAAAATAGATTCGTTCAAAAGAACATGATTTACGTTCTAACGGTTCTAATATTTTAGATACGCTTAAACTACCATCTTTCTTTATTATGATTGCAGTCCCAGGTTCAACTTCTTTCACAGTTTTAAACGGTACATTAAAAACAGTTTGAATAACGGGTCTTTCCGAAGCAACAACGATTACTTCGTCATCTTGATAATAATAAGCAGGGCGAATCCCAGCCGGATCTCTCATCACAAAAGCATCTCCATGACCTAACAAGCCCGCCATGGCATAGCCTCCATCCCAATCTTTTGAAGCTCTTTGAAGAACCTGGGATAAGTTAAGTTTCCTCGCAATATAAGGTGAAGCCTCTATTTTCGAGTAACCTTTTGCTTTTGCCTTTTTATATAATTTTCTAACCTCATCATCCAAGAAGTGACCAATTTTTTCCATGACCGTAACCGTATCTGCTTTCTCCTTTGGATGCATCCCCAGTTTAATCAAATTATCGAAAAGTTGTGTAGTGTTGGTCATATTAAAGTTACCAGCAATTATAAGATTGCGGTGCATCCAATTATTTTGACGTAAAAAAGGATGTACATTTTCAACACTATTTCCGCCAAAAGTACCATAGCGAACATGACCTAAGAACAATTCGCCTAGATATGGAATTTTCTTTTTTTGAGCGGCTACATCTTCTTTAAGTGAAGGACAGGCCTCAAATTCTGTATTTATTCTGTCATTAATTTGGGCAAATATATCCTGAATAGGTTGACTTGCGCTTGATCGCACTCTGCTTATGTATCGTTCGCCGGGAGAAACATCCAATTTGATGCTAGCGAAACCAGCACCGTCTTGTCCACGGTTGTGTTGTTTCTCCATCATCAGGTACATTTTGTTTACACCGTAAAATGCTGTACCATATTTTTCTTTGTAAAATTCTAAAGGTTTCAGTAAGCGAATCACTGCAATTCCACATTCATGTTTTAAGGCATCACTCATAATTATTTCGGAAAAAATGTAAATAAAAAACGCCCTTCAAAGGGCGTATATTTATGTTAATTCAATATCAAATTGAGTCAAGTTTTTAAATTGCTGTAATCTTTCATTTAATTCTTTCTTTGAAAGAATTAACATCCGTTCGGCTCCGAACTTTTCAACACAAAAAGAAGCTAAGGCCGAGCCATAAATGATGGCAGTTTTCATATTTTCATAACTGAAATCTCCAGTCTTGGCTAAAAAACCTGAAAATCCTCCGGCAAAAGTATCACCTGCCCCTGTTGGATCAAAAACTTCTTCTAGTGGCAATGCTGGAGCAAAGAATATATCTTCTTTTTGAAATAATAAAGCTCCATGTTCGCCTTTTTTAATTACGACGTATTTAGGCCCCATCAACATAATCTTTTGTGCGGCTACAACTAACGAATATTCCCCACTTAGCTGTCTTGCCTCTTCATCATTAATAGTAATTACATCAACTTTAGCTATAACTTGGCGCAATTCTTCCAAGGTATTATTCATCCAAAAATTCATGGTGTCTAAAATCACAAGCTTTGGACTATCCATCTGCTTGATAACCTCCAATTGAACTAAGGGGTGCAAATTTCCTAACATTACTACATCGGCGTCTTTGTATGCTTTTGGAACAATTGGTTTGAAATCTGCCAAAACATTAAGTTCAGTTACTAACGTATCGCGGGAATTCATATCATTGTCATACTTTCCACTCCAAAAGAAAGTTTTCCCATTCTCAACTATTTCAAGTCCTTCTACGTTCAAGCCTCTTTCAGCTAACATTGAAATGTATTCCATTGGAAAATCTCCTCCCACAACCGATACAATAGCGGCATCAACTCCTAGTTTTGATGCCGATAAACCTATATAAGTTGCAGCTCCTCCAAGTATTTTATCTGTTTTGCCAAAAGGTGTTTCAATAGCATCAAAGGCCACTGTTCCAACAATTACGAGCTTGCTCATTTAAGGGGTTTTAAAGAAGTTGCAAATTTAAGGAATTAATTGATAAAAACAGTGAATTTGTCTTGGTTGTGGAAGATATAATTATGTTCCCTAAATTTGCTATTTATATTGAAGATTGAAAGGACTTATGCCATTAGAAACTTTATTTTTGCAAAAGATTATTAGTTGACAATTTGTGTTTTGTTGGTTTCAAAATCATATTAATTCATGTTAAATGCCTTACTTTCCTGAGCAATTAGAGATATATTTATGCTAAAGCATTGGCCAATTATAATTTCAATTCTACTATTTCAAGTTGGATATTCACAAGATGGAATTCCATTCTATGAAGATGTTAAGTTTTATGTTCATGGAAATTCCATTCTAGTAGGAAATAATATTCTAGGAGATCATTCAAGCATTCCATTAATGGATATAGATGTTTCGAATGATAAAGTTAAGATGGAATATATTGATGTTGATGATGATGATAGAACCTTCAGTTCTAGTCAGGCAACAGTGAACGTTGCTGAAAATGGCTTAAAGATAATTTATGCAGGCCTCTATTGGAGTGCACTTTATCCATATGAACATGGCGTAATTAGAAAATCCGGAAATAGAATGGTTCATAAGGGACAAGGAGATAGAGAGCTTAATGTAAATTCTATATTATTTAAAACACCAAATGACGATTATGAAACTATCAATGGAGAAATTATTTTTGACAGCTACGGGACAGATGCTTTTTCTACTAACGTTCCATATGCTTGCTATGCCGATGTAACGTCAAAGTTACAAGGGTTGTCCGAATTAAATGGCACATACACTATTGCCAATATTAGGGCAGCAGAAGGTAATATTTCTGGAGGAAGTTCTGCGGGATGGCTATTATATATTATTTATGAAGACCCACGCCAGCCCCCAAAGTATTTTACAACTTATAAAGGATTTGTTGAAGTTAATGATGAAGTTGTGGAAATCACTTTTAAGGACTTTAAAACAAAAGAAAAAGGGGCAATAAATACAACTATTGCCTTGGCAACTCTCGAGGGTGATAGGAAGTTTAAAACAGATGAGTGTTCTATTTATAATGCTAAAACCGATGCTTTTGAAAATATAGACAACGCTTTAAGGCAAGACAAAAACTTTTTTAATAGTAGTATAACAATTCATTCTGAGATGTATACAGAGAGAAATCCGAATAGCACAAATACTCTTGGTTTTGATTTGTTGAAAGCTGAAATTCCAAATTTCGAAAATAAAATAATTGATGGAGGGACAACAGAAGCAATCCTACAATTTCAAACCAAAGCGGACAGGTTCTATTTATTTTTTGTTGCTTTTGAAACCGAAATTAACCAAGTGTTTTATCAAGAAAAAAGAGAACTTGGTGCGTTGGATATTACAGAAGAGAGCGTTTCTAACGTTGTTAAGGAAACAAATCAGGTTACAACGCAATCAGAGTCTATTCCTAGTATTCTAAGTCATGAAGTTGTGGGTACTTCAGTGGATATTGAAAAAGGGAAACTGGATAATAAAAATGTTGAAATAATGCAAATTGTTGCCAAAAAGTCCATTACTATTCCATCATTAGCAAGCGGTTATTACCTTGTAACAAATGTATTTTCAAATGTGGACAATGCTAAGAGGTGGGTCGCATTTTTAAAGGAAAAGGGATATTCTCCTAAAACATATATTAATCCGAAAAACAATTGGCATTACATCTACATTTATTCAAATTTAGATCCAAATTTGGTTATAGATAGGAGAGATGAAATAAAAAAACTGGATTATTTCAAAGAGATTTGGATAATAAAAATCAATCTGAATTAATAAATGCCGGTTTTTTTGTAACTCAAATTCCTACTTCAGTTCGATCATTTTCCCAATTTTCTACAGGCCCTATTTTCACTAATTGACTGAGTTCCAGCGTATATTAATTGTTAAATTTGTGTTTTTAGTCGATATAAATGCGCTTTATATCGAAAAAATAGATTTTTACATTTTTGATTAAGGAAAATTCCTACCTTCGATCAACGAACTGTAAATTTCTTTATGTTATGAGAGCAATTAATTTAGTTGTCGGGGCATTTTTTACTAGCAGCATTCTAATAGCCCAAGTTGGAATTGGAAACACATCTCCAAATTCTTTGTTAGATATTCAGGCTTCTGATCAAACAGATCCATCGAATCAAGATGGATTACTAATTCCAAGAGTTGATGCATTCCCGTCAACCGATCCAACAGTAGATCAAAATTCAATGTTAGTATTTTTAACAACTACTGATTCGGGAAGCACTCCTGGTTTTTATTATTGGGATTTTCCAACTTTATCCTGGATTGGGCTGAATTCTAACGCAGCATCCTCAAATATTAGCGTTGTGAATATTGAAGATTTCTTATTTGATGCATATAGTGGAGCTAGAGGACCTAATACAANCGTATCAAACGATAATCAATATGCCTTTACTCCTTCAAAACAAGGTACTGCTTCTAATTCAACAATAGAACAAGCCGTTACAGGCAATGACTATATGGGTATTCATCAATTGGCAACTGGATCTAGCTCTACAGGAGCGGCGGCGGTAGCTTCATCGGATTGGTCAGATAAAATGAGAATGGGGGGTAGCGAATTTTTGTATGAAACGAGGGTTCGATTTTCGGTGGCGTCTGGGTCTGCAGGTACAAGTGTTGGGGTATTTGGATTATCAAATTTAGTTTGGAATACTGCCACAGCCGTAAATTCACACTCTACTGCTACTGCAGGAGTTTATTTTAGCTTTTCATCTGCTGGGCTAGTTGGAACTTGTAAAAATGGAGGTTCTACTTCTTCTACTTCTGCTCTAACTGTTGTGGCTAATGTGTGGTATAAGTTAAAAGCAATTGTTAATGAAGCTGGCACGTCCGTAGATTTTTATGTTGATGGAAACAAACTCGGCAGTTCAATTACGACTAATATACCAGGAGCATCTAATGGAATGAAGTTACTTGGAAGTGTAGAACGACTTAACGGAGCTCAATTTGGAGCCGACATTGATTATTTTACTTGGAGAATGACTAGGTAATAAATTGGTAAAATATAACTAACCTAAATTACTTTTTGTGTAAACCGTATTGTTCCAATCGGGCTCATCTTGGCAGGAAATGATAATTTTATTTTCTGCCAAAGTCAGCTGGAATTTCGCCCCAAGCTTTGGTTTCCCATTTTACTATTTGACTAGAATAGGAATTGCTTTTAAGCCATTTTTCAGCACGTTCAATTAAATCAAACGCTTTTTTATTTTTGGCACTTGCTATTAATTTAGTATTACATTTTTTCTTTTTCACCCAACCTATGGCAATTCGTGAATCACTATAGATAATTCGATTGCTATTTTGTTGTTTTAAAAATGCTAAACCGTGTACTAATGCCAAAAACTCTCCTATATTATTTGTTCCTTCTTGAAAAGGACCTTGGTGGAATAGTTGCTTTTTTGTTTGAGTATCTACTCCTCTATACTCCATAATACCTGGGTTTCCACTAGAAGCAGCATCCACACATATAGAAAATAAATTGGGATCACCGATTTTAATTAGATCTTCTTTAGGCAGAGTTTTTTTATTAATTTTTTTCCCTTTGTAGTCAGTATATTCCTTGTTATAGGCTATTTTGGCTTCACCAAATGAGGGAAAGGACATATATTGTGCCCCTTTTACACCTTTAATCGATCGCTGACATTCTTTCCAGTTATCAAAAATTCCGGCCGGATTTCCAAACCAGACCACATAGAACTTTTCTTTTTTAGCCATTGAAAATTTTTAGAAATGGTTTTCCCCCAAAACTATAGGGAAACGGGTTAAGTATATAAAATTGAGATCTATTTTTTTAGTAATTCTTCAACTACCTTTGGAAAAAATTCGTATTCCAATTTATGAATTTTTTCAGCAACAGTTGTTGGGGTATCTTTTTTTGAAAGTGAAAAACTTTTTTGAAAAATGATAGCACCTTCGTCATAATTTTCATTCACATAATGAATTGTAATACCTGTTTCTATCTCTTTATTTTGAATAACCGCTTCATGAACGTGAATTCCGTACATTCCTTTTCCTCCATATTTCGGAAGTAAAGCTGGATGTAAATTAATTACTTTGTTGGGAAATTCCTTAAGTATGATTTCTGGAAATTTTAATAGAAATCCAGCTAGAACAATGATGTCTGCCTTAACCTTTTTCAAAAGTACAATAATTCCTTCCGAGGAGAGCAAATCTTCTTTATTGAAACTTAATGATTCAACATTCAATCTTTTAGATCGCTCTAAAACCTTTGCGTCTTTCTTGTTTGAAAGTACCAGAATAACTTCAGCAAAACTACTTTTTTGAAAGAATTCAATTAGGTTTTGAGCATTGGTACCACTACCCGAAGCAAAAATAACAATACGCTTCTTCATTAGAGTTTTTTTTGGTGTTTTAATGTAATTTAAAAATAAAAAACAAAAGTAAGGGAATAGCAATTGACTTCGCTCAAAATTGTTTAATTTGCTCTAATCTTAATATTTGTGTTTTTCATTGAAAAGAGTATGTGCGGAGAGAAATTAATTGCTTGAAATAGTTATTTTCAGTATTGACTCTTCACATTTTAGTATTTAAATGGTATTTTCAGTTAAAATATTTTATTTTTGCCACTTATAATAAATTTAAAAATAAAGAATTATGTCAGACATTGCATCAAGAGTAAAAGCTATCATCGTAGATAAATTAGGTGTAGACGAAAACGAGGTTGTAAACGAAGCGAGCTTCACTAACGACTTGGGAGCAGACTCACTGGATACGGTAGAGCTTATTATGGAATTTGAGAAAGAATTTGATATTCAAATTCCAGACGATCAAGCTGAAAATATTGCCACAGTTGGTCAAGCGATTTCATATATAGAGAAGGCTAAATAATATACTTCTTTATGGAATTGAAGCGAGTTGTAGTTACAGGCCTTGGAGCCCTTACTCCTATTGGTAACAATGTTTCAGAATATTGGGAAGCATTAGTTAGTGGTAAGAGTGGTTGCGCGCCTATAACGTATTTTGACACTGAAAAGTTCAAAACCAAATTCGCTTGCGAGATTAAAAATTTTGATCCACTACAACATTTTGATAGAAAAGAAGCCAGAAAACTAGACCGTTTTGCACAATATGCTCTTGTTTCAAGTGATGAAGCAATCCTCGACGCCGGAATTAACCTAGATAAGGTTGATAAATTTCGAGTTGGAGTGATATGGGGAGCTGGTATTGGTGGTTTAGAAACTTTTCAAGATGAAGTAATAAATTTTGCAGAAGGGGATGGAACGCCGCGTTTCAACCCCTTTTTTATTCCAAAAATGATTGCTGATATCGCTCCAGGGAATATTTCAATAAAGCATGGTTTTATGGGGCCTAATTATACAACAGTTTCGGCATGTGCCTCTTCTGCGAATGCTATGATTGACGCCTTAAACTATATTCGATTAGGGCTTTGTGATATTATTGTAACAGGGGGTAGTGAAGCTGCTGTTACTAAAGCTGGAATGGGAGGATTCAATGCTATGCATGCGCTCTCAACTCTTAATGAGAGCCCAGAAACGGCTTCAAGGCCTTTTGACGCTACACGCGATGGTTTTGTTTTAGGAGAAGGTGCTGGGGCATTAATTCTAGAAGAATATGAACACGCTAAAAAGCGTGGTGCCAAAATTTACGCAGAAGTAGTTGGTGGTGGAATGTCTAGTGATGCCTATCATATGACTGCACCCCATCCTGATGGTATCGGGGTTGAACGGGTAATGATTAATTGCCTTGAAAATGCTGGCTTACGTCCTGAAGATGTTGATACTATTAATACACACGGAACGTCTACTCCATTGGGAGATGTTGCAGAATTAAAAGCAATTACGAAGGTATTTGGTGCGCACGCCAAGAATATAAATATCAATTCTACCAAGTCAATGACAGGCCATTTACTAGGTGCGGCCGGAGCAATTGAGGCAATTGCTTCAATTCTAGCCATAAAATATGGCATTGTACCTCCTACAATTAATCATAAAACTGTAGATGAAAATATTGACCCATCGTTAAATTTAACCTTAAATATAGCTCAAAAGCGAGATATTAAAGTTGCACTGAGCAATACATTTGGTTTTGGAGGGCATAATGCCTGCGTGCTATTTAAAAGGATGGACGATTAAGTTTTAATGGCCTCTTTTAAAAACATATTTAATTCTCGTCCAGAAAAGGACGGGGATTTTTTTTCTCAAATAAAATGGATTATTGGTTTTAAACCGAAAAATATTTCAATCTATGAAAAGGCCTTTACGCATCGCTCAACAAATGAAAAAAATAGTTTAGGCGATCCTCAAAACTATGAGCGAATGGAGTTTTTGGGGGATGCTATGTTGAGCTCCGTAATCGCGGCACATTTATTTAAGAAAGTTCCTGGTGGTAATGAGGGTTATTTGACAAAAATGCGCTCCAAAGTTGTGAGCCGAGAACATTTAAATGAATTAGGACGTGATTTAGAATTGATTCGTTTTGTTAAGACGACTATTCCCATTGAACAGTTTGGAGGAAATATTCATGGAAATGTTTTTGAAGCACTTGTTGGGGCTATTTATCTTGATCGTGGCTATCAGTATTGTGAAAAATTTATTGACAAAAGAGTTATAAAACCATATGTAGATATTGAAAAGCTTGAAGGCAAGGTGATTAGCTATAAAAGCTTATTCATTGAATGGTGTCAGAAACATAAAAGTAATTTCAAATTTGCTGTTTATGAAGATACGGGAAATGAGGTTTTAAGACATTTTGCCGTTAATCTCCAATTAGAGGGAAAGTCTGTTGGAAAGGCTAGAGCTACTTCAAAAAAGAAAGCTGAAGAACGGGCAGCCAAAAGAGCATATTTTAAACTTCGAGCTAGAATTGACGGGGAAATAACATAATCACTTTTTTATTCCAACCATTAAAACTTATTTTTACAAATTATTGCTGAATTAGTTTATTAGGTGTTATTAGTTACTTTGATTGAACTTTTACAAATGGTGTAAATTCAATTAATTAAGTTTGAATATATTGGTATGGGGCATCTTAAATTATTACTTGATGACGATTATAAAGAAGAGTTTTCTTTAATCGCAATACATTGTAGTGAAGAGTCGTATAAAATGGCCTTTTTAATCAATAAACACCTTGGTCTACGTTTAAAAAGGGAAAAATTAGATTTGGATTATTCCTCAAACGGGCTGGCCGTAACTTTTCCTCTTTTTCAGTTTACAAGCAATATTCAATACAATACATATTATTTGGTGGCAAACAAATGTAGATCGATGGAGGCCAATGTTCAAAGTTCGGGTGGATTATTTAGTAATGATACTTCAGAAAAAATGGTTGCTACATTTTTGTTGCCAGAGTATAAAAAGGTAGATTTTTTTATGAAAATACAATCGGAATTCGAAAATATTCCTTTGCGTAAAATTATCGCCAATATTAACGAAATAAAACAAGTCATTTCGGCCTACGAAGTTGAAACTGATAATTTAAAATCTAAAAATAATTTAATATTTGACTAATGCCAAACCAGAAAAAAACAAAAATTGTTGCGACTTTGGGGCCTGCGACTTCGGATAGATTAATCCTTAAACAAATGATTCTGGCGGGCGTAGATGTCTTTAGAGTCAATTTTTCTCACGCCGACTATGAGAATGTTAAAAATGTTATTGCCACTATTCGTGATTTAGGGGAAGAATTAGGCACGTCTACTGCGATTTTAGGGGATTTACAAGGACCTAAACTACGAGTAGGTATTATGAAGGAAGAGGTAGTAGTTGAACCAGGAGATAAAATTTCTTTTTGTACAGGGGAGGAGTTCGAAGGCAATAGTAAAAGGGTGTATATGAATTATGACAACTTCCCTAAAGATGTAAAAAAGGGAGAACATGTTTTATTGGATGATGGTAAACTTATGTTTAAAGTGCTGGAGACTAACGGAAAAAATGAGGTAAAAACCATAGTAATTCAGGGAGGCCCCTTGCGTTCGAAAAAAGGAGTGAATCTGCCAAATACTAATATTTCACTTCCTGCACTAACAGAAAAAGATAAAGCAGACGCCATTTTTGCAATTTCTCAGGAAGTGGATTGGTTGGCATTATCTTTTGTAAGGCATGCTGAGGACTTGAAAGAGTTACGGGCACTTATAGAAGAACATAGCACATACAAAATACCGATTATCGCTAAAATTGAAAAACCTGAAGCAGTTGCTAATATTGATAAAATTATTGCGCATTGTGACGCTTTAATGGTAGCAAGAGGAGATCTTGGTGTTGAAGTTCCTGCGGAAGAGGTACCATTGATTCAGAAGGAATTAGTTAGAACTGCTAAGCGGGCCAGAATTCCGGTGATTATTGCTACTCAAATGATGGAAACTATGATTACTTCTTTGACTCCAACAAGAGCAGAAGTAAATGACGTAGCGAATTCTGTTATGGATGGTGCAGATGCAGTGATGTTATCTGCAGAAACTTCAGTTGGTAATTATCCAGTTGAGGTAATTAAAAAAATGTCTAGTATATTAAGAAAAGTGGAAAATTCACCGTTGATTCGCGTGCCTCAAGAACCTCCTACCATTAAAACTAACCGGTATATGACTAAGTCAATTTGTTATCATGCCGCCATCATGGCGAATGAAATTGAGGCAAAAGCTATATGCACTTTCACCAACAGTGGTTATACTGCATTTCAGATTTCAGCATGGCGACCGAGCGCACAAATTTTGGTCTTTACTTCTAATCATAGGATCTTATCTCGTCTCAACTTATTATGGGGAGTGAAAGCAATTTATTATGATAAATTTGTAAGCACAGATGAAACGGTAGAAGATGTTAATAAAATAGCCTTTGATAGAGGATATGTTGCCAAGGGTGAATATTTAATTAATCTTGCAGCTATGCCAATTGTAGATAAAGGGATGGTAAATACTTTGCGGGTGTCACAAGTTATATAGACTTAAGGTCTGTTTATTATAAGAATCTGGAACTGTCATTTTACAGTCTCAATCTTTTCAATTTTCATTATGTCTCCTTCTTTGGTTATAGAAATAGTGTAGCCAAAGTTANCAGCCTCATATGCNTATTGAATTTTTTGGAGCACATCTTCCTTTCTCATAATGCGTAACTCACTAATTTTGTTTGTATTCTCTGTTTTTTTATTCTTAATAATCTCTTCATCATTACCTTTTGGATTCGGGAACTCAAATTCTTTTGGGAAATTAAAAAGACGTTGTGCCACAAAGAAGGCTTCGTGCCATTGTTGTGTTGGGAGCACTAAAGTTTCTGTATTGGTTGGCTTGCTTGCAGTTCCCCCGACACTTTCAGAAAAAGTAACGGCAGGAAAGAATGTTTGCAACTCGGTTGCATATCCTTTAATTTTAGCATCTAATTCAGGCGGAAAAAATTTTGACAAATANCCATTAAAAGCGAATCCTTTCTTCTGATTATATTCTATTTCATTCATTCCCCCTTTGATACCGCTAACATCCATAGTTAAGTTTTTTTCTAGTGTAATTACTTTAACCTTAGTTCCATATGGCATTTTTGCAATTCGCTCACTGTTTAAATTATTGAAGGCTCTAAGCGTTAGTCCACTTTGTGCCATAACATATAAATATTCTGGATTTATTTCTGAAGTAACTGAATCTGATACGACAAGATTATTACTTGTTTGATCGATTTGTGAATTTGAAGAGTCATTTTTGCATGACAGGAGTAATCCGCTAACAAGGAAAGAAAAAACTACTATTTTCATAACAGAATGGGTTTTAGTTGATGATTAATATAAGTAGTTTTTTACATAATTTAAAAATCTAATTTAAATTGAACGTCTATACTTGCTTTCGGCTCAATTAACTTTCCTTTGCCTTCGTTGTTAAGATTCCATAGAGATATTCCCAACAAGCGTACCGAATCTTTCATTTTTTCTTGAAATAACAATTCTTTAACAGTTTCTAAGATAAGTTCTTTAGACGAAATAAACAGGGGCAATGTTTTACTTCTAGTTTGTAACGAAAAATCGCTATACTTAATTTTAAGAGTAATGGTTTTTCCTGCCACTTTATTTGAAATAAGTCTTTTTTCAAGCTCGTGTGCAATTTCATCAAGTCTCTCCAACATATAAATTTCACTCGCAATATTCTCATTGAAAGTTCGCTCTGCAGCCAAAGACTTTTGCTTTCGGGAAGATTTTACAGGGCTGTTATGAATTCCACGAACCACGAGAAAATAATGACTTCCACTTTTTCCAAAATGCTCAATTAGATATTCCTCTGTCTTTAGTTTAAGATCCTTTCCAGTAAAAATTCCAAGGCGATACATTTTTTCCTTAGTGACTTTCCCGACACCAAAGAATTTTTTTACGTCTAAGTTTTCTAAGAAATCAAGAACTTCTTCTGGTGGGACCGTTTTTTGCCCATTAGGTTTGTTAATATCACTAGCAACTTTTGCAATAAATTTGTTGATAGAGATACCCGCAGAGGCATTTAACCCTGTTTTCAGTTTTATCTTTTGTCGAATTTCCTGAGCAATTAGGGTTGCACTTGGATTACCTTTTTTGTTCAGAGTTACATCAAGATAAGCCTCATCTAATGAAAGAGGTTCAACTAAATCGGTATATTCAAAAAAAATCTTTCGAATAGCTGAAGAAACTTCTTTATACCTTGGAAAATTAGGTTTCACAAATATTAATTCAGGGCAATTTCGTTTGGCAGCAGCGCCACTCATGGCACTTCGCACGCCAAACTTTCTGGCTTCGTAACTTGCGGCACTTACTACTCCTCTAACTTCATTTCCACCAACTGCTACTGGTTTTCCCTGTAATTCGGGATTGTCTAATTGCTCAACCGAAGCGTAAAAAGCATCCATATCAATATGTATAATTTTTCGGATGCGTATTTCTTCTTGCATCCCATAAAATTATGATATCTTAGTGAAATACATTTCCGAATCTATTATTAAAATGTCCAAAATTGCGATTCTAATCGGTGCCACAGGTTTAACAGGAGCGATTTTATTGGAGAAACTGCTCAGTGATAGTACTATTAAGACAGTAAAACTTTTCTCAAGAAATTCTGCAGAAAATAAACATCCAAAAGTTGAAGAATATCTAATCGATATGTATCACCTAAACGACCAAATAGTTAATTTCACTGGAGACGTCGTTTTTTGCTGCATCGGAACAACAAAAGCTAAAACGCCAGACAAAGAAACTTATCGCAAGATTGATTATGGAATTCCAGTTGCCGCGGCAAATCTCTCCCAACAAAATGGAATTAATACCTTCATTGTGATTTCATCTTTAGGGGCGGATTCAAAAAGCAATGTATTTTATAGTAGAATCAAAGGCGAAATGGAAAGAGGGGTGTTGTCTGCGGGTATTGAAAACACCTATATTTTGCAGCCCTCTCTTATTAGTGGAGTCCGAAAAGAAAAACGATTAGGAGAACAGTTGGCCAAAATTTTCATGAGGATTTTGGATCCAATAATTCCCAGAAAATATAGAGCAATACACCCTGAAACAATTGCTTTAGCCATGTTAGTCTTGTCAAAAAAAGGAAATGACGAACATATTATTACTTCGGAAAGAATAAAGGAAATCGCGGCGAAATGTTAGAAATAGAAAGAAAATTCCTTGTCATTTCAGAAAGCTTCAAATCACAGGCTTATAAAAGCGAACTCATTGTGCAAGGCTTCTTAAATACTCATCCTGAGCGAACTGTGCGAATCAGAATTCAGGGAAGTAAGGGTTTTTTAACAATAAAAGGAATTTCAAACGAAGCAGGTACAATTAGAACAGAATGGGAAAAGGAAATTTCATTAAGTGATGCAGAAATGCTGTTGAAAATGTGTGAACAAGGAATTATTGAAAAAACAAGGTATGAAGTTAAAGTTGAGAATCATATTTTTGAAGTAGATGAATTTTTAGGAAAAAATGAAGGATTAACTGTTGCTGAAATTGAGCTGAGTTCAGAAAATGAGAGCTTTGAAAAACCCAATTGGTTGGGTAAGGAAGTTACAGGCGATCTAAAGTACTACAATTCACAATTAAGTAGGGCACCTTATAAAAACTGGAAATCTAAGAAAGAATAGCTATTATGTTCTGAATCGTTTCTTTATTGGATGTGGCAATAATTCCTTCCTCAAATAAAGAAACACTGTGCATTGATACTTCAGGCTGGCTGTCAAGCAATTGTTTTTTCTTAGTAGCAGAAAAATGAACCATTTGAAATCCTGCCTTTTTGAACTTCATTACGTTGTCAATATTTATTCCACCACCTGGCATTATATCAATTTTTTTATCTGAAATATTTTTCAATTTCTTCAACAATTCAATTCCATCTATTGCCTTGGAATGTTGTCCAGAGCTCAGCAAACGTGTTACACCTAACTGGATGAGTGAATCGATTGATTGAAGCGGATTACGACACCAATCGAAGGCGCGATGAAAAGTAAACTCCATTCCTTGGGAAGCCATTAATAATTGTTGTGTCTTTTGAAAATCTATGTCGTTGTTTAGTGTAAGGGCCCCGCTCACAATACCAGAACAACCCATTTGTTTGCAAAATGAGATGTCTTTTAGCATCACATCGATCTCATTTTCTGAATAAGTGAAGTCACCACTTCTTGGTCTAATTAAAACATGTATAGGAATATTTAATTCGGCCATTACTTTTTCAATTAAACCATGAGACGGTGTCAAACCACCGACGGAAAGTTCGGNACATAATTCAATGCGATGGGCTCCACCCTCTTCCGCNGCTTTGGCACTTTCAAAACTATTAGNACAAATTTCTACAATCATTTTATTATAATCTCGTCGATAAATGTCCAAGCTTTATTGCCAGATCCTTGCATGCCTTCAGGAATAATACCGTAGTTAGGAATAGTTATCATTACTTTATTAGATACTGTTTTTTCTAAAGGAATTGTAATATTAATGATTTTCTCACCGCCCTTAGCAACAATTTCAGATGTAGTTGACCAAATTTGAACATCTGACAATCTCGCAGATATACTTACACTTTCTGGGGCATATATCCATTGACCTTGAGCATTATAGAATCGAAAAGAGATAGAATTAATTTCGGTTTCTTTCAATAAATCAATAGTAATCTCTAAGTCATCTCCCCAAAAACCTAACCACTCTTTGTCACCATAGCGTGAATTACTTCCTTGAACACCATTAATCAATGCCTCCTTCCCTCCAGTACTATATGTTTTATGTGGTTCAACGTTTATGGAAATTTTCCCATTTACTGCTTTGTGAAACTCAATAGTTTCAGAAAATGGTCTTCCCACTTTCTCACCATTTTTATAAACATTAGCTTTTAAAACCGTGTTTTCGTTTAATGGAATAGGACTATCGTAACTTCTTTCTTCTGAAGTACTTAATGAATATCGAATTTCTTTCCCTTGCATGGGAGTTTTCAACTCGTAAAAAACTTTCCCTTCTTTTTTTATAACTTTCCCTTCAATTTCATATAAATGATTGGCATAATTGATATTCAAAGCATCTAATCGAGCAAGAAATGGCTCTAGACGTGATAAGAATTCTGGATAATCGGTTTCAATATCCTTTGTCGGCCCACTCCAAACCACTTCACTCATGGCGAGCATTCGTGGAAATACCATATACTCCGCCTGATTTTCTGTTGAAATGTACTCTGTCCAAACATTTCCCTGAGCGCCTAAAATATATTTTGCTTCATTTGAGTTTAACTCTTCGGGAATGGGATTGAAACTATATACTTTTTTGAGAGGCAAGAAGCCACCGATTGCGAGTGGTTCTTCAGAGTTTTCGGACTGATAGTAATCAAAATATGCATGCGAGCCTGGAGTCATAATCACGTTGTGACTTTTTTTGGCAGCTTCAATTCCACCTTGTGTCCCGCGCCAGGACATTACGGTTGCATGAGGAGCCAGTCCTCCTTCCAAAATCTCATCCCAACCAATGATCTTTTTACCTTTACTATTAACAAAGGATTCCATCTCTCGTATAAAATAGCTCTGTAATCCATCTTCGTCAACTAAGTTATGTTCTTTGATAAGTTCTTGACAATGATTACAATTTTTCCATTGTGTTTTAGGAGATTCATCACCTCCTATATGAATATATTCTCCCGGGAATAATTCCATTACTTCTAAAAGCACATCCTTTAAAAAGACAAAAGTTTGTGCTTTTGGGCAATAAATATTTTCAAAGATACCCCATTTTGTGGCAACTTCGACTTGTTTTCCAGTACATCCAAATTCAGGATATGCACTTATGGCAGCCTGTGCATGACCTGGCATTTCAATTTCAGGGATAATGGTTACATTATGTTTAGATGCAAAAGACACAATCTCTTTGATGTCTTCTTGTGTGTAAAATCCGCCGTATTTTTTGCCGTCAAATAGTTGAGGAGTGTCATTGTAATGTCCAATTAAAGTTTCATTACGGTAGGCAGCTTCGGAAGTAAGCTTTGGATATTTTTTTATTTCGATACGCCAACCCTGATCTTCAGTGAGGTGCCAATGGAAGTAATTGATTTTAAAAAGGGCAAGATTGGCAATATATTCTTTAATGAATTCCTTCGGAAAAAAATGGCGTCCAACATCTAAATGCATTCCGCGGTATTTGAATTTTGGAGCATCAGAAATAGTAAGCTGTGGAAGAGTTATTTTTTGATTGTGATCGGAGTTGGTTCGCTCGAGAGACGGAGGCATTAATTGTCGCAATGTTTGAATACCATAAAATGCCCCACCAGCACCAGAAGCTCTTATAATAATATTTTTATCGGAAATATCTAGAGTATATCCTTCTTCAGGTATAGTGATGTCTAATTCAATAATAATAGTTGCTTCGGATTTCGCGACAGTCTCTATAGTCAGATTGGCTCCGTTCTGAAGAAAAGCAGAAAGAAATTGGGAAGCAATATTAAATTCTGTCTCACAGAAAATAGTAGTGTTTTTATCTATTATAAAGCTTCCTTTGCCCAAATTCAACTTTTGAGGCTTAGGAATTAATTGGATATCTACAATTGAATTTTCGTTAATTGATTCTTCACAAGATGTAATACCTATTATTAGAATTAAAATTAATATCTTTAATATTCTCATAATGTTTAATTTAGATAATTGTGTCTGAATATTTAAATTTTATGATATTTAGTGTTTATTAAATTCGTACTCTCTCTCAACTTTGCAAATTCGAACTTTGTACCAACGATACCACTGATCTCTTCCAAGTTTTTGTGCCATTAAATGATCTAAATTAGATTTCCAATTTTTTATTGCTTCAAGGGACTCCCAATAACTAACTGTTATTCCAATATCTTCACGAGCACTTTCAATGCCAAGATACCCTTGTTGTTGTTTCGCAAGATTCTCCATAGCAATTGCCATTTCTGAATAACCCTCTATTGTTTCAGTTTGCAGGGAGGTAAATATAACAGCGTAATAAGGGTTTGGTATTTTACTCATCTTTATAAATTCCAATAAAAAGTTCTCCTTCAGCATTCATGTGAGCTCGATACATACCAGCCGTGTTGAATTCCATTACGACGTTTCCCTTATTGTCAATTCCCACAATGCCACCATCTCCACCTAGAGCTGGAACTTTTTTCTGAATAACTTCTGTGGCTGCTTCTTGAAGAGAAATACCTTTATATTCCATCATCGCGGAAATATCATGAGCGACCATGGCCCTAATAAAAAACTCCCCCCATCCGGTTGAGGATATTGCACAAGTTTTATTATTAGCATATGTCCCAGCGCCTATTATGGGGGCATCCCCAATACGATTCCATCGTTTGTTGGTCATTCCACCTGTTGAAGTGCCAGCAGCAAGATTTCCATTTTTGTCGAGGGCAGCGCATCCTACTGTCCCAAATTTTGTGTTTTTTATAAATGTATCTTCTAAGTTTGTTCCAATTCCTTTCTCTTTTTCCATTTCTTTAACTTTTTGTAAAGATTGAAATCGATTTTCGGTATAGAAATATGATGGGTCTACCAAATCAAAACCTCTTTCTACAGCGAAATTTTCGGCTCCTTTTCCGGCTAACATCACATGAGGGGAATCGTTCATAACTGCTAAAGCCAAGTCAATTGGGTTCTTAATGTGTGTTACTCCAGCAACGGCACCAGCATTTAAGGTAGCGCCATCCATCACTGAGGCATCTAGTTCATTGGTTTCTTCATGGGTAAATACGGCACCTTTTCCTGCATTGAATAGAGGAGAGTCCTCCATGATATTGATGGTTTTGGTTACAGCATCCATAGATGTACCTCCATTTTTTAGAATATTATATCCTACAGATATAGCCTCTTTTAATTTTAATTTATATGCATTTTCAAGTGAATCATTCATGTTTTCTTTTAGGATAGTTCCTGCTCCGCCATGAATGACAATTCCGAAGCTTTTTGTCGTTTCTAGCGTTTTGTCGTCGTAAACTTGCACTTTATCGATGTTTTTAGTGATGTTTTTACATCCAAAAACGATAAAAATGCTTAAAAAAAGTGTTAAAATTTTGAACATTGGCATTTTTTTTAATGAAACACTAAGATAGGTGAAAAGCCTTTGTTTTTACTATTTAGCGAGGATTTTTTACTAAGAATTTAACTGAAAATATTGCATTATTATCGATGAAATACATTATAACATCGATAAAAAGTATTTTTGTGTAAGAAAATTACATATATTTGACTCAACATCATGCCCCAAATTTGATGTCCCCCGAATTATGAGAATATTTAGACTTAACCTACTTGTCTTGGTTTTATTTTTCCTTGTTACATCTTGTCAAAAAGAAGAAATAATTTCATCCGATGAAGCTAACTTTTCGATTGATCTTAATCTTGCCAGTGAAACTGACTGGGAAATGGCAAATCAAATTTTAGTATTAATAAATGCTCATAGGGCTACACTTGGCCTTTCAGCTATTTTATCGGACCATCAATATGCTTCGGCTTATGCTGTTGACCATACACAGTATATGATCAATATGGGACGAATAAATCACGATAACTTTGGAGTTCGTGCTCAGGCATTAAAGGATAAAGGTGCAGAAACTGTTGCTGAAAATGTCGCTTTCGGCTATAAAACAGCAGAATCAGTTGTTAACGCCTGGTTAAATAGTGATGGCCACAGAAAGATTATAGAAGGAAATTATACGCATTCTGGTTTTGGAGTTATTAAAACCGCTAATGATACTTTCTACTTCACACAATTGTTCTACAGAAAGTAAATCCATACTTAACTTTTTCTTTTCACGCATTTGCCTTATTTTTACGTTCATACTTAAAAATAAGGCAATGGCTATTAATAAACCTTTCAATCTCAATAAATGGATAGAAGACAATCGAAATTTGTTGAAACCTCCTGTTGGAAATAAAAATTTATACATTCATGCAGATGATTATATAGTGATGATTGTCGCAGGGCCTAATGCCAGAAAGGACTATCATTATAATGAAACAGAAGAGTTGTTTTATCAGCTAGAAGGAAATATTAAGGTCATTATTCAAGAAAATGGAGAACGAAAAGTGATGGAAATGGGCCCGGGGGATATGTATCTCCATCCTGCCAAAACACCACATTCACCTGCCCGCGGAGATAACTCTATTGGTCTTGTTATTGAGAGAAAAAGGGCTGGAACTGGTTATACAGATGGGCTACTTTGGTTCTGTGATAATTGTAACCATAAAATCCACGAAGTTTATTTTGAGTTGCTTGATGTTGAAAAGGATTTCTTGCCACACTTTAAAGAATTTTATAATTCAATAGATCTACGTACTTGCAAAAAATGTGGAACCATTATGGAAACCGATCCTAGGTTCGTAGCTGATTAAAATTTCAACCTTGGTTTATTCATAAATTGAGAGCAAAATATGATTTCAATATTTCTTTTTAATATTGACATTTCTAAACGTATTCCATTTTAGCTTAAAAATCATCTTACAATTTTGTAACTTTGCAGGCTTATATTTAAGAATAAAACACAATACAATATGTCAACCGTAGCGATGTCCTTTGGGATTGAAGAAGCATTACAACAACTAGGAATTGAAGAAATAAATAAGGGTACTTCCACTGGGAAAAAGTGGTTTCCTGGAGGTGAAGAAATGGCTTCTTATTCACCAGTAGACGGGAAACTAATTGGAAAGGTCACTTCTACTACAAAATTCGAATATGAACAAATGATGGAACAAGCAACTACTGCTTTTAAGTCATGGCGTATGAAGCCAGCACCGCAAAGAGGTGAAATTGTTCGTCAGTTTGGGGAAGAATTGCGAAGATTAAAAGAACCTTTAGGGAAGTTGGTCTCTTATGAAATGGGCAAAAGTTACCAAGAAGGTTTGGGAGAAGTTCAAGAAATGATAGATATCTGTGATTTTGCAGTGGGACTTTCTAGACAATTGCACGGACTTACAATGCACTCTGAAAGGCCAGGACATCGTATGTATGAGCAATATCATCCACTTGGTGTTGTAGGTATAATATCTGCATTTAATTTTCCGGTGGCCGTTTGGGCTTGGAATACTGCCTTAGCCTGGATTTGTGGTGATGTATGTGTTTGGAAACCTTCCGAGAAGGCTCCACTTTGCGGCATAGCTTGTCAGAAAATCGCTGCCAGTGTATTCACAAAAAATAATCTACCAGAGGGAATTTGTAATTTAATCAATGGAGATTATAAAGTTGGGGAATTTATGACATTCGACAACAGAGTTCCCTTGATTTCGGCAACAGGATCAACAAGAATGGGTAAGATTGTTGGGCGTACCGTTGGAGAACGATTAGGAAAATCTTTATTAGAACTTGGAGGGAATAATGCCATTATTGTTACCCCTGATGCAGACATTAAAATGACCGTAATTGGAGCTGTATTTGGTGCAGTTGGTACCGCTGGGCAGCGTTGTACATCGACTCGTCGATTAATTATTCACGAAAGTATGTATGACAAAGTTAAAGATGCTTTAGTTGCGGCTTATGGTCAGTTGCGAATCGGAAATCCATTGGATGAAACTAATCATGTTGGACCAATAATCGATAAGGATGCTGTTAAAATGTATCAAAATGCATTGGATAAAGTTGTAGAAGAGGGAGGGAAAATTGTTGTAGAAGGAGGCGTGTTGAGTGGTGAAGGATTCGAGAGCGGTTGTTATGTTAAACCGGCTATAGCTGAAGCAAAAGGACATTTCGAAATTGTACAGCATGAGACCTTCGCGCCTATATTATATTTATTAAAGTATAATGGTACCGTTCAGGATGCGTTAGATATTCAAAATGGAGTCGCACAAGGATTGTCTTCAGCTATTATGACTAATAATCTACGTGAAGCTGAGCATTTCTTATCCGTGGCGGGAAGTGATTGTGGGATTGCAAATGTAAATATTGGAACAAGTGGTGCTGAAATCGGAGGTGCATTTGGTGGAGAAAAGGAAACCGGTGGAGGGCGTGAAAGTGGCAGTGACGCTTGGAAAGTATATATGCGTCGTCAAACGAATACAATAAATTATACAACAGAATTACCTTTAGCGCAAGGAATAAAATTTGATTTGTAAACTACAAAATTAAGTAAATAAAAAAACCGCTTTTTGAGATAAATCAGAGCGGTTTTTTATTTTTATAAAGTTCCGTTGGCTTCTACCCATTTAAATTTATGTATGTCTTTAGGAATTGCAATACGTTCAGCTATTTTAGACATTCTGGAAGGTAATTTTATTAAATAATCACGTGCTTTTTCAGCCTCATCGGTAAGGGAGCTTATTTTGTCAATTTCCCAATAGATGTTTAATTTTTCGAGAATATCTACATAATCGAAGGTTGTGTAAACTCCGAGTCTTTGAGCAGCATTCGAGAAATTTTCGAAAGCGGAAGCTATTCCTTCACCAGATTCTCTTAAAAATTGAGCAGGCATTACAATTTTCTTCTTCATCATATCCTGAAAAGCTAGCATCATTTCACTAGGGTCGTACTCAAAAATTGTTTTGACAAACTCTCTGTATGCCAAATGATGTCTCATTTCATCACCTGCGATGACACTGCACATTTTACTCAACAATTTATTTCCTTTTTGCTTGGCCAATTGCCCTACACGTTTGTGAGAAATATTTGTGGCCAATTCTTGAAAGCTAGTATAAACAAAGTTTCGATAAGGGTCTCTAGCTGTTCCTATATCAAAACCGTCGTTGATTAAATGTTGAGTTGTTTTTTCAATTTCTTTCATATCAACTCTTCCTGAGAGATATAAATATTTATTCAATGCATCTCCATGTCGATTCTCCTCTCCCGTCCAATGACGCACCCATTTCGACCAACCATTTTTGCCAACTTGATCAATTCCTTCAACATCCATCAGCCAAGATTCGTAGGTTGGAAGTGCTTCTTCGGTAACCATGTCCCCTACAAGTACTACCCAAAAATCGTATCCTAATTCTTTCGCTTCTTCTCTAATTTGAATGATCTCGTCCATATAGTTTTCATGCTGTAAATTCGGCAATATGTCGGTGGGTTGCCAAATTTGGTCTACTGGAATCAAATATTTATCCATATATTGATCTATCGATTTCTCGACAGTCTTCATTACTTCCAATCGTATATTTTTTATTGACATTTTTATTTTTTTAGGGATAAAATCTGAAGTAATTAATATTCAATACGATACAAAAGGAATCGTTATAATTTATTCAGAATGTTAATGGTTAATATTTTAAGTTTTCAAATATATGAAGAACCTATTATTTCATTGCTGAAAAAGCTCTTAATTTCGTCCCTTTTCTTCAGGATATAGTTTCCAGACGGGGTCGCTTTGCCAAATCTCTTTCGTATTTGAGTCAATAATAGACAAAGGACCTTTAAATGCAGCGCCAGTATCCACATTCCAAATATTTGCAAAATTTACTGGAAAAGTTTTGCCAATACGTGTCACAGGAGTATGTCCAAGATAAATTTCATTAAAGAGAAGTAGTCTCTTTGGATAGGTGACATCGGTTTTTGATAGGGAGTTATCTAAACAACAAGCCATCTCCCATAGTGTACGATCCCAATAAACAATATTTGGAAAATATTCATGAGTTGGGCCATTTAAATTTGTAAATCCCGCATGTATATATAGTTTGTTTCCGGAATCAATATGATAATTTTTAAGACCTTCAAAAAACTGCAGATGGATTTCAATTTCAGTTGTAGATAAGTTTGCATAACTCAATTTACTAGATTCACCTCCATGTACTAACCACAATGGATTCTTATCCTTATGCTTAAGAAAATTGTAGACGAGTTCATCATGATTTCCACGTAAAAAGACACAATTCTTATGTTTAGAAAAATCTATTAAGAAAGTTACAGTTTCTGCCGCATCACTCCAACCATCTACGTAATCGCCCAGGAATATAAATTGGTCGTCCGAGGATTTTGGCAATAAACCTAAGACTTGCTTTAAAGCTCGTAAACCTCCATGAATATCTCCGATTACGTAGGTTTTAGGCATATTTAGATTTTTTAAAAGACAACTATTTTTTATAATTTGCTTGTTAGTATCATGTTTCATGTTTAAGCTTAAAAGTTTTCTTTTAATTATATTTTACTTTTCTCAAAATTCGAATAGATTCTTTAAAAGCTTGGTAAACACTTTCGTTTATGTCCTTCAAAAAAGGTTTGACTTCGAAAAGCTTGTCTTTCGCCTCAGTAAAATCATTCAGATAGCAGATAAGATAGGATGATGGAAGATTCTCAAGATCTTTTTGTTCTGAAGAAGTTAAAGGAATATTCTTTTTCAATTTCTCGGAGAGTGCATTATTAGCATTATAAATGTGATGCATTGTTTTTTTATTGAAACGTGGTGCTTCAAAAACAAGTTTTGAGTCTATTTGATGAGAACCGTTTTCCTGAAATGAAATTGTCACTTCTTCCAAAGGATAATATCTAAATTGATTATTTAATCCTAAATGAACGTATTCCGTAATTTTGAATTCATCCTCAGAAAAAACAATAGTCACTTCGTCCAAAGCCGAATAAAACAGTCGCACCTGTTCATTGATTAACTCAATGTCTACTCGTGAATAATAGGTCTCAACTTTTGATCTTTTTATATTGCCAGCCCAACATACCACAAACAATTCTTTAAAAACTTTGTAATGTGATTCCAGATCTTTATGGCGGTGATTCATAAAATCAATAACGCCATCTAGAGTTAATTCTATATTGTTCTTTGCATTATTTTCGATCGCTTGTACGATAGTTGAATTCACATCTTTTATTTCAATATCAAAATCCTTGGGCATTGATATGCTTCCATCTCTCAAAAAAATGGAACCGCCCCAATACTTCCAAATATTTTTTCTAAGTGAAGTTATTTTACCATTGGGACGAATGGTTACCAGCCCAACAACCTTATCTGGGGGTAAATTTGGAAAAGCAACATTTTCGTATATAATAAGTGGAGCATTGGAAAGGTAGGCATTCACTAAATTCTGAATTTTGCTGTCGTCAAAAAAATCAACACCTCGTATTTCATTGGTTTCATCTTCAACACCAATTACTATAAATGAATTGTTCGCAGGATTACTATTACTGAGAGCACAAATGTGCTTTAAAAATTTAGCTTTTCCTTCCTTATTACTTAAATCAATACTTCGTTTTTTGTCGTAGAAACTGCTCTCGTCATTGTGAGCTAATAAGTTTTTTATAAGAAGGCGTTTGTTAATCATTATAATCTTCAAATAAACGAAAGTTCAGAAATTGTGTTCACTATATCCTATTTACAATAGTACTAGATGCCTGATCTAAACACATTACTGTCAAATCCGCTATATTTACATGAGGCGGTCTTGTTATTGCAAACCATATAATATCGGCAATATCTTCTGGTTCTAATGGCGTGAAACCTTGATAGACCTTCTCAGCTCTATCTTTATCTCCTTTAAATCGCACTTCGCTAAATTCTGTTTCTACCATTCCTGGATTAATGGCACCAACTTTAATGCCTTTTCCATTTAAATCAAGTCGCATACCTTGGGTAATCGCATCTACAGCGTATTTACTGGCACAATAAACGTTTCCTTTTGGATACACTTCTTTTCCAGCAGTAGAACCAATATTGATAATATGGCCGCTTTTTCTTGCAATCATTTTAGGAATCACAGCCTTGCTAACATATAATAATCCTTTTACATTAATATCGAGCATGGCATCCCAATCGTCTAAACTACCTTCTTGAATAGTCTCCATTCCATGGGCATTTCCAGCGTTATTTATTAAAATATCAATTTCTGAAAATGCTTCGGATAGACCTCTAATCAATTCGAATACGCGAACTTTATTTCGAACGTCGAAGTTGAGAATTAATACTTCTGTCTGTTTCTGTAATTCTGAAGCAAGGGCATCTAAACGATCTTGCCTTCTTCCACAGAGAATGAGCCGAACCCCATTTTTCGCAAATAGTTTCGCTGTAGCTAATCCAATTCCTGAAGTTGCCCCGGTTATTAATGCCGTTTTGTTTTTCATGGTTATTTTAAGTTAAAAGCTAAAAAAGTTCTTAGTTAAACCGGTGTTAAGTGCACAGTTAATTCCTGTTAATTAGTAAAGGACTGTTTGAACTAAAGTATAGGTTTGTGTGAACAAAAATAATGTAACTATGAGAAATTTAGTAAAAGTAACGATTTTAATCCTCTTGTTTTTTGGAATTGTTGCATGTAGTGATGATGATAGCTCTGAGAATTCACAGGGAACTTCTAGGTTGTCTGTAAAACTTGTCGATGCCCCAGGCGATTATGATGCTGTATTTATTGATGTTAGGGATGTAGTAATTAAATACACTGGGAGTGAAGAAGAAGTTTCCATTGGAGATGTAAATGCAGGTATTTATGATTTGTTGGAGTTAAGTGGCGGAATTTCAGTTTTATTGGTAGACGATGAATTACCATCGGGAACCATTAGCCAAATACGCCTTATTTTAGGAGATTCTAATAGTATTGTTGTCGCTGGGCAAACCATTTCTTTAAATACGCCGAGTTCTCAGCAATCTGGATTGAAAATACAAGTGAACAAAACACTAGAAGCTGGTGTTTTCTATGAATTTATACTAGATTTTGATGTAGATCACTCCATTGTCGCTTTAGGAAATGGAAGGTATAATTTAAAACCGGTAATTAGATGTGCAACGGTTGCCGAGTCCGGCTCTATTGCCGGTAATGTTGTGCCGGTTGGAATCCAAACCCTTATTACGGCCGCAAATGGTGCTAATGAGATTTCTGCTTATGCCGATATCGTAACCGGAAACTTTGTATTAAGTGGTGTGCCAAGCGGTTCTTATACCGTTACTTTCACTGCAGATGAATCGGCGGGACTTCCAATAGTGGTTTTGGATGATGTTGTAGTCGTCAATGGCAGCATCAAAGAATTGGGGAGTATAGATTTGAATCCGTAAAAAGGAATAAAAAATAAAAAAGGGCAAAAATAGATGGTTTTTGCCCTTTTTTACTGTCTTGTAATACCTAAGGAACTTTATGACCTTGACTTGCGGCTAAAAGTGCGAACCAATCTACTTCCGATAAAGGAATGTTTTCTGACCGAGCTGCTGCAGCTATACGATCTGGGCTTGTTGTCCCAATTACCGGATAAATATTAGCGGGATGTTTGAGTATCCAGGCAAGTACTAATTGATCTTTTGTTGCCTTATATTTTATGGAAAGTTCGTCTAAAACAATATGAATTCGCTTCGTTCTATCCGTATTTTCTTTAAAAATAATTCCTAAAGGACTCCAGCACATTGGAGTCACTTTTTGTTCCATCATATCGTTTAGACTTCCATTGTATAAAGGATCTAAGGCCGTAAGTGAAAATTCAANTTGGTTGGCAGTTACTTTAGATTTTGATGAAATCAATGATGTTTCTGAAGGGGAAAAATTAGAAACTCCAAAACTTTTTATTTTCCCATCTGTTAATAATTGATCCACAGCTTTTGCTATTTCGTTGGGGTGCATTAAAGGACTAGGACGATGCAAAAGGAATAGATCCAAATACGACGCTTTTAAATCGCTAATTGATTTTTCTGCACTCCAAATTATGTAGTCCGCATCATATTGGTAATGTTTTAATACATTGGTTCTTGCTTTACCAACGTATTGAATGCCACATTTTGATATCAATTGTATCTTTTCTCTTTCTATTTTACTATCTAAAAACGCAGCTCCAAACTCGGCTTCAGTTGTATAATCACCATAAATATCTGCATGATCGAAGGTGCTAATACCATTCTCAAAGGAGTGATGTATTAGGCTAGTCATTTGATTTTTAGAAAGTTGTTTCCCCCAGACGCCCCAAGTCATACAACCTTGAATAATTCTTGAAAACTTGTTTCTCATTTTACTAATATAGTTGATGTTAGAAATATATTTGAATATTTTTAAAAATATGAAAAATGAATTCATGAGAAATTATTACAGGCCTTTATTTTAGGGATATTTTTAACCAATTGTTAACATCATTTTAAGTAATAAATTTCCAATTTGCGGGTCTTTAAGATTCATTAAGCTTTACTGAAACAAATAAAATATGGAACAAATATCAACTGCCTTAGATATTGGCGCATTAAATGAAAAAATTGAAAGAGAAAGTGCTTTTGTAGATATTCTCTCATTAGAGATGAATAAGGTAATTATTGGCCAAAAGCATATGATAGAAAGATTATTGATTGGCTTGCTTGGACAAGGACATATTTTGTTGGAAGGAGTCCCTGGACTTGCGAAAACCCTCGCCATTAATACTCTTGCTAAAGCAGTTCATGGAACTTTTAGTAGAATTCAATTTACGCCAGATTTATTACCAGCCGATGTTGTAGGAACCTTAATTTATAATATGAAGTTGAGTGATTTCAGTATTAAAAAGGGGCCTATTTTTGCAAATTTTGTGCTTGCGGATGAGATTAATCGTGCTCCTGCAAAAGTTCAGTCGGCGTTGTTAGAGGCAATGCAGGAAAAACAGGTAACTATTGGAGATGAAACGTATATATTGGATAGACCATTCTTAGTTATGGCAACGATGAATCCAATTGAACAAGAAGGGACTTATCCACTACCTGAAGCACAAGTGGATCGTTTTATGTTGAAAACAGTAATTAAGTACCCACAAATTGCTGAAGAACAATTAATTATTCGGCAGAATTTAAAAGAGGATTATGAGCAAATAAATCCTGTGGTTACTTTAGATCAAATTAAAAGAGCACAGGCATCCGTGCGAGAGGTATATATGGATGAGAAAATTGAAAAATATATTCTGGATATAGTTTTCGCCACTCGTACACCCGAAAAGTATAGACTTTCAGAATTAAAACCACTTATTAGTTTTGGGGCATCACCAAGGGGAAGTATTAATTTGGCAATGGCAGCTAAATGTTACGCATTTATTAAAAGACGTGGCTATGTTATACCAGAAGATGTACGTGCAGTTGTCCATGATGTATTGCGCCACCGTATTGGCATTACATATGAGGCAGAAGCTGAAAATGTTACTTCTGAAGATATTATCAACAAGATTGTAAACGAAATTGAAGTACCATAGATTGGGACGCAGTCTTAAAGTAGTTAGTAAATTATTTAGTTAAGCTTAATAATAGCGATCAAAGGTTTTTGCCAACCGATTATTAAAAAAGATGGATACCAAAGAGCTTCTCAAGAAAGTACGAAAAATCGAAATAAAAACACGGCGTCTAAGTGATCACGTGTTTGGTGGAGAGTATCATAGCACCTTCAAGGGACGTGGAATGACTTTTAGCGAGGTACGTCAGTATCAATTTGGAGATGATGTCCGTAATATCGATTGGAATGTTACCGCTCGTTACAATGAACCATTTGTTAAAGTTTTTGAAGAAGAACGAGAGCTTACAATGATGCTCATGGCAGATATAAGCGGATCCGAATTCTTTGGTACAGACTTGCAGTTTAAAAATGAAATCGTCACTGAAATTGCTGCTACCTTGGCATTTTCGGCTACTCAGAATAATGATAAGATTGGGCTTATTTTATTTACAGACGAAATAGAACTTTATATTCCTCCTAAAAAAGGAAAATCACATGTGCTTCGCATTATTCGCGAATTGATTGAGTTTCATCCAAACAGTAAAAAGACAGATATAGCCATGGCCTTGAAATTTTTAAGTAATGTCATGAAGAAGAAGGCCATTGTGTTTGTGCTTTCTGATTTTATTACGGATGGTTATAAAGACACCCTGAAAATTGTTTCAGGCAAACACGATGTAACTGGAATTAGAATTTATGACAGACACGAAGAGTCAATACCGAATTTGGGTATGGTTCAAATGGAGGATGAAGAAACAGGCGAGCTCATGTTAGTAAATACAAGCTCTAAGAGTGTTCGATCTAATTATAATATATATTATAAAGAGAAGGTGGATTATTTTTTAGATGCGTTTGTAAAAAGTGGTGCTGGTGCTTTAAGTTGTCGTGTCGATGAGAGCTATGTGAAAAAATTACTGGGGTACTTTAAAAGACGTTAGATGTTTGGACAAAGAGAAAATTCAATACAGATATGCTTCAGAACAACTACTTCGTTACTGAGGTGGCGAACATTTTCATGCTTATTAGTTTTGATCTTCCTAAGTATTTCAGCCACATCTCAAGTGGTCACTTCTATCGACTCTACTAAAATTAAGATAGGAGCAGAGATAAAATATACTATTGAAGTACTAGCGGATTCTACAGATGTAGTTTTATTTCCTGAGGGACAAACCTTTACGCCATTAGAAGTTATTGATGCCTACAAGATTGATACTACTTATGAGCAAGCGAAATACAGACTTATTAGGAAATATGGGTTAACACAATTTGATTCGGGCAGTTACACCATCCCACAACAACGAATACTGATTAACGATAAACCTTTTCTAACAGATTCTGTACAAGTAGAAGTAATGGATGTCGTTGTAGATACGATTCAACAAAAGATGTTCGATATCAAGCCTTCTATTTCGGTGAAACGCCCACCCTTTGATTTCAAAAAATTAATGCTTTGGTTACTGCCAATATTAGTAGTTTTAGGCTTGGTAGCGTATATATTATTCAGGCGAAAGAAAAGAAAAGAAGCCTTAGAAAAAGAGCTTCCGCCTTATGAAGAAGCTATCGTTGCATTAAGAAAGTTGGATGCTTTGCAATTGTTGAAAGAAAGCAGATCCAAAGAATACTATACACATCTTACGGAGATTGTAAAGCGATACTTAGACAGAGAAGTCGATGATTCTGCTCTTGAAAGCACGAGTGATGAGCTAATAGAAAGACTTCAATTGCATAAGGACGCTGGGCATTTTGAATTTGATAACGAAACGATTAGACATTTAGACCAAATTTTAAAGCGTGCCGATTTAGTAAAATTTGCTAAGATGCAACAGGAAATGGGCCAGGCTGAGGCCGATAGAAATACTATTGAAGAAATCATCAACGAAACGCACGAAGTGATTCCTGAACCAACAGAAGAAGAACTGCTGGAAAATGAACAGTATTTAGAGCAATTACGGAAAAGACGGGAGCGCAAAAGATTGATTTATGCAATTTCAGGTGTTTTTATAGCCTTAGTATTATCTAGTTTAGTTTATGGAAGTATTAAAGGATTTGATAACCTTAAAGACGCCGTTTTAGGAAATGAAATCAGAAAGTTGGCTGAAGGGAGATGGATTAAAAGCGAATACGGAAATCCTGCGGTTATTATTGAGACACCAGCGGTCTTGGTGCGAACTGATGTAGAAGTTCCAGAAGGTATGAACACTATGATTAAAGAACTAAGCACCTTTAGTTATGGAGAAAAACGGGATCCATTATATATAATGATATCTACTTCAATCTTAACACAACCACAAGAAATTGACTTGAAAGTCGCCTTGGAAGGTTCGCTTGCAGAACTTGAAAAGGGAGGGGCCAAAAATATGTTGGTTAAGCAGGAGGAATTTGAAACGGAAAAAGGGATTAAAGGAATTAAGGCATATGGAGAATTTATTGTTCAAATTTCAGATACAAAGGTATTAAAGGATCCTAGTCATTATGAACTTCTATTATTTGCTCAGCAAGGAGGTGTTCAACAGGTTCTAATTGTATATCAGGATGATGGTAGATTTGCCGAAGGCATTAAAAAACGAATCACTAATTCCTTAGAATTGGAAATTTCAGAAAGTAAAAAGTAATGTTTGAAAATTTTGAATTTGTAAGTCCTCAAGTTTTCTGGTTGTTCCTAATACTTCCAGTACTATTATTGTGGTATTTCTTGAAGAGAAAACAACAAACAGCTTCTCTTAAAATTTCAAGTATCAAGGGATTTAAAACGAGTAAAAATTGGCTAGCAAAATTTCACTCAGTATTATTTTTCCTTCGCATCTTGGCTATTTCGGCGTTATTAATAGCTATGGCAAGACCACGCACAGTTGATGAATCTACCAAGATTAAATCATCCAAAGGGATTGATATTGTAATGGCAATAGATGTTTCGGCAAGTATGCTAGCACAAGATTTAAAGCCTAATCGATTAGAAGCTTTGAAAACAGTAGCGGCACGATTTATTAATGAGCGACCAAATGACAGAATTGGGCTTGTGGAATATGCGGGGGAAAGTTATACAAAGACACCTTTAACAAGTGATAAGAGTATTGTTTTATCATCTTTGAAAGCGATAGTCTACAATACTATTATAGACGGAGGAACCGCAATAGGATCGGGATTGGCAACAGCAGTGAATAGATTGAAAGATAGTCGTGCAAAAAGTAAGGTAATCATATTGCTAACTGATGGAGTTAACAATACAGGCTTTATTGATCCTAAAATTGCCAGTGAACTAGCCGTCGAGTTTTCAATTAAAGTATACACGATTGGATTGGGGTCCAATGGGATGGCGATGTCACCAATCGGAATTCGTGCAGACGGTGGATTTCAATACGGTAATGTACCGGTAGAAATTGATGAAGTTTTACTGAAAGAAATTGCCAAAATAACTGGCGGACAGTATTTTAGAGCTACGAGTACAACAAAGTTGAGCGAGATTTACGATGAGATTAATAAATTGGAAAAAACTGATATTGAAGAATTTAGATACACAAATTATGATGAAATGTTTCGCCCATGGGTATTGTTTGCTCTTGGATTATTAGGATTGGATTTGTTGCTGAGATATACACTATTTAGGAGTTTTGTATAGATTTCAAAACGTCCAATACAGGAAATAACTTTAATAAAATACTATTTTGTACCAATTAGAAGAACCCACGTATTTTTTTGTTTTGTTCGCCATTCCGGTTGTGGTGCTGCTTTACTTTGGAGTTTGGTTTTGGAAGAGACAAACGCAAAGAAAATTTGCTAATTCCACTTTGCTGAACAAATTAAGCCCAACGCGTTCGAATTTTAAATCGGCTTTAAAGGTCTTTATTTTAACACTTGCAATTGCATGCATGAGTTTTGCTCTTGTAAACCCTAAAATAGGAACAAAATTAGAAACAATTAAAAGGGAAGGTGTAGATGTTGTGTTTGCTTTAGACGTTTCTAAAAGTATGCTTGCCGAAGATATTGCTCCAAACCGTCTCGAAAAAGCGAAGCAATTAATAACTCAAATAATTAATAGTCTTGCGGGAGATCGAATAGGGATAATAGGTTACGCTGGAAGCGCATTTCCCCAAGTACCAATTACAACAGATTTCTCTTCAGCAAAGTTATTTCTTTCGGGCATGAATACCGACATGGTTTCTTCACAAGGAACAGCGATTAATGAGGCAATTCGAATGGCTGAAACTTTTTATAATGATGAAGAACAGACCAACCGAGTGCTTTTTATCATTTCAGATGGAGAAGACCATGAGGGGAATTTTGCAGAAATTGCCGCTGAAGCTAACAAAATCGGAATTCGAATTTTCACAATTGGGGTAGGGACGGTTCAGGGAGGACCTATTCCGCTTAAACGAAATGGGATACTTCAATCTTATAAGCGAGATGAGAACAATGAACAAGTCATTACGCGATTGGGAGAAGAAACGTTGCAAAATATTGCCAAAGCTGCAAACGGGGAATATATTAATGGTGCCAATACGAAAGAGGTAATCGAGAATGTTAGCGCTATTTTAAATGGAATGGATAAAAAAGAATTTGAAGCCAAACAATTTACAGATTTTAAAGATCAGTTTCAGTGGTTTCTTGCAGGAGCTTTATTTTTAATTGTTTTCGATTTGTTGTTGCTTGAACGAAAAACGGCTTGGTTAAAAAAGTTGAATTTATTTAATGAAAAATAAACATAACATATTGATGATAAGAATTATGAAATTGCTGAAAGTTTCTATGCTATTGTTTACTTTAGGAATTGCATCAGAGAATCTTTATGGTCAAGAAAATAAGGAGAAAATAAAAGAAGAGAGGGAGTCTCAAGAACGAATTAGCGATGCTAGTCTTGCACTTCAAAAAGATGAATTTTCAATTGCTGAAGCGGATTATCGAGTTGCGATTGCATTAAATCCTTCAAATGAAGTTGGAAAATACAATTTAGGGACTGCGTATTATGGAAAAAGTAAAAATATTGAAGCGATGAATAGGTTTAAACAAGCCACTTCAGTGGCAACTTCCAAACCTGAAAAACATAAAGCGTTTCATAATTTAGGCAATACCTATATGAATGAAAAAAAATATTCGGAAGCTGTTGAAGCATATAAAAACGCATTGCGGAATGAACCTTCAGATGAGGAAAGTCGATATAATTTGGCCTTGGCTAAAGAAATGTTAGAAAAAAATCCACCTCAAGAGGATCAGGGTGACAAAGATAATAAAGACAAGGAGGATAATAAAGAGAAACAGGATAAGAAAGAGGATGGAGAGAAGAAAGAAGGGGATGATGGAGATAAAAAAGAAGATGAAGATAAGGGAGATAAAAAAGACGAAAATAAAGGAGGAGATAATGAAAAGGAAGATGGTAAACCAGATGAATCAAAAGACAATAATGAGGCAGATAAACAGGAACAGCAGCAGCCAGTTCCTGGACAATTATCACCACAACAGGTTAAAAGCTTACTTGAAGCTATGAATAATGAAGAAGAAAAAGTTCAGGATAAAATAAATGCTCAAAAGCAAAAGGGAGCAAAAGTTAAATCTAATAAGGACTGGTAGAGTCATGAAGCGAACGTATTTCATATACATATGGGTTTTTATTTTTAGTCTTGGAATGGCTCATGCTCAAGTGAGTTTCGAAGCTAAAGTGAGTAAGAAGCGACTTGGAATTAATGAACGACTACGTATTGATTTTGAAATGAATAACGATGGGGATAACTTTAAGCCACCCAATTTTGAGGGATTTAAGGTTGTTGGAGGGCCGAATCAAGCCGTTAGTAATTCATGGTTTAATGGGAAGAGAAGTTATTCAAAAACCTATTCTTATTTTTTATCTCCTCAAACTCGGGGAAATGTTAGAATTGGACAAGCAACAATTGAAATTGACGGAGAAATTTATAAAACCTTGCCAATTGATGTGGAGATTACCGCGGCCGTTGAAGTTCCTAAAGATGGAAATAATGCAGATTATGTAGCTAGTGAGAATGTACATTTGGTTGCTGAAATATCAAATAAAAACCCATATTTAAATGAGGCAATTACTGTAGTTTATAAAATGTATGTGTCTAATGACGTTAGTATAACTAGTAGTTGGAGAGAGATAGACACCCCGAAATATGCAGATTTTTGGAGTCAAAATATTGATAGTCAGGGAAATTACAAAGTTTATGACGGCACATTTAATGGAGAAGATTACAGATATGTGATTCTTCGAACGACTGTTTTGTATCCCCAAAAAACTGGAAAATTAGATATTGAGCCACTCACTTTGGATGTGCCTATCGATGTCCCAGGAACCCGTAGAGATTTATTTGGAAGACGATTAACCACCAGAGTGAATAAAACAATTTCTGCTGGAAATAGTACCATTGAGGTAAAACCTCTTCCTTTGAAGGGAAGACCCGATTCTTTTACAGGTGCAGTTGGAGATTTTAAGTTTGAAGTAAAAGCCAATAAAAATAGACTCGATGCTAACGAGGCATTAGAATTAAAAACGAGTATATCGGGAAATGGAAATTTGAAATTATTTGAGCTTCCTGCTGCAAAACTCCCTAGTTCACTGGAAGTCTATGAGCCAGAACGAAAGGAAGATGTACAAACTGATAAAACTGGAATGTCAGGCTCAGTTTCTGAAACTTATACTGTGGTACCACAATTCAAGGGCAATTATCCCATTCGTCCAATCACTTTTTCATTTTTTAATCCTAATACAGAGACTTACAAATCAATTTCATCTCAAGAAATAATTATAAGTGTTGAAAATGGGCCAGTAACAGTACAACAAGATCAAATCCCTGAGGATGGTAATAATAAGGCAGTGGTTCTATCAAAGGAACAATTTAAGTACATAAAACTTAATGCAGAATTAGAACCTATTAATAAAAAAGCATTTTTTAAGTCATCTTTATTTTGGTCTTTAATAGGAGGCCCTTTTTTCTTAATTCCTTTGTTTATAATTGTCGGGAAGAAACGTAAGAATAGGATAGCCGATATTGAAGGAAATAGGATTCGGAAGACAAATAAACTTGCAAGAAAATTTCTTTCAGAGGCTAAGAAAAATATTGGTAGTCAGGGACTATTTTATGACGCTTTAGAACGAGCATTACATAATTACTTAAAGGCAAAATTGAATATTGAAACATCAGATTTTTCAAAAGAAAGCATTACTAAATTGTTGATTGAAAAGGGTGTCGATACTATAAAGGTGGTCGAATTTATTAGCTTGTTGCAAAGCTGTGAATTTGCGAGATATACACCAACGTCGAATGTTACCATTCAAGTTGATTACAACAAGGCTGTTGAGGTGATAGGAACTATAGATAAGCAAATTCAGTAAATTTTCTTCAAAAAAATGAAACAATTATCGTACATATTAATTCTTCTGATAGGAACAGTAACCGTTTCCCAGAATAATCCTTTGTTTGAACTAGGAAAAGAACGATATAAAGAAGGAAAATACCAAGAGGCAGTTGAAAATTGGATGAAAATTTTAGATAAGGGAGAGCATTCTGCACATTTATATTTTAATCTTGGAAATGCCCACTATAAATTGAATAATATTGGGCCGAGTATTTATTATTATGAAAAAGCCTTACAGCTTAACCCATTGGATGGAGATATAAAAACAAATTTATCTTTTGCTGAAAACGCGAGGATTGATGCGATAGAACCTTTGCCAAAATCTGTATTTTCAAAGTGGCACTCAACAATTTCTGGGTTACTTGACTTTGATAATTGGGCGAGAGTTTCAGTGGGATTCACTCTGTTATTTGTGATACTTTTCTTGGGATATTACTTTTCAGAATCAGAAAGGAAAAAGCGAATACTGTTCGCTAGCTCATTATTTTCTTTATTACTATTTATTCTTTCCTTAGCGATGACTTTTCAAATATATAGTGATGTAATCCACGACAAACCTGCAATTATATTTGCTGAAAGCGTTGAGGTTAAAAGTGAGCCAAATATGGGAAGTGAAGTTGCATTCTCCCTTCATGAAGGGACAAAAGTCCAGATAATGGAAGAAGATGATAATTGGGTTCGTATAAAACTAGTAAACGGAAAAGATGGCTGGGTGCCAATTTCTGATCTAAAATCTCTATAGCAAAATTATCAATTCTTATTCCTTATTGAGTGGTTCTTTTGCCTCGGGATTTTCATCATCGGTTCTGTAATTTTCTACTTCTTCTAAAAGGGTTGGAAGTAAAAAAGTAGCTAACGAAGCTATAGGTTCATACAGTACAGACTTAGCTTTTTTATCTTCAGAAATTGATAAACCACTAAATCTTGAAGAAGCGTTTATATACATAAAAATCACACTAATAATAAAGGCAAATTTTAGCGTATTAAAAACGCCACCAAATAATTTGTTTATCAGTCCTAAAGCCGCAAAATCAGCTACTTTTGTAAGCAACTTTCCTATTAAAGAAATAGTTAGTAAAATAACTAAAAAGGTAATAGCAAAGGCCGCGAGATTAATCTTTTGTTCACTCCATGTAAATAAATCTGCAAGGTAATCAGAGGCGAAATATGAAAAATAAATTGCGCCATAAACACCAGCGATTAGGCCAATTAAAGAAGCCAAAGTTACAAAAAGGCCTTTTTTAAGGCCCGTATAAAAAGCAAAAATTAAAATGATACCTAAAATAATGTCAACTGTATTCATAGAAAGTATTTACCGTAAAGATACTAAAAGTGTTTCGTAAGAAATGTATATTTGTTTCTTGGCTAAAAAAGTTCAGATAATATATATGTTAGGGTTAAAAATATGGCAAGAGACGAACAGTTAAAAGAAAGATGGCAAAAAATACTTGATTTGTTGAGCAATCAATTCTCAGATGGTGAAAAGCTTGATTTAGATGCCATTATTTATTTGGTAGGGGTGCAAGAACTAGGACAATTTCAAAGAAAATTTAAGAAAGAGGAAAAACTTGATTTAATGCATATTGCAATATGTCGTCTTTTGGAGCCTTTTGGATATTATGAATTCGAATATTTTGACGAAGCAGGTTGGCCACATTATAAAATAATAGAGCAATTACCTTCTTTAAAAGCAGGTGAACAGAGCGTTTTGATGAAAGAAGCAATAGTTCAGTACTTTGTGGAAAGGGAAGTTATTGAATAGCAAATAATAGTGTAATTTTACCCGTTGAAAAATAGTAAAATGTTAGAAAAGATTAAAAAACACATTTCTGAAGTCGAAGCGTTTCAGTCTAGTTCCAAAGAAGAAATAGAGAATTTCCGTATTAAATATTTAGGGAAGAAAGGATTGCTAAATGATTTTTTTATAGAGTTTAAAAATGTTGCGAATAATGAGAAAAAAGAATTTGGTCAGATAGTAAATAAATTAAAAAAGAGTGCTGAGGATAAGGTGAACACCTTGAAATCTTCTTTAGAAGAATCCACTGGAATGAGCGGTATCTATGGAGATCTGTCTCGCCCGGGTGATTCCATAGAAATAGGAAGTCGTCACCCTATTTCTATTGTAAAAAATAAAATTATTACTATTTTTTCACGAATTGGATTTAGCGTTTCTGAGGGACCAGAGATTGAAGATGATTGGCATAATTTTACGGCTTTGAACCTTCCAACTCATCATCCTGCGCGTGATATGCAGGATACATTTTTTATTCAAACAGATCCGGATGTTTTGTTGCGAACCCATACTTCTTCTGTACAGGTACGTTATATGGAAAACAATAAACCTCCTATTCGTACAATTTCGCCTGGTCGAGTATATCGAAATGAAGCAATTTCAGCTAGATCACATTGTTTTTTCCATCAGGTAGAAGGTTTGTATGTTGATAAGGGGGTTAGCTTTGCCGATCTGAAGCAAACACTTCAATATTTCACTACCGAAATGTTTGGGAAATCTAAAATCCGCTTACGACCATCTTATTTTCCTTTTACGGAACCAAGCGCGGAAGTTGATGTGTATTGGGGATTGGAAACGGAGACTGATTACAAAATGACTAAAGGCACTGGTTGGTTGGAGATAATGGGATGTGGGATGGTAGATCCCAATGTGCTTGAAAATTGTGGAATAGACTCTGATATATATTCTGGCTTCGCATTTGGAATGGGAATCGATAGAATTGCATTGCTGTTGCATCAAATTCCAGATATCCGAATGTTTAGCGAAAATGATATTCGCTTTTTGGAGCAATTTAAGAGTTCATATTAGTCTTATATATCAATTTTAAAATTTGAGAAAAGATATTCAAATTCCAGAAGTTAAGGACATTTATGTGGCAGCGGTTTTAGACTATAATGAAGATTTTCGGACCTATGATTGGAACGCATATATCATTAATGATGGTAAGCAAATAATTGAAACCGTATTAATTGTGACACAAGGTTATGATGATAAAGACATGACTGCACCCATGCGTCATATGATAAAAGTTGTACCTGCAAAGGGTTTTGCTCGAATTGAATTCCTAGAACAAAGTGTACTTCGGCTCAATAATTTTTTCAATATTACTTATTTTCAAGAAGATAAAATGTTTGAAAGGAGGTTTGAATTTCCATCAAATTCTGTAATTATTGAGAATGCCGTTAATTTACCTGTAATTAATAAAGATGGGGTTTTGGCTAGATAGGATATCCTTTTATTAATTCTGACTTTTAAATAGAAGATTAATTCAATTTCTCGATTAATTTGTTAAATACAAGTTTCGGATCTTTATTTTCATAAAGTATGCTATAAACAGCATCTATAATAGGTGTTTTTGCTTTTTTCTGACCTTTTGCTTGATTTAATTTATAAGCACTTTTGGCTGCATAATATCCTTCAGCAATCATGCTCATTTCCATTTGTGCACTTTTTACCGTGTATCCTTTACCTATCATATTCCCAAACATGCGGTTTCTACTAAAAACAGAATAACCCGTTACCAATAGATCACCTAAATAAGCAGAGCCATTGATGTCTCGCTTCATTTTATGGACTTTTTTTACGTAGCGTTTCATTTCTCTAATAGCATTGCTCATTAAAACACTTTGAAAATTATCTCCGTAACCAAGGCCATGAGCCACCCCAGCTGCAATTGCATAAATATTTTTCAGCATTGCTGAATATTCAGTTCCAATAATATCATCGCTAATATTACATTTTATATAATCACTTTTTAGTGCCTTCGAGATAAGCATTGCTTTTTCTTGATCATCGCATGCAATTGTAAGATATGAAAGGCGTTCCAGCGCTACTTCCTCGGCATGACAAGGACCTGTAATTACTGCGATGTCTTTAAATGGAATATTGTGATGTGTAAAAAAGTGATCACCAACAATAAGGCTACTTTCCGGAACAATACCTTTTATTGCAGAAATAATAACCTTTCCTTTTAATGAAGCTGTTAAGTTCTTTAGTTCGGCATTAATAAATGCAGAAGGAATTGCAAAAATAAGATAATCGGCATAGTTCACTAAATCGTTAATATCATTACTTAGACGCAATTGAGACACCTTAAATTCAACAGAACTGAGATAATTGGGGTTGTGCTGAGTGTTTTTTATATGCTCTAAAGCCTCGCTACTACGCATATACCACCCTACTTCAGCTAAATTTTCACAAAGCATTTTTACAATCGCTGTTGCCCAGCTTCCTCCTCCAAATACAGCAAATTTTGGGTTTTCTGACATATACTAAATTTGATAAATTCAAAAATAAGGAAATAAGATTTGACAATCACTAAAAATTCAAATCTAGCCTCCTACAATGCAATAAGACATGGTTTTCTATTTATAAAAGTTCATTTCATCAAGATACTGCCAAACTGCTTCTGGCAACATTGGGCGGATATTTTTTCCTGCTTTAATGCTGTCTCTAATGAAGGTCGACGATAGTTCCATACATGGGGCATTCACTAAATAAATATTTTTATGGGTAATTAGTGGACTTTTGACTTCTTCGCTTGAAATTCTAGGATATATATAAATTTCATATTGTTTAAGTATTACTTCATAGTTTTTCCATCTGGTAAAACTTTTCAAGTTATCCTCACCCATAATGAGACAGAAAATGTATTCAGGATATTTTTCTTCGAGATGTACTAATGTATTTATGGAATAGTTTGGTTGTTCCAAATCGAATTCGACGTTGCTTGCCTTAATTTTTGGGTATTCTTCTAAGGCAATACGGACCATGGTCAATCTATGGTTATCTTCAAGAAGAGTACTTTTCTTTTTGAGAGGGCTGTGAGGCGTAACAACCAGCCATACTTCATCCAAATCACTAAACTCAACCATGTAATTGGCAATTATCAAATGCCCAACATGGATTGGATTAAACGTTCCAAAATAGAGCCCGATACGCTTTTTTTTTGTCATTGAAGTGAAAGGTTTTGATGAAGCCTAATACGTTTAAAATTCATGAAGCTTTTTTTTTGTTCACTACACCACTTTAAATGCTAGCCATTTTCATTGTTATCACTTTTGCCTATATACTTTAAAACCAATGCTTTCGCTTCATTTAAAGCAATATCCAAGTCATTATTTTCTATGATATAGTCAAATTGAGGGGCTGTTGCTAATTCTACTGAAGCTTTTGCAATTCGCATATTGATACGATCTTCACTCTCAGTTTTTCGTTTTTTTAAACGAATTTTAAGCTCGTCGATACTCGGAGGCTTCACAAACACAGCTAATGTTTGTTGTGGAAATTTCTTTTTAATTCTTAATCCTCCCGCTACATCAATATCGAAGATGACATTCTTTCCTAGAGCCCAAATGCGGTCAATTTCAGTTTTTAAAGTACCATAGAAATTATCTCGGTAGACTTCTTCCCATTCTAAAAAATCACCATTTTTAATATGTTGTTTGAATTCTTTCAAGTCTATAAAATAATAATCTTTACCATGTTTTTCATCACGTCGAGCATCTCTCGATGTCGCTGAAACAGAAAAATCTAAATTAAGTTCTTTTTGTTTAAGCAGATATTGTACAATGGTCGTTTTGCCACTTCCGGAAGGCGCAGAAAAAACGATTAATTTTCCTCCCTGCATTATAATACGTTTAATGATTGTTCTTTAATTTTTTCCAACTCATCTTTCATTTGAACAACTAATTGTTGCATTGGCGCAAAGTTGGCTTTTGATCCAATTGTGTTAATTTCACGACCCATTTCTTGAGTAATAAAGCCCAATTTCTTTCCATTAGAGTCTCTAGAAAGTATATTATCATTAAAATAGTTGAGGTGATTTCTAAGTCTCACTGTTTCCTCGGTAATGTCATATTTTTCCAGATAATAGACAAGTTCTTGCTCAAAACGATTCTCATCTACATTCTCTTTCAAATCACTTACTGCTTTTCGTAATCTTTCTTTTACGTTGTCCATACGTTGTGGGTCAATTTCAATTACTTCTTCTAGTAATGAAGTAATTATTTTTGAACGCTTTAAAAAGTCCTCTTCCAAGACTTTCCCTTCATCGGTCCTGTATTTATTAATATTTATTAATGCTTCTTCTATCGCATCAAGGATGATTTTATATTCGGCTTCATCAATTTCTTCCCTTTCTGTTTTTAAGGTCTCTGGCATACGAAGTGCCATTTTTAACAATTCAATATCATCACCATTTACAATGTCTCGCAACTGATTCATATACTGTTTTATAACGGTTTCGTTTAACTGAGTTGTAGTTGATTCGCCAGTTATTTCAACGTATAAGCTAAAATCTACTTTACCACGCTCCAATGATTTTGCTAGTAGGTCTCGCATAATAAGTTCCTTTTCTCGATAGGAAGATGGAACCCTTGTATTTAGGTCTAAGCCTTTACTATTTAATGACTTTATTTCTACTGTAATTTTTTTGGATGGTAATTGCACAATTGCTTTACCATAGCCAGTCATGGATTGAATCATATTGAGATTTTAGATTCGTAAAGGTAGTAAATTTCGAGTTGAGAGTTCCGAAAAATCAATCAAACAGGAGGAAAAGCCGGGTTGTTAATCGTCTAACTTTTTGATTTTAATATTTCTATACCACACTTTATCTCCATGATCTTGAAGACCGATATGACCGGTTTGATATTTTCCGAATCCTTCCCAATCTTTAAATTTGGAGTTAGCTACCATAGAATTCCATTCCTCACCATGGGCGGGAAAACTGAATAATTCGATTCCATTAAGACTTACCTTTCCTAAGTTGGTTTTATGATTTACCTCAATTATGCAGACATTCCATTCTCCCGCCGGTTTTGTCACATCTGTAGGAGGAGCAATCATATCATATAGAGACCCTGCGGTATGGGTTCTTCCAGGAACTTTTGCATCTGGGTGTTTCTCATTATCAAGCACTTGAATTTCTGGACCTGTTTGGTAGGCTTCGGAATATTTAGTGTCTTCAAAGACTCCCCAAAATATTCCACTATTACCACCTTCAGAAATTTTCCATTCTAAGGATAGGATAAAGTTCGTATACTTTTCTTTTGAAATTATATTCTTTCCTCCTTCTTTTCCTGGATTAAATGCCATTGCTCCGTCTTCGATTGTCCATTCTGGATAGGCTTCTTTCGCCAAATATCCCCGCCAATTTTCAAATGAGGTTCCGTCAAAAAGATTAATCCAATCTCCCATATTATCAGGCATCTTTTCTTCCATAATATTTTTATTTATTTCAGTGTCCACGGCAACTTCTTTTGCTTTCTCTTTACAAGAGAAGAAGGAAATAATGATTAAAAGTAGAAATATATTTTTCATGAGTATGGTTTTTTTAGATTTATAGTCCCAATATTTTTTTAAGCTTTTCTTGGTCAATTTCAGCACCCGCAAAATCATCAAAACGTTTTTGAGTAGCTTCAATAATGTGCTTTTTTATAAATTCGGCGCCTTCGCGTGCTCCCTGTTCTGGACTTTTAATGCAACATTCCCATTCCATTACGGCCCAAACATCACAGCCGTACTCCGTTAATTTTGAGAATACAGATTTAAAATCGATTTGACCGTCTCCAGGTGAACGATAACGACCCGCCCTATCTCTCCAGTCGCTGTAACCGCCAAAAGTTCCTCGCTTTCCATCGGGCTTAAATTCACTGTCTTTTACGTGGAAGGCTTTGATAAATTCATGGTAATGATCTATATAAGCTATATAGTCTAGTTGTTGCAATACAAAATGACTTGGATCGTATAAAATATTTACCGCTTTATGATTACCAGTTGCCTTTAAAAATCGTTCGAAAGTAACACCATCATGAAGATCTTCACCTGGATGAATTTCATAACAAACATCTACTCCATTTTCTTGAAACTCATTTAATAAAGGCAACCATCTTTTCGCCAATTCTGCAAACCCCATTTCAACTAATCCATCAGGGCGTTGCGGCCAAGGATGCATGGTATGCCAAAGTAAGGAGCCACTAAATGTAGCATGCGCATTTAATCCAAAATGTTTGCTCGCTTTTGCAGCACTTAAGAGCTGTTGTCGTGCCCATTCTGTACGTTTTTTGGGATTGTTTTTACAGTTGTCCGGTGCGAAATTATCGAACATTAAATCATAGGCCGGGTGAACAGCAATCAGTTGCCCTTGTAAATGCGTAGAAAGTTCAGTGATTTCTAGTCCATAACTGTTTACTTTTCCTCTATATGCATCACAATAATCTTTACTTTCACCTGCCAGATTAAGATCAATTAATTTTTCAGAAGTAGGGATTTGGATTCCTTTATAACCTAAATCTGCTGCCCATTGACAAAGACCGTCCAAGGAATTGAAAGGAGCTTTTTCATCCATAAATTGAGCAAGAAAAATAGCAGGCCCTTTAATAGTCTTCATAATATCTTTATAGTTTTATAATTCTCTCCATATATTTCCACCTTTGTGTGAAGCTACCGCGATTTCAATAAAGCGCATTCCTCTTACTCCATCTCTCATAGAAGGGAATTCGGCGGGATCATATTCCTGTCCACGAACTGCTTTTGCCATACCTTTATAAATATTCCCCATTGCGTCAAATATTCCTTCGGGATGACCTGGAGGCAATTTCGTGCCATCAAGAGATAGGGAGCTATTGTAAGAATGTCCCGGTTTTAATACTCGTAATGGCTGTCCATCTTCGAGTAAATAGAGATAATTAGGGTTTTCTTGTTCCCATTTTAATCCTGCCTTTGTGCCATAAATGGCTATTGTAAAATTGTTTTCTTCTCCTGTCGCAATTTGGCTAGCCCTTAAAACACCTTTAACATGCTTATTAAAGCGCAACAAAACTGTCCCGTCGATATCCATTTGGTTATCATCATACAGATGGTTAAGATCTGCGAGAATGGAATTAATATCCATTCCTGTCACGTATTCGAGCATCTGGTATGCATGAACCCCAATATCACCCATACAACAAGAAATTCCAGATTTTTCAGGAATTAATCGCCACGTAGTCTTACGTTTTTCTTCATCGTGAATAATTGGATTAATCCATCCTTGATAGTATTGGGCATCCACTTTTTGAACTTTACCAATTACTCCCTCTTCGATCATCTTTTTCATTTGACGCACCATGGGATATCCAGTATATGTATGGGTTAAGGCAAAATTACTATTCTTTTTTTTCTGAATGGATTCCAATTCTTTTGCCTCGATATACGTCATGGTCATGGGTTTTTCGCAAATAACACTGAACCCCGCTTCCATTAACTTTTTTGCCATTGGAAAATGAAGAAAGTTGGGTGTTAAAACTGAAACAACCTGGATTCGTTCACTAGTTGGAAGTTTTAGTTCTTCGGAAATCATTTCCTCCAAATCTGCGTAAATCCTGTTAGTTGGCATTCCAATTTCTTCCGCAAATTCAATGCTTAATTTTTTGTCAGGATTAAAAACAGCGCCAGTTAATTGATATGCATCAAACATACTTGAAGCAATACGGTGCAATACTCCTATTAACGAATCTCCGCCTCCTCCAAGGACTCCCCATCTTATTTTGTTGTTCATACTACTCTTTATATTCTATTTTTTCATTTTTAAAAAACAATGCAAAAACCACCATGACACCAGCGGCAAAAACTGCAGGGAACGTCCAGATTGATTGCCATGAGTGTCCGCCTTCAGATAACAAATTGGCATCGGTAATCTTTCCAGCGACATAAAAACCAACTAACATACCCACACCATAAGTAGCTAAAGTAATCAAGCCTTGAGCAGCACTTTTCACTTTGTCACCAGCCTTGCTGTCGGTATAAATTTGTCCAGAAACAAAAAAGAAATCATAACAAATTCCGTGTAAAAGAATTCCCATTACGATCATTGCAAATAATTCACTTGAGTTTCCATAAGCGAACAACAAATAACGAAGTGCCCAGGCGAGCATTCCGAATAAAATGGTTTTTTTGAAACCAAACTTCTTAAAGAAAAATGGTAGAAGTAGCATAAACAGTACTTCGGATATCTGTCCGGTTGAAGCCCAGGCCGTAGAATTTTCCACACCACTTTCGGTTAAAAACGGACTTAGGTTTTGATAGTAAAATGCCAGTGGGATACAAATTAATACAGAAGAAAGGAAGAAGACAAGAAAGTTTTTGTCCTTTAGTAATTTTAAGGCATCCAATCCTAATATGTCTGAAATAGTGACCTTTTCTCCTTTTGTTTGACTAGGAGGGGTTTTAGGAAGAGCAAAGCTGAAAACTCCAAGAACTGCAGAAGCAATGGCTGTCATCATGAAAGTGTTTGACAACATTCCGTTACCAATGTTTTCCATTGAATCCCATTTAAAGACAAGGCTAATAATCCAACCAGCCACAATCCAACCAAGAGTTCCGAACACGCGAACTAAAGGAAAATCTTTCGACGGATCCTTCATTTGATTAAAGGCAATCGAGTTTACGAGTGCCAATGTTGGCATATAAGTAATCATATAGCCAAGAACATAAGGATAGAAAACCGCAAAATCTGTGGCTTGTGACATTTGGTACATCAATACGGCTCCAATAAGATGCAGCACAGCCAAAATCTTTTCGGCATTAAAAAACCGGTCTGCTATGAGTCCGATAATAAATGGTGCGATAATGGCGCCCCATGATTGAGTTGAATAAGCCATCCCAGCTTCAGCTCCCGAAGCAGATAGATTG
>BS_KBA_SWE02_21mDRAFT_10000027_pt1 | contig 45681 bp, 44 predicted proteins | sample BalSeasSWE02_21m_FD_9196 | JGI IMG/M metagenome (IMG submission 9196)
AAACCCTTTAATAATTCGCAATCCTGTTAAGGTTTCTTCTAAATTTGATAAAATAACCCCTTGTTCTTTTTGAACACGATCCGATTTTCTTTTAAGACTTTTACCTATTCTTGAAATAATAATACCGGTTACCGGAATAAAAATAAAAACAAAGAAAGTTAGTTTGGCGCTTAAATAAAACATGACAACTATAGTAAATATAATTGTTAAGGGCTCTCTTACAACAAGTTCTAAAACAGGTAAAAACGAATATTCAAGCATAGAAACATCATTTGTAACTCTGGCCATAATATCACCTTTTCTTGCATCAGAAAAATAGGAGAGTGGTAACTCCATGGTTTTTTTATAAACAGCATTTCTTAAATCACGTATGACGCCATTACGTAAAAAAACAAGAAAATAATTAGCTAAATAGCCAAATATGTTTTTTAATAAAAACATAAAAATAATCAAGCATACTACAAACACCAATGCCTTAGAATGATCTCCACCAGTGAACTGATTCATTTGATAGGATAAATAATCTTCTAGGAAGTTGACTATTTTTGATATTCCCGCATATTCTGGCTTGACTAAGATAGGCGTTTTATTCTGCTTAAAAATAACATCAAGCATAGGTTTAAGAGCCACAAATGATAAGGTGCCAAACATGGCAAAAAACATATTACTTATTATATGACCTACTGCAAATCTTTTATAAGGTTTTGCATACCTTAAAATATTAAAAAAGTGATTCATTAATTAAGTTTCATATCTTTTACAATCGCATCAATTTTAGCTTCCAATTGCTTAGTTGTTTTGTGAAATTCTGACGCCTTGTTTAATTTGGTGTTAGCACTAATATAAAATTTTATTTTAGGCTCTGTTCCACTAGGTCTTAGTGCCACTTGACTTCCGTCTTCTGTGTAATAAATTAATACATTCGATTTTGGTATATCTAGAGTTTCCTCTTTACCTGAAACCATATTTTTAGTGATGGATAACTCGTAATCTTCTATTTTAACAACCTTAGATCCATTCACTTGCGTTAATGGGTTTTCACGGGCATCAATCATCATTTGCTGAATTTCTTGAGCTCCTTCAATGCCTTTTTTAGTTATTGAAATCAATCGCTCTTTATAATAGCCATGTTGTACATATAGTTCAATGAGTTCTTTATAAAACGAACTCCCTTTTGCTTTGGCCTGAGCAGCAACTTCACAAGCTAATAAAGTAGAAGTAACAGCATCTTTATCACGCACAAAATCTCCAACCATAAAACCAAAGCTTTCCTCGCCACCGCCTATAAAATCAAGTTGATTATAGTCTTTTATTAATTTGGCAATCCATTTGAAACCTGTGAGTACAATTTTACTTTCAACGTTATAGGCATTTGCAAGTACACTCATCATAGGGGTTGAAACAATGGTGGATGCTATAAACTCCTTGCCTTTTATTTTACCCTCTTTTTTCCATTGTTTTAATAAGAAATCAGTCATCATAATCATGGTTTGATTTCCGTTTAAAAGTTCTAATTTACCGTCAAGGTTTCTAACCGCGACCCCTAATCTATCGCAATCAGGGTCGGTCCCAATAACGATGTCTGCATTAACTTTATCTGCCAGTTCTAATGCCATTTTTAAAGCGGCGGGTTCTTCAGGGTTTGGTGAAGCTACTGTTGGAAAATCGCCATTTGGTACTTCTTGTTCTTTTACAATATGAACATTTTTATAACCGGCTTTTTTTAACGTTTGTGGCACCAGGGTAATGGAAGTGCCGTGTAATGAGGTAAAGACAATGGTTAAATCATCTTTTGACTTTACAGGAGTATCAAAACTTCCATTTTTAACGGAGGCATTAATAAAAACCTCATCAACATCTTTTCCTATATAGTGAATTAAATCAGTATTGGCATTGAACTTAATATTTGAATATGGTGTCGTATTTATTTTATTAACAATGGCATCGTCCTGTGGTGGTACTAATTGTCCGCCATCTTGCCAATATACTTTGTAACCATTATATTCCGGTGGATTGTGTGAGGCGGTTAATACAATGCCGCAGTGACAATTTAAGTGTTTTAAGGCGAATGATAATTCTGGAGTTGGNCGTAAATCTTCAAATAAAAAGACTTCAATGCCGTTGGCAGAAAAGACATCTGCAACTACTTTGGCCAGGGTTTTACTGTTGTGTCTGCAGTCATAAGCAATCGCAACCTTTGGTGTTTCATTTGGAAAATAAGCACGCATATAATCACTCAGGCCTTGTGTACTTCTTCCAAGCGTATATTTATTAATTCTATTCGTACCAATACCCATGACTCCTCGCATGCCTCCAGTCCCAAATTCTAAATCTTTGTAAAAACTTTCTTGAATTTCCTGAGGGTTAAGTGCGATACTTTTTTTTATGAAATCTTGTGTTTCAGTATCAAAGGCTGGTGTTAACCAAGTATTGATTCTTTCTAAAATGTTTGGTTCTATTTTAATCATTTCTTACTAAGTTTTAAACAAAAATAAACAATTTGATAAAGGTTAAATTTAAATGTCGTTTAATTTGGCCTGAATTTAAGTTAAATTCAACAAGTCTTTGACCTTATATCTTTTTCGTTCTGGTTTGGTTCGAAGAATGATTTCCCCTAAAAAACCAGCAACAAAAAATTGAGTTCCTATAATCATAGTTGAAAGCGCGATATAAAACTGGGGGCGCTCAGTTATTAATCTTCCTTGAGGTGTTAAAAAAAGTTTATCAATACCAAGGTATAATGCGAATCCAAAACCTATAATAAACATAATCACACCTAATGACCCAAATAAATGCATGGGTCTTTTTCCAAACCGCGATAAAAACCAAATGGTAATTAAATCTAAAAAACCATTAATAAAACGGTCCATCCCAAATTTTGTTTCACCATACTTTCTGGCCTGATGTTTGACTATTTTTTCACTTATTTTCGTGAATCCGGCATTCTTTGATAACACTGGAATATAGCGGTGCATTTCGCCGTTGACGTCAATATTTTTAACTACTTCAAGTCTAAAGGCTTTTAAACCACAATTAAAATCATGAAGTTTGACACCTGATGTTTTTCTTGCAGCCCAGTTAAATAATTTAGAAGGTAAATTTTTGGAAAGAATAGCATCATAACGTTTCTTTTTCCAACCGGAAACCAAATCATATCCGTCGTTCACAATCATGTTATAAAGTTCTGGAATTTCATCTGGATTATCTTGTAAATCCGCATCCATAGTAATCACTACATCCCCTTGAGCTAAGTCAAACCCTGCGTGCAGTGCCTGAGATTTTCCAAAATTTTTCAAAAAACGAATCCCCTTAACCTGTTTGTCTTTTGAAGATAATTTATTAATGGTTTCCCATGAATTATCTGTGCTGCCATCATCAATAAAAATGATTTCATATGAAAAACGATTGGATTGCATAACTTTTGCAATCCAATCATATAATTCTTTTAAAGAGTCTTGTTCGTTAAGTAGTGGTATGACTACAGATATGTTCATGTATTATTCTTCTCTTTTCATTATTAATCCACCAATAAGTGAATAAATTAATCCAAAAATAGCACTCATGGCAATCATAAAGGCACCTGAAATAGCAGGGTTTGAAAACATTTCAACAAATTTCATACTTTGTTCAACCACCTCTTCTGTCATTTTTGGATTTTCAAGCATTTTATCTCTTGCAACTTCCATCATCTGACCCATAAACTCAGGGTCAATCAAATAATTGAATATCATGGAATAAATCATAATGACAATGGCACTAAAAATACCAATAAGAACACCTATTTTTAAGGCCTGACTTAAGGATAAAATGTTTAAATTTTGTTTTTTAAACTGACTAATGGCATATAATATAATTATAGGAAAAACAACATAATAAATCCAATTTGGCCATTGAACACCTTCTAAAGCCATTCCGGTAACGTAAGTAATAACAGAAATCAAAATCATAATTAGACCCAATATGATTCCATAATTCATTGCAAATTTTCCTAATGTTAGTTTTTTTGGTTCCATTTTTTTTGGTTTAAATTAGTTGTTTAATTAGTAAACAAAGATAAGAAAACGTTACATAATGCCATAAAATAAAAAATATTAAAAAATATTGTTCATTTGAAAAAATAGCTTAAATTTGCACTTCCAAAATTGAAAAGATTAAAAAGCGTAAAGCGATGAAAAAAGGTATACATCCAGAAAATTATAGATTAGTAGCATTCAAAGACATGTCAAACGAGGATGTGTTTTTAACAAAATCTACTGCAGTTACGAGTGAAACTTTAGAAGTTGACGGTGTTGAATATCCTGTTGTTAAAATGGAGATTTCAAGAACCTCTCACCCTTATTACACAGGTAAATCTAAATTGGTCGATACTGCTGGTCGTATTGATAAGTTTAAAAATAAATATGCTAAGTTTAGTAAATAAGCTTCATTTTAAAGATACTTTAAAGCCTTTCAAATATTGAAAGGCTTTTTTATTTTCTACAATTGCATTACATTTGATTATATCTAAAATGGTTTTAAACTACCGGACATTTTTAACCCTAAAACTTCAAATTTGACATGAATTATATTCTTTTTGATGGACCTTTTCGCAACAATTTGCTGCCATTTACCTATACCAGACCTGTTGCTGATATAAGAGTAGGGATTTTAACTATTCGAGAAAAATGGGAGGCTTTTTTAGATTCTACTACTACCACTGTAACAGAGGATTATTTGTCAGAAAAGTTTCCAATGGTGGAAATGGAAGAGAATGTTATGATTAATGCGTCATATCTTCCAAATTTTGAGCTGGTTGAGATGATAAAAAATCTGGAAAAAAATCAAGCCATTTTTAAAGACGAAGATATTATTGCTTTTTTTACCAAGGAAGCACAAGAGGATATTGATTTTTCTACTTATGAGGCTTTAGAATTCAATGATGATATCATACGTATTGAAAATACCTGGGATATTTTCTCCAAAAATGGAGAAGCTATTCAGGAAGATTTTAATTTAATTACTCAAAACAGAAAGTCGAAACCCATTCCCTCTAGTAATAATGTCATTGCTCCGGAAAATATCTTTATTGAAGAAGGTGCTACGCTTGAGTTCACCACTTTAAATGCATCAAATGGTCCAATTTATATAGGCAAAAATACAGAGATCATGGAAGGCTCTTTAATACGCGGGCCATTGGCTTTGTGTGAAGGTGCTGTCATAAAATTAGGAGCAAAAATTTATGGCCCAACTACCATAGGGCCTTATAGTAAAGTAGGAGGCGAAGTAAATAATTCTGTGTTGTTTGCCTTTTCAAACAAAGGGCATGATGGCTTTTTAGGGAATTCTGTAATAGGTGAATGGTGTAATCTTGGAGCAGACACTAACAACTCCAATCTAAAAAATAATTATGCTGAGGTTAGATTATGGGATTATCAAACAGAGAGTTTTGCAAGAACGGGTTTACAATTTTGTGGTCTCATGATGGGTGATCATAGTAAGTGTGGTATTAATACTATGTTTAATACAGGAACTGTGGTAGGGGTTAGTTCAAATATTTTTGGTAGTGGATTTCCAAGAAATTTTGTCCCTAGTTTTTCCTGGGGTGGTCATGGCGGCTTTACTACGTATTTAACTTCAAAAGCCTTTGAGGTAGCTAAAGTAGTTATGGGCAGACGCCATATAGAATTTAGTGATCAGGATGCTGCTATTTTATTGCACGTCTTTGAGGAAACTAAGAAGTATAGAAGAGAATAAATTACTTTTTGTAACTTTAAATTTATTTTTTTTGGAGTTATGAAAGCATATTTATGCGTCTTGTGTTGTATATGGAGTCTTTTTATATTTTCTCAAACGGAACAATTTACCATCCATAATATAGCTATGAACAATGATAAACCTCACTTTGGTTTATCTATTACCTCAGATTATCATATTTTAGTTACGTCTTATTTGTTAAATAAAAATGGAAAGATAAAAACCTATTTAGGGAATGGAATTTATACTATTTATGATGGAATAAAATCTGAAAACGGAAATATTGATACTATTGAGCCATTACTTATTGATTCAAAAGAAGATATTTTTCACATTTCAAGTGCATGCATGTCAAGTGATGGGAACACATTATATGTTACAACAAATTATACCAACCGAAAGAACAGGCCTAAAGAAGATTTTAAAGAAACCAATTTCCATATAGAAACTGCAGAGTATATAAGTGGCATTGGCTGGACTAATTTTAAAGTATTGTCCTTTTGTAAACCGCGTTATTCTTATGCACATCCCTCAATAAGTAAAGACGGAAAGACCCTTTATTTTACGGCTAATATTAGAGGTGGAAAAGAAACTACCAAAGGAACATCGGATATTTTTAAAGTGGATATACTTGATAATAACACTTATAGTGAACCAAAAAATTTGGGGTCACAAGTAAATTCATATAGTGGTGAAATGTATCCTTTTATTAGTGATGACAATATTTTGTATTTTACATCCAATAGGCCAAACGGTGCAGGTGGCTATGATATTTACAAAAGTGTTTTGAATAAGAAGGGACTTTTTGAAAAAGCGACATTGTTGCCTGAACCCGTTAACAGTAAAGAGGATGATCTTTGTTTTGTAATTGAATCAAATGGAAACTGGGGGTATTTTTCTTCAAAACGAGGTGAAGGAAAAGGGGAAGATGACATATATTATTTTACTATTAACTAGGTCTTTTTAACGCGTTTCAAATCCAATAAATTGATAGGGTTGATTCCTAAGCCACTGACATTTTTTCTTGTAAACCTAACCACTTCATCATAAAATAAGGGCACAACGGGTGCTTTCTGCATGACTAATGAATCCATTTTAGAATAGAGTAGCTCTCTTTTTTTAGTATTTGTTTCTGTAAATGATTGTTCAAACCAAGTATCGAACAACTCATTTTTAAAATGGGTATAATTGGGGCCGTTAGGCGCAAAGTTTTTACTGTAATACAGAGATAAATAGTTTTCTGCATCTGGGTAATCTGCAACCCAACTTGCTCTAAAAATATCTAATTTACCATTGGCTTTGGCATCTTTTAATGTGGCTGCAGGAATGACATCAATATTTACGGTCAATCCAGTTTTTTGAAGTTCTTTTTGGATATATTCACAAAAACTTAAATAGTTACTTGTTGTTGTAATGCTGATTTCAGGATTTTCTATACCAGTTTCGGTTTCAAATTGAGCAACCAAGCTTTTAGCTTTTTCTGGCTGGTAATTATATCCAATAGTTTCATTATAACCAGGCATTCCTTTTGGTATAAAACCACTATTAGCGGGAATACCTATACCATTTCGTAAATAAATCATCATTTTTTCACGGTCAAAACCATAGTTTACGGCTTTTCTTATAAGTTCTGATTGAATTTCTGTAACCTTTGAATCCATATAAAAAGCCAGATATTCTGTATTTAAATAAGGCCCACGAATCATGTTAACCTGATTTTTATAAATATCACGAAGCTGACCATTGGCTGTTAATATTTCATCTTTATAGGAAGCATCTAAGCCAGACACAAAGTCAATATTACCTTGTGAAAACTGTAAAAATTCACTTTGTTTGTCTGGAAGAAAAGTAATAGCTACAGCTTCTAAATAAGGTAGTTTGTAACCATTTAAATCCTTTTCAAAATAATTTTTATTTTTTCTAAATACTAGTTTAATGTTTTCTTCCCATCGTTTAAATATAAAGGGGCCTGTGCCAATAGGATGTGATCTAAAATCATTACCATAATATGTAACAATTTCTTTGGGAACAACACTGCAATACTTCATTGTTAATAAACCTAAAAAGGCAGGAAAGGGTTGGTTTAATTGAATTTGAAAAGTGGAGTCGTTAATGGCTTCATATTTATTGACTTTGCTTAATACCCAGCTTCCAGGAGATGCCAGCTGTTTATCTAATAGCCTGTTTAAGCTGTATTCAAAATCTTGGGCATTAACAACGCGGGTTGAATCTTTACCAAACAAAGCATCTTTATGAAAATAGACATCATTTCTTAATGTGAACGTATAAGTGAGGGCATCTTCTGAAATGTTCCAGGATTTTGAAATACATGGAATGACATTCAGGTGGTCATCCATTTGCACCAACCCATTAAATAACTGATTGGTTCCCCAAATATCGGCTATATCCTTTGAAAAGGCGGGATCTAGTGAGCCAATATTTTTATGTTCATTATATCTAAAAACAAGATTATCATTAGTTTTTCTTTGAGAATTGTTACAAGAAAAACAAGCTATGATGACAATAAATAAAATAAAATATTTTTTCAAGATGTTATAATAAATTTGCTTTTGGCTCAAGTGTTCGTCTTTAGAGTATACCAAAAATAAAGTTTTTATTATCTATTCTTAATTAATTAAATAATTAAGTGACTTTTTTAAAAAAGTTACGGGATAAACATAATCACATTTTTTTGCTGTTATGATTAGAGATAAATATCTAACACGTGTAGAAAATGTCCTTTGTAGTTATGGACAGAGACACCTTATAATTTTAGAACGCTTTTTTTTTATTACATTTGCACGTTTTTAATGAACGTATGAATTCACGAAAAAAAGTAGCATTTTATACACTTGGATGTAAACTTAATTTTTCTGAAACCTCCACAATTGCGAGAAGTTTTAATGAAGAAGGATTTGACCGTGTTGATTTTTCTGAAAATGCAGATATCTATGTAATTAATACCTGTTCAGTAACAGAAAATGCTGATAAGCGATTTAAAACTATTGTTAAGCAGGCTCAAAAAGTGAATCCTAAGGCTTTTGTTGCTGCAATTGGATGTTATGCACAATTAAAACCACAGGAGTTGGCAGACGTTGATGGCGTAGATTTGGTTTTAGGAGCTACAGAAAAGTTTAAGATTACTGATTATCTGAATGATTTGTCAAAAAACGATTTTGGCGAAGTACATTCTTGTGAAATTGAAGAAGCAGATTTTTATGTTGGCTCTTATTCAATAGGTGATAGAACGCGCGCTTTTTTAAANGTTCAAGACGGGTGTGATTATAAATGTACGTATTGTACCATTCCTTTAGCGAGAGGAATTTCAAGAAGTGATGCCTTAGAAAATGTATTAAAAAATGCCCGAGAAATTTCAGAACAAAATATTAAAGAAATTGTATTAACCGGAGTTAATATTGGTGATTATGGCAAAGGGGAGTTTGGAAATAAAACACATGAGCACACCTTTTTAGATTTAGTTACTGAATTAGATAAAGTAAAAGGCATTGAGAGATTGAGAATTTCATCTATTGAACCTAATCTTTTAAAAAATGAAACCATTGATTTAGTTGCGAACTCACGTGCATTTGTGCCACATTTTCATATTCCATTGCAATCTGGAAGCAACGATATCTTAAACAAAATGAAACGCCGTTATTTGCGTGAATTATATGTAGATAGGGTAACTAAAATAAAAGAGGTGATGCCTCATGCCTGTATTGGTGTAGATGTCATTGTAGGATTTCCAGGAGAAACGGATTCACATTTTTTAGAGACTTATAATTTTTTAAATGAATTAGATATTTCTTATTTACATGTATTTACTTATTCTGAAAGAGATAATACCGAGGCGGCGCAAATGGAAGCGGTAGTTCCAATGAATATAAGAAATAAACGCAGTAAAATGCTGCGAGGTTTATCAGTTAAAAAGCGCAGAGCATTTTATGAAAGTCAGTTGGGGACTCAACGAACCGTGTTGTTTGAAGGTGAAAATAAAGAAGGCTATATTTATGGGTTTACTGAAAATTACGTGAAGGTAAAATCCCCTTGGAATCCAGAGCTGGTTAATACACTGCACAATATAGAATTAACGAAGATTGATGGAGATGGAATTGCGAGATTTGAATTTTCTGAAGTATTTTCAAAATAAAAAGATTCTTTAAAAAAGAGTCAACTGTTTTTTTAACGCTTCATCTAAATTTTAGCAATCTCTGAATCATAATTATCTAGATTTGCTTACTTCTTTAAGACCCCAAATCATGAAAAGAATCCTTTTTAGCACGCTTGTATTTTCTTTTTTAGTGTCGGCCTGTTCCAATGATGATTCAGATGTGTCATCTGTTGAAGGTGTTTGGAAGCTAGTTGCTTATAATGTTGCAGAGGGATTTGACATCAATAATGACGGTATAAAAAGTGTTAATATTTTAGAAGAAATTGAATGTGTTAACAATGAAGTATTGGTGTTTGAATCCACTGGTGTGGTGTCTACTCATTTTTCATTTAATCCAGAAATTCAAATTTATAGATTAAATGAAGTAACAAATGAATATGCTTTTAATGTGGAATGTGATATAGAAGGAGTAATAAGTTATGCTTCCAGCTATTCTCAAAAAGGGAACACCATTACATTTAATAACCATAAGGCGTCTGTTGCAGATAATCAATTATTACTTGTGTTTGAAGATGCCATTGAAATATTTAATTCAGATTTCACAATAGTTTTAGCAAGAGAGGACTTGACATTAGTGTATTCCAAACAATAATTTAAAGAAGTTTAATAAAATAAAAAGGCCCAAAACTTGAGTTTTGGGCCTTTTTATAATGTTTTGTGTGAATTAAATTCTTAATCCCACAGGAAGCATTCGTTTATACTTTCTGTTTCTTCTTACAAATTTGGCAATATCTGGACTGGTAGGTACAATACTCAAATTGCGTTCATCGATCTGTTCAAAAACCGCCGATAAAAATTCTGTTCTGAAATTTTCATCTGTAATACCCTTTGGGATAACAAGTTTAGTTAAAAATATCTTTCGATCTTGCAAAGAATATTCAATTTTGGCTAAGTGATCATCAATTTTTATTTCAAATTGACGTAAGAAATCATTATCTATTAATTCTGCTGCATCTATCATGGTAAAAAGTTTTATTTCTAAACAAACTTCAATAGTGAGAACTATTTTCTATAGTTTTGTGATGCAAATTTACAAAAAAAATACTTAATAACAGGATAATTTAAGGTTAAAACCTTATGAATCAAGATATAATACACGTATACTTTATGCCAGGAATGGCAGCTAGTTCAAAAATTTTTGAATACATTGAATTACCCGAGAATCAGTTCCAAATACATTATCTGGAATGGCTTATACCTTCTGATAATGAATTGCTTAGTGACTATGCTAGACGTATGTCAGAAATAATTGAGCATAAAAAATGTGTTTTATTAGGTGTTTCTTTTGGGGGTGTTTTGGTTCAAGAAATGAGTAAATATTTAAATGTTCAGAAATTAATTATCGTTTCAAGCATTAAATCAAGGAATGAATTACCTAAAAAAATGATTCTTGCCAAAGTTACTAGAGCTTATAAGTTATTACCAGTTCAATTAGTTAGCAATATTGATTTATTTTCTAAATATATGTTTGGTAGTAATATTACTAAAAGAATGGAGTTGTATAAAAAGTATTTGTCAGTTAACGATAGTAATTATTTAAATTGGGCTATTGAAAATATGGTATGTTGGACTCAGGAAGAAGATATTCCTGATATTATCCATATTCATGGTGATAATGATGCCGTATTTCCTATTAAAAATATTAAGGCCTGCATAACTGTTGAAAACGGAACACATGTCATGATATTGAATAAATACAAATGGTTTAATGAACATTTACCAAAACTAATATTGGATTAGTATAGAGATGGTTACATTAATTTTTTTAATTTTACAAAAAAAATAAAAACATGAAAAATATATTAGCAATTATAGGATTATTTAGCTTATGTGGGCTATTTATTTTTGCGCTGCAAGATGCTCAAACTGATGAGAATTTTGAAAAAAAACTTATAAATGATTATAATGTTTATGCCTTGCAGGTTCCAAATAATTTGGATTTTGCTGGTGAGCCGATGCCATTAAAAGATCCGGAGGTCTTTGAGCGTATGGACAGAGAATTGTTGGTCAACACTTATTGGCAATCAAACGGCTTATTAATGTTCAAGAGGGCTAAAAAGTATTTTCCCATCATAGAACCCATTTTAAAAAAGAACGGGATCCCGGATGATTTTAAATATCTGGCCGTCATTGAAAGTGGATTGACAAATGCGGTTTCCAGTGCTAGAGCAACAGGGGTATGGCAAATAATGGAAGCGACTGCTAAAGAAAATGGATTAGAAGTTAACGATAATGTTGATGAACGTTATAATTTAGAAAAATCGACTGAGGTTGCTTGTAAATACTTGTTGAAGTCTAAAGAAAAATTAGGCTCATGGACACTGGCTGCGGCGGCTTATAACGCTGGTGATACTGGAGTGTCTAGGCGTTTACAAGAACAAAATGTATCTAATTACTACGATTTACTTTTAGGAGAAGAAACAGGTAGATATGTATTTAGAATTGTAGCCCTAAAAGAAATCTTAAACCATCCAGATGTTTATGGGTTTAATTTTAGAGAGAAAGATTTATATTCTCAAATACCAACCTATAAGGTTGAAGTTGATACAACGGTAAAAGATTTTACAAAATTTGCGGAAGGGTTTGGTATAAACTATAAAATTTTAAAAGTTCACAACCCTTGGTTAAGAGATAGATTTCTTAATAATAAATTAGGAAAAAAATATATGATTGATATTCCGAAAAAGGGATATTACAATTAATTACCGTAATAATATTATCAGAAAGGAGAGGTTTAACTTCTCCTTTTTTGTTGTCTTATAGAACCCCCGGCTCCATAATGCTGATTAGGCATTTGAGCGCGCTTCATGTTTTCTTTCATCATTTTTATTTGCTCAGTTAACATACCTTGCTTATCAAGTTTTTGTGCTTCAGATAATAATTTTGCAGCTTCCTGTTTTCTTCTTTTGGAAAAAGCGATACCAGATAAGTTTAATTTAGCCATGGCTAAATCATGATTCATTGATAAACCTAATGAAATAGCATTTTTAAAGTATTTTTCGGCCTCATTCATATTGGTTTGAGAAACCATGATACCATGTAGATAATTATAATAGCCCTGTTGTTTTCTAACTAACGCTGACTGTGGATTTTTAATTTTGCTTAGCCATTTGGTGGCACCTGTAAAATCCTGTTTTCGCAATCTTAAAAAGGCTAAAAGAATAAATTCATTTTTAAAGTATAAAAACACAAATACGCCGGATAGAAGGATGAGCATGATGCCATTCCCAATATTGTTTTCTGTAAATTGATAGATAGCATAAGCAAAAATGCCGGCTGCAATAATAAGTTTTATGATTTTATTATACATTTTTTTCTAATATATAGGTGTTAAAAGATACATTTAATCGTCTAATTTTGTATCTATAAATAGACTACAAAGAAACTAAATTTTTATGAAAAGGACCTAATTGAGGTTTAACAAAAATAAACTGTTTAAGCGAGTTGTATCATTTAATTAAGTCATAATTTTTAAAATATATTGAATTAATAAATATTTTTAAAATATCGTTTGTCAAAGTAAAAACTCTTTGTATATTTGCGCTCGGTTTTGGGTAACCCTGAAACTTTAAAAAATAAACACATTTTTCAGATTTAAAGATACTAGACAATGAGTAAAAGAACGTTTCAGCCATCAAAAAGAAAGAGAAGAAACAAGCATGGTTTCAGAGAAAGAATGGCTTCTGCTAATGGTAGAAAAGTATTAGCTCGAAGAAGAGCCAAAGGAAGAAAAAAATTGTCTGTATCGTCTGACGCTAGACATAAAAAATAATGATATACATCATTGCTTATAAATTAAAGGTGTTGCTTAGGTGTAACGCCTTTTTTTATATCTAATAACGAAATTTTTATTAAACTAGGAAATACCAAAAGTTAAAATGCCAAAAAATTCTAAACTTAAATCTATCTTAATTATTGGTTCAGGGCCTATTGTTATTGGGCAAGCATGTGAGTTTGATTACTCTGGGTCGCAAGCCTTAAGGTCCTTAAGAGAAGATGGAATTGAAACCGTTCTTATCAATTCAAATCCAGCGACCATTATGACAGATCCTTCAATGGCTGATCATATTTATTTGTTGCCTCTAACCACCAAATCAATAATAAAAATTTTAAAAGAACATCCCGAAATTGATGCGGTATTGCCAACAATGGGTGGTCAGACAGCCTTAAACTTATGTATTGAGGCTGATGAAAAGGGGATTTGGAATGATTTTGGAGTTGAAATTATAGGGGTAGATATCGATGCCATCAATATTACGGAGGATAGAGAAAAATTCAGAGAGTTGATGCTAAAAATAGGGATTCCTATGGCGCCACAGGCTACAGCAACCTCTTATTTAAAAGGCAAAGAAATAGCTCAAGAATTTGGTTTCCCTTTAGTAATTAGGGCCTCATTTACTTTAGGCGGTGCAGGCGCATCATTTGTGCATGAAGAAAAAGATTTTGATGAATTATTAACCCATGGGCTGGAAGTATCCCCAATTCATGAAGTGATGATTGATAAGGCGCTTATTGGTTGGAAAGAGTACGAATTAGAGCTTTTAAGAGACGCAAATGATAATGTAGTTATCATTTGTTCTATTGAAAATATGGACCCAATGGGTATACATACCGGAGATTCCATTACAGTAGCTCCGGCCATGACTTTGAGTGACAGAACTTACCAAAAAATGCGTGATATGGCCATTCATATGATGAGGAGTATTGGTGATTTTGCAGGCGGATGTAACGTGCAGTTTGCCGTGAGCCCGGATGAGAATGAAGATATAATTGCTATAGAAATCAATCCACGTGTATCGCGGTCATCTGCGTTAGCAAGTAAGGCAACAGGTTATCCTATTGCTAAAATAGCAGCTAAATTAGCTATAGGCTATCACTTAGACGAATTACAAAATCAAATTACAAAATCTACTTCAGCGTTATTTGAGCCAACTTTAGACTATGTGATTGTTAAAATACCTCGTTGGAATTTTGACAAATTTGAAGGAAGTAACCGCACCTTAGGTTTACAAATGAAATCTGTTGGTGAAGTTATGGGTATTGGTCGTTCATTTCAAGAGGCTTTGCACAAAGCAACACAATCATTGGAGATTAAGCGAAATGGCCTTGGTGCAGATGGAAAGGAAAATAGAAATTATGAGGAAATCATAGAAAAACTTACCTATGCTTCCTGGGATCGGGTATTTATCATTTATGATGCAATCGCTTTAGGAATTCCTTTGAGTAGAATTCATGAAATCACCAAAATTGACATGTGGTTTTTAAAGCAATATGAAGAATTATATCTGCTTCAAAAGGAAATTTCTACCTATAAAATTGAAACCATTCAAAAGGATTTATTGCTTGAAGCAAAGCAAAAGGGTTATGGTGACAGGCAAATTGCCCATATGCTGGGTTGTTTGGAAAGTCAGGTATATAACAAGCGCGAAGAATTTGGAGTCAACAGAGTTTATAAACTGGTTGATACCTGTGCGGCTGAATTTAAAGCCCAAACACCATATTACTATTCTACTTTTGAAAGTGATATGCAATTGGCTGGTGGCGAGCGTTTTTCTCATAATGAAAGCATTGTTACTGATAAGAAAAAAATTATTGTTTTAGGTTCTGGTCCAAACAGAATTGGGCAAGGTATAGAGTTTGACTATTGTTGTGTTCATGGTGTTTTAGCAGCTGCCGAATGTGGTTATGAAACCATTATGATTAATTGTAATCCAGAAACGGTATCTACCGATTTTGACACGGCAGATAAATTATATTTTGAGCCTGTATTCTGGGAACATATTTATGATATTATAAAACATGAAAAACCAGAAGGTGTTATTGTGCAGTTAGGTGGTCAAACGGCCTTAAAACTAGCTGAGAAATTATCCAGATATGGTATTAAAATTATCGGCACCAGTTTTGAATCACTTGATTTGGCTGAAGACAGAGGACTCTTTTCTAATTTGTTAAAAGAAAATAATATTCCATATCCAGAGTTTGATATAGCCACTACTGCAGATGAAGCAGCGGCCATTGCGGACGTGTTAGATTTCCCCATTTTGGTTCGGCCATCTTATGTTCTTGGAGGACAAGGCATGAAAATTGTGATTAACAAAAAGGAACTGGAAGAACACGTTGTTGGTTTATTAAGAGTAATGCCTGGTAACCAGTTACTTTTAGACCACTATTTGGAAGGTGCAATAGAAGCGGAGGCTGATGCAATTTGTGATGGTGAAGATGTCTATATTATCGGAATTATGGAACATATTGAGCCTTGTGGTATTCATTCAGGTGACAGTAATGCCATGTTACCGCCTTTCAATCTTGGTGATTTGGTCATGCAACAGATAAAGGATCATACAGTTAAAATTGCAAAAGCCTTGAATACTGTTGGATTAATAAATATTCAGTTTGCTATTAAAGATGATATGGTTTATATCATTGAAGCCAACCCAAGAGCTTCCAGAACGGTTCCTTTTATTGCCAAAGCTTATGGAGAACCTTATGTCAATTACGCTACAAAAGTGATGTTAGGTGAAAAGAAAGTGAAGGATTTTAATTTTAATCCGCATTTAGAGGGGTATGCCATAAAGCAACCGGTATTTTCATTTAACAAGTTTCCTAATGTCAATAAAAAGTTGGGACCAGAAATGAAAAGCACCGGAGAAAGTATATTATTCATAGATAGTTTAAAAGATGATCAGTTTTATGAATTATACTCTAGACGAAAAATGTATTTGAATAAATAGAATAAAAAAGGCCGCTTCAGCGGCCTTTTTTATAACTAAATAGCGAGTTTTGCGTTTTGTGAATTAATAAGTTCTAGATAATCTTCCATATGAAATTCAGACGACTTGAATCGATTCGTTCTATGCTTAGACTGCTCCTGACGTTCAATACTTCGTGCAAATCGTCGCACACTATCTTTATTGGTTAGTATCAAACCTGGAACGGNCACATTATTACCTTGTTCATCCTTGGCAACCATCGTAAAATAAGAGGAATTACAATGTTTTCTTTCTCCGGTTTGAATGTTTTCAGATTCTACTCTTACACCAATAACCATGGAAGTTCTACCTGTATAATTTACAGAAGCTTTTAAGGTAACCAGTTCTCCAACCTCAATAGGATTTAAAAAATCAACTTTATTTACAGAAGCGGTCACACAATAATTTCTGGAGTGTTTTGAAGCACAGGCAAACGCAATTTGATCCATTAATCCTAAAATGAAACCACCATGTATTTTGCCACTAAAATTAGAGTGGGAAGGCAGCATTAATTGGGTTAAGGTAATCCTTGATTCTTTTATATCTTTAAACATATGAGGGTTTAATTTTGCACTTCAACTTTTGTGATGAAATATCTGGTGTCTCCTAACCAAAATAAATTTTTATATCGTTCAAAATAATAAAGCTTAACCATTTTACCCTGATAGTTGTTGAGGTCTTCAATAACCTGTTTTTCTTTATCTTCAACTGAAAATACAAAGGTCTGAGCTTCAGAGACTCCCTGACTTATTTCACCTTCCCAGGTTTTGAATATAACACCTTTATGACTAAATTTCGTCAATTCTCCTGCTCTTACCCCATCGCTATAGCTTATAAAATAAAGAAAACATAAATAAACTATAAATAAGACAATGATACCAACACCAATTTTTATTAGAACTTTCATAAGTTATCAATTTAATCTATTTCTTCCTCTTCAGCCCGTTTTATAATAGCTTCAGGAAGTGCCTTTTTAGCTTTTGCTCCCATTTTTTTAAGTTTTTCAACGCTGTTTATAAGATTTCCTTTGCCTTCAAAAAGTTTATTCATAGCGGCATTGTAATCACTTTTTGTAGCGTCTATTTTTTTGCCAACACCAATTAAATCTGCCATCAGACCTTCAAATTTATCATATAATGCGCCTGCTTGTCTGGCTATTTCAATAGCATTTTGCTGCTGCTTTTCATTATTCCACATACTGTCAATGGTTCGTAAGGTAGCCAATAAGGTGGAGGGTGTTACAATGACTATATTTTTTTCAAATGCTCTGTTATAAATGCTGTTGTCTTCATTAACTACAATAGCAAAGGCCGGTTCAATAGGAATAAACATAAGGACAAAATCCGGAGATTCTATGTCGTATAAATCTTGATAATTTTTGTCAGAAAGCTGATCGACATGTTTTCTGATAGAATTAACATGCGCTTTTAAAAAGGACGATTTATCCTCATCTTCAGCATTTACAAAGCGTTCATAATCAGTCAGTGACACTTTTGAATCTATAATCATTTTTTTCTGATCAGGAAGATGTAAAACCACATCAGGTAAAACGCGTGAACCATCGGGCAGGGTAAAACTCTGTTGCACAAAATACTCCCTATCTTTTTCTAACCCTGATTTTTCTAAAACACGTTCTAAAACCAACTCACCCCAATTACCCTGCATTTTACTGTCACCTTTTAAGGCTCTGGTGAGATTTGTTGCTTCCTTAGTCATTTGTTGATTAAGGTCTTTTAAGCCTAAAAGCTGCTCTTTTAAAGCAGAATGCATGCTGATACTTTCTTTTTGAGTGAGGTCCACTTTTTCTTCAAAGGTTTTTATTTTGTCTTGTAAAGGCGTTAAAATATTTTTGATATTCTCTTTATTCTGAAGTGTGAATTTTTCAGATTTTTCATCTAAAATCTTGGTAGCCAACAGTTCAAAGTCTTTTCGTAACTGTTCTTGTCTTAACTCAATTTCCTCATCTCTTTTTAAACTAAGCTGCTGTAAATTTTCAAATTCAGTATTTCTAATGGCAAGTTCAGAGGTTAATAATTCTTTTTCACGACGAATCTCTTCGCGGTTTTGTTCAACTTTGCTAAGACCTTGCTTAAGATCTTCATTGGTGAGATGTGCTTGATTTAAACGTTCTTCTAAAGAACTCTGTTCGCTTTTACTTTTAAGTTTGCTAAAATAGGTACCTAAAAAGAATCCTAAAACAGCAAAAATTAAAACAGCAAAAAATTGAATAATGAAGTCAGTCATAAATAAGCATGAATTTTACCAAAGATAATTTTTTTAGTTTGAAGTATAAAGTTTTTAAAGCTGTAAAGCGTATGAGTTCAAGTTTATTTAATGATTCTGAAACTTCCTGTTTTTTCATCAAAACCAATTAAATCTTTTGGAAATAACGTATTAAAAATGCCCTTTGAAATTAAATTGCAAGGCTGGTCTGAAATGACCAGATCAGGGGTCATTACAATTAAGGTGTCACATAACTGAATGGCTAAATCTATTTCATGTGAAGAAAACAATATGGTTTTTTTTGTTTCTTGAGCTAACTTTTGTAATAGTTTTAAAATGTAAGCTTTATGATACATATCAAGATGGGTGGTAGGCTCATCTAAAATAATCAGATCTGTATCTTGTGCTAAGGCGCGGGCAATCATTGCTTTTTGTAACTGCCCATCACTTAACTCAAAGCAATTTTTGTTTTTTAAATTTNCAATATTAGTGAGTCTTAATGCCTCATTTACCTTGTCCATATCTTCACTGGTTAAAGAACCCACCCAATTAGTATAAGGCTGTCTTCCTAAGGCAACGAGTTCATAAACCGTTAAGTTTTTAGAGGGCATCGATTCGGTTAATACCAGGCTTAATACTTTAGCTAAATCAATAGCTTGGTATTCATGCATGTTTTTCCCATTTATGTGAACGGTTCCCTGAAGTGGTTTTTGAACATTAGTTAAAGTTCTTAATANTGTTGATTTACCTATGCCGTTGGCCCCAATTAACCCTATAAGTTCTCCTTTATGTAAATTGATATTAATATTAGAAGCTATTACCGTCTGCTCCTTTTTTGAAGAATAACCTATGTCTAGTTCATCTGTACTTAAAATGATATGTTTTTGAATAGCTGTCATTCTTTTAATCTAAAAAATCATTTTACGTTTTCTCACTAATAACCAAATAACCACAGGAGCTCCAATTAAGGAAGTGATGGCGTTAATAGGTAAAGTATAATCACTGTTAGGTACCTGTGCAATGCTATCGCAAATTAACATAACTATGGCACCAAATAAAAATACAGCAGGTAATAATATTTTATGATTAGAAGTGTTGAATATTTGCCGTGTCAAATGTGGAATGGCCAACCCGATAAAAGCGATGGGCCCGGCAAAAGCTGTTATGGTTCCTGCTAATAAACTGGTGGCTATTATAACAGTCAATCTGCTTTTTTTAATATTTAACCCTAAACTTTTAGCGTAATTTTCTCCTAACAGTAGGGAGTTTAAGGATTTTATGGAACTAATACTCAAAATCATTCCTAAAGAGTATATGATAAAGAAGATGCCCAGTTCATTCCAGGATAAATTTCCTAAACTACCAAATCCCCAGAAAATGTATTGTTGTAATTGTTGCGCTGACCCAAAATAGGAAAGCACACTCACAATGGCTGCTGTAATGCTTGAAAACATCAGACCTATAATTAGGATGGCCATTGTATCACGTATCTTTAATGAAACGACCATGACAGACGTTAACACTAAAAAACTGCCCAGACTTGCTGCAATAACAATACTCCATTTTGAAATCATGAGTAAGGCAAATGCACCACCAAAAAGGCTGGAGCCTAAAATAATGAGAGCGACCCCTAAACTGGCACCAGAACTGATACCTAATACAAATGGACCGGCTAAAGGATTCCTGAATAAGGTTTGCATTAAAAGTCCTGAAATACCTAATCCAGAACCAACCAGAATAGCAGTAAATGCTTTAGGAAGTCGGTAATTTTGAATAATGTATTGCCAGGATTCCTGTTCTGTGGCAAAACCCATGAAACTTTTGAAAATATCTTTAAAAGGAATATAAACGGAACCTAAACTAATATTTAAAATAAAACAAAATACCAGGACAAAAGCTAGAATGATAAATGAGCGACTATATATTTTCTTCCTAATCAATTATTCAAGTTTTTTAAAAAAATAGGGTTCATAATTTTCCAACAATTCAGGATGACAAATTTTGATTAAATCTTTAAGAACGATATCTGGTCTTGTCAGGCCTAATTCATAATATAATACTCCTCCTGTTTTTCCGGTAGTATTTGTAAATGAATACACTTCTTTGTTTTGGTAGGCTTTAAACATTGTGTAATGCTCCGTATTCTTTTTAAGTGCTTCTAAGCTGCTATAATTTGAAGGGCTTAACCATATATCAGCATCTTTGGCTTTGGCAAAAATCGTTTCAAAATTGAGAGATAAACTCCCGGTTCCTTGTGTCTCTTTAAAAAGATAATTGGTATTGGCATCCGCTAATAATTGCGCTTCAGTACTTGAGCCGTTTGGTAAATACCAAATGTCATTATGCATGGCACCACTTAAAATAGTAGGTTGGTAATTGACTTTTTTGGCTAGTTTTTTTGCCTCCAAATAGTTGTTTTCAATCGTATTAAAAATAGAATCGGCTTGTGTTTCTCTATTGTACAAAACACCAAAGAATTTGATCCATTCAGCTTTGGCTAAAGCTGAATTCTCTACCCAATCGCCATTATAAATCACAGGAATATTTGATTTTTTAATGGTTTCAAAAGTTTTATTATTATTATCAATTCCAAAACCAATCACTGCATCTGGTGATAGGTCTAATAGAACTTCGGTATTAATAGCTTCATTTTTGCCTAAGTCTCTAATTTCACCCTTATCAATTAAGTTTCTGGTTTTTTCTGATGAGATATAATGAATTCCAGGGAAACCCACCAAAGTTTGTTCAGCCTTTAATAATTCTAAAGAAGGAATGTGCGTTGTTGATGTAACCACAATTTTTTTTATTGGGATGCTTATAATGGCTTCAAAATCATTGATATTGAATTGATTTTTTGAAATTATTTTTTGGGAAGCCAAAANATATTTATAGATTTTTTCAGATTTGGGCCATGGATTTTTTATTTCTAAAATCTTATAGGTCCCATAATCTGTTACTGAAAATCCTTTGGCATACTTTAAATCAACGGTTTTTCCTATAATAGCTTCTTTTATATGTTTTGAGGTGTCGTTTTTACAGCTGACGGAAAAAAATAACAGTATTAAAATAAAGACTTGATAATGAGATTTTATGTAAGTGAAGTGTAACAATTGTAACGGATGCTTATATAGTTTGTTAATATTTTTGAATAAAGTTATAGTCATGAGAGACCATTCAAATTTAACAATATATATAGTTGCCGCCGTCATAATACTGCATTTTTTAGTAGGCTTTATTTATTTGGTTTATAAATTGACAAAGAAAAAATAAGTTTTTAGCAATCATATAAAACTTAATATTTACTTTCGCTATGAAATTTGGTTTCATGCCTTAAATGGTGTGAATTAAAAGGGAATCTGGTGAAATTCCAGAGCTGTTCCCGCAACTGTAATCTTAGTTCCCAAATGGGAATGCTTAATATTAAACTTCAAGTCACTGGAAAGAATTTCCGGGAAGACCCATATTAAGACGAGAGTCAGGAGACCTGCCTTTTTCAAAACAAATAAGTCAAACTTTCGGGATAAAAGTTTACGTATGATAGCTCATACTGCTCTCGAGTCATTAAAAATTAAATGAACCACAAAACAACAGTATTTAGTATACTTTTTTTTAGTATAACAATGTTTGGTTATGCTCAAAAATTAAGAGATTCTATTAATATACAACAACTGGATGAAATTGTTGTAACCGATTCAAAATTTAAACTAAAACGCGAAAATTCGGGGAAGGTTATAACAAAAATTACACAGGCAGATTTAGAACAGCAACAAGGTAAATCAATAGCAGAAATTATTAATAATACGGCCGGAATTGAAATTAACGGCACTAAAAGTAATGCGGGTCAAAACTTAAATTATTATGTAAGGGGTGGAAGAAATCGTCAGGTTTTAGTATTGATTGATGGCGTTGCTTTAACAGACGCTTCACAAATTGCTAATGATTATGATTTACGCTTATTAAATACAGACCAAATAGAAAGTATTGAAATTTTAAAAGGAGCCTCGAGTACGCTTTATGGTTCTGGTGCTGCGACTGCAGTTATTAATATTAAACTAAAGGAAGCTTCAAAAAGTCCGATATCTGCTAGTTTTAGAAATGTATTGGGAAGTAATCAGTCACAAGACAATCAGGCTTATTATGCTGAAGATTTTAGAAATTCAGTGTCTGTTAATGGCACATTAAATAAGTTTGTTTATCTGGCCAGTTTTGGAAATCAATATACCAGTGGTTTATCTTCATTATCAGGAGGAATAGAACCAGATAAGGATNTTTATAATGCCATAAATGGTCATATTAAAACGGGATATCAATTTTCTGATGCCTTTAAATTTACGTTTTATGGAAGTTTTGATGATTATAAAGCCGATTTTGATGATACCTATTCTGGGCCAGAAATAAAAGATGTTTCTAAAACCAGTCAATATCGTTTTGGGATATCTTCAGAATTTAAATATAAAAAAGGGAGCATCACTTTAAATGCTGCCAATAATAAAATCAACCGTGAGATAAGTTCGAGTTATCCGGCAATTTATAAATCAGGTAGTTTGGTTGCAGATGTATATAACAGATATCAATTTAACACTAAAATCTATTCGGTTTTGGGTGTAAATCTACAGCAAAACAGTATGGAAAGTTTTGCAATACCTTATGGAAGTTTAAATTTAGAACAGAATATTAATCCGGATGTTGCCAAGTTTGAGATCATTGACCCTTATGTTAATGTGGTTTATGTTTCTGACTTTGGTTTAAATATGAATGCGGGTGCTCGCTTAAATAATCATTCTGAATACGGCTCTCAACTGGTTTATAGTTTAAATCCTTCATTTAAAAAGAATCTTAATTCTGGATATTTAAAAGGGCTGGCTAGTTATAGCACGGCCTATATTACACCGTCATTGTACCAATTATTTGAGCCAACTTATGGAAATAATGCTCTAAATCCCGAAGAAAATACAACGGTTGAATTAGGAGCTGAAATTGGAATAAAAAATGGAGCCATGTTTAATCTGGTGTATTTTAACAGGAAAGAAACTAATTTTATTGATTTTGTAGATTTGGGAAATTATGTCTATCAGTATAAAAACATTGAGGAAGCTTTTACGGCCAGTGGTTTAGAACTTAATGTGGATTATATTTTTTCAAAGAGATTCAAAATTAAAAGTAATGCGACGTATACGCATGTTGAAGAAAATTTAAGTTTAAGAATTCCTGAAATAAAGATAAATGCTTCTTTAATGTATGAATTATCAAAAAACACATTTATTAGTTTATCCTATCAATTTAATGATAGCAGAAGGGATATGGTTTATAACGATAACACCTATATGAATGATGAGATTCTGTTAAAAAGTTATAANCTGTTTGATTTTTATATAAGTCATAAATTACTAAACCATAAAGTATTGCTTTTTGCCAATGTGATTAATATTTTTAATGAATCCTATGAAGAATTACGGGGCTACACCACACGAGGTAGAAATGTATATGTTGGATTGAATATCAATTTATAATTAAAAAACCAATGGCTAAATATTATAATCAGCCATTGGCAAATTTCTCTATCTAAAATGTATTTTATTGATAATATCTTGAGGAATTTCTTTATCTATATACATATCATCATTAAATGGTATAAAGTTGTTACTATCTTTAATTAATTTAAAATTAATTCGAGGTTGAGACTGAATGTTTATTAATTTTCCGGAGTTCTCAATATCAGCAATGGCTGCCGCAAGCAGGGTTTCGTTTACATCACCTATAACCCCTAGATTTAAATAGCTTTCCTTGAGTTCAATATCCGGGGTTAATCCATTATCATAATCCGTATTTCCCACTTTATTTAAAGATTTAAAAATAAGAGGCTGCATAGCATAGGTGTGATTTGGATTAGCGCCGTCACGCCGAAAATTATTGGAATCATATAATGTAGTTGACGCCTGATATTTTCCAGTAGTAAAATCACCAATATGTATCACATCAATATAGGGGTCAAGACTATTGATTACCAGTTCACTGGCAGAGGCCGAAGATTTGGTTGCTAAAATATAAACTTTAGGAAGATTTAAACTATTTAAAGCAGTTCCACCATCATTATTGGTGAATCTATTAATAAGTAATTCAGGGTCTTCATTTTCAATAGCTGTTTGAAATTCACTATTCCATTGTTCCGTGCTAAAGACTTCTTCATTAAACTGACCGGTTATCATACTTGATAACAGAATGGCGGAATTTACAGAACCACCTGGGTTGTATCTTAAGTCCAGAATTAAATCTGTGATGTTATTGGCTTTAAAATTGGCGAAAACATCATTAAGCTGGCTGTCGTAATTAGCAGTAAAACCATTGTACATTAAATAGCCCACATTATTTCCTCCAACATTTAGTATTTCTGTTTTATAAATGGGGTTTTCGCTATATTCTGATTTGTTAAGAGTAATGGACTCATTTCCAGAAATGACTACATCATCAGTAGTTTCTGGAGTGCCATTATCATTATAGGTCGCCTTATTTATAGTGTAACTGTCTGTTGATAAAAGCGCGCTGTAGTTTGTGGTTGTTATTGAGGTACCATTTATGGTATTAAATATATCTCCTCGTTTAACACCTTTAATATCTGCGTCACTGTTAGGCAAAACCAATCTGACTATGCCCATCACCTGAGTCGTGGTATTTGGTTCTAAAAAAAGTTGAAATTCCATGCCATTACTTGTAGATACGCCACTAAATAACTGTTCTAATGCAATATAATCATCAACAATCCAACTGTATTTATCAACGGTTTCTCTTTGATATATTAAACTTTCAAACAAATCCTCTGGTGCGGAAAATTCATTTAAATAGCTGGCATACTGTTCGTTATTAGAAAAACGGTCATTTGCTAAATTAGGTATGTTGTCTTTATACAAGTAAAAAACATTCATGCCTTTCCAAACAAAATCACTGATTTCATTGGCAGAAATGGTATTATCATCNTGATCTTCAAAGCAACCTGTAAATAAAAGGGTTGTTAAAAAAACAAGTATTAGGGCTTTTAAATTTTTCATAAGTAGCAATTTTGAAATATATTGTCTTCAAACTATAAAATTACTTACATTATTGTATTTTAAAAATAATTTGTAACAAATTTAACTGTAGTTCGTCGTAATATCAAACGCCCTAAAAAAGCATTTTTAAAACCAAACTATACCAAACCAAAAAAAGAAAATGACGCAGACAGAATTTTTAAATATTGTCATGCCTTTTAAAGATAAAGTGTTTCGTTTAGCAAAACGGTTGTTAGTATCAACTGAAGAAGCTGAAGATGCTACACAAGAAGTTCTTATCAAACTCTGGAATAACCAATCAAAGTTTGAAGAGTTTAAAAATGTAGAAGCTTTTTCTATGACAATGACCAAAAATTATTGTTTAGATAAACTAAAATCAAAACAGGCACAAAATTTAAAAATTGTACATAGCAACTATCAAGATCATAATATATCCTTACAAAAAGATATAGAGATTAAAGACAGTTTAGATTGGGTAGGGAGAATTATTGCAGATTTACCAGAACAACAAAAAATGGTCATACAATTGAGAGATATAGAACAATATGAATTAGATGAGATAAGTAAAATGCTTGATATGAATAATACAGCAGTGCGAGTAGCCTTATCTAGAGCAAGAAAAACAATACGTGAAAAATTAACTAATACACACAGTTATGGTATTAAATAATATAGAAAAATTACTTGAAAAGTACGAAAACGGAGAAACCACTCTGAAGGAAGAGCAACAGTTAAAAAACTATTTTTCTCAAGAAACTGTAGCATCACATTTAGAAATGTATAAACCAATGTTTGCGTATTTTAAGGTAAATCAACAAGAGCAATTTACTAAAGACGTTCCATTAAAAACTAAACGTATATTTAATTACAAATGGATTTCTGTCGCAGCAGTAGCAGTTCTTATGATAGGGTTTTATTTTAAGTCAAATACTCAAGATGATTTAGGAACTTATGATGACCCACAAATGGCTTACAATGAAGTAGTAAAATCGTTAGCCATGATCTCAACTCATTTTAATAAAGGTGCTTCAACTGTAAATTACCTTAATGAAATGGATAAAGGCACCTCTGCAATAGGTTACCTTAATGAAATTGAAAATACAAGAAACTTAATTTTTAAACCTAATAACCAATAATAACAATGAAAACTTTAAATAATATAAAAACAAATACCATGAAAAATAAAATAGTAGTAATCGTAATGGCAATTATGTTAATGCCAGCATTATCAATGGCTCAAGATATTTTTGAGAAATATAATGATAACTCAGATGTGACTTATGTATCCATCAAACCAAAAATGTTTCAAATGATAGCCAAAATGGGTATCAATGTAGATGATCCTGAAGCAAAATCTTTTATGGATATGGTAAACAGTATCACAAGCTTTAAAACTTTAGTGACTGATAACAAATCTATTTCGGCAGACATCACAAAATGGGTGAAATCTCGTTCTAGTTCTTTAGAAGAATTAATGGAAGTAAAAGATGACGGCTCTGAAGTGAAATTTTATGTAAAAGAAGGAAAAGATTCAGACCATGTAAAAGAACTATTAATATACGTGAATGGTATTGATAAGGCCATGAAAGGACAAGGTGTTGAAATTAATGGTGAAAATCGAAAAATAGAAACGGTGGTTGTGTCTTTAACTGGAGATATTAACTTAAATGAAATCTCCAAGCTTACCGACAAAATGAATATTCCTGGTGGAGAACATTTAGATAAAAAGAAATAATCTTAAACACTAATCAATCATGCAACGAATAGTTCAAAATTTAGTCTTCATCCTTATTACAGCTCTACTTTTAGTGAGCTGTAATGATGGTGCAAGTTTACAACGATATTATGTCGATAATCAGGAAACTCCCAATTTTACAAGTATTGATTTACCAGTTTCCATCTTGAAAATGGATGAGTCTAAATTAACAGACAGTCAAAAGGAAGCTTATAGTTCGGTAAAACGATTAAACTTTTTAGGTTATAGATTAGATGAAAATAATTTAGCCGCTTTTAATACAGAATTAGCTAAAGTTAAAACTATATTAAAAGACAAAAAGTACAATGATCTGATGGAATTTAACGATAAAAATGCCAAAGTATTAGTGAAGTATATAGGAAATGATGATACTGCCGATGAGTTTATAGTATTTGCTAGCTCTAATGAAATGGGATTTGGAATTGTTCGAGTGCTAGGCGATAAAATGAGTCCGGAGAAAATGATGACTCTTGCTGATGCTATGAAAAATTCAGATATTGATGAGTCTCAACTTGGAGGCATTATGGATTTCTTTAAAAAATAATTTGTATTATAATATCAAAAAAAGGCTTGCAATTATTGCAAGCCTTTTTTAATTTATAGAGATTAAATTTATTCCTTTTCTTCTTTTTTTCTTGAATTTGTAATAATTAAATTCGTTATTATCACAATAAAGAGAATAGTAAGAACTGTTTTAGTAATAAAATTATCTAAAATTTCTAACACGCCTGATATAAAAATACCAATACCCAGCAGTCCACAAAGAAATAAAGATTGTTTATCGGTCAACATAAATTATAAATTAAATTCCAGTATAATTACTTGGTGTAATACGGTTTAATTCTTCTTTTATTGCCTTTGACACTTCTAAAGTATCAATAAAATTAGAAATGGATGTTTGATTGATTCTTTCATTGGTTCTGGTTAAGCCTTTCAATGCTTCATAAGGATTAGGATACCCTTCTCTTCTCAAAATGGTTTGAATAGCTTCAGCAACAACAGCCCAGTTATGCTCTAAATCTTCTGCAAATTTTGTTTCGTTCAATAATAATTTATCCAATCCTTTTAAAGTTGATTTAAAACTAATTAAAGTATGGCCAAAGGGGACGCCAATATTTCTTAAAACAGTACTATCAGTTAAATCTCTTTGTAATCTTGATACAGGGAGTTTGGCTGATAAATGCTCAAAAAGAGCATTGGCAATGCCTAAGTTTCCTTCACTATTTTCAAAATCAATAGGATTTACTTTGTGTGGCATGGCAGAACTTCCCACTTCACCGGCTTTAATACGTTGCTTAAAGTAATCCATGGAAACATAAGTCCAGATATCACGGTTCAAATCAATAAGAATGGTATTAATACGCTTTAAATTATCAAATAAAGCGGCCATATGGTCATAATGCTCAATTTGGGTTGTTGGAAAAGAATGATACAATCCTAATTTATTATTTAAAAAGGCGCTTCCAAAAGCTTTCCAGTCCACATTAGGGTAAGCCACATGATGCGCATTGTAATTTCCAGTGGCACCTCCAAATTTTGCGGCATTTGGTATATTTTTCAGAGTATTGAATTGTTGTTCAAGTCTCACTACAAAAACCTCAATTTCTTTACCAAGGCGGGTAGGGGATGCTGGTTGCCCATGGGTTCTGGCAAGCATGGATATGTTGGTCCAGTCACTTGATAATGCTTTTAATTTTTCAAAAACAAGATTGTATTCCGGAATATAAACATGTTCCATAGCCTCTTTGATACTTAAAGGAATGGCCGTATTATTAATATCCTGAGAAGTGAGTCCAAAATGTATAAATTCCTTAAATGGAGATAGCCCCAAAACATCAAATTTTTCCTTAATAAAATACTCAACTGCCTTCACATCATGATTGGTTATGCTCTCAATTTTTTTAATGGCTAAGGCATCTTCAGTAGAAAATTTTTGATAAATCGCTCTTAAATCTGAAAAAACCTCTTTAGAAACAGTTTTAAGTTGAGGTAACGGAATTTCGCAAAGCGCTATGAAATATTCAATTTCAACTAAAACACGGTATTTTATAAGTGCTTCTTCTGAAAAATAAGCCGCTAAATTGTTAACTTTATTTCTATATCTTCCATCAATTGGAGAGATGGCATTAAGTTCTGATAATGACATGCGCTGTTGGTTTTAACAAGGATTTGCAAAGATAGGTATTTGTATATCGAATACCGAATTAGAATTTATGAATTTTTGGTCAGTATTTTATTGGATAGATTGGTTATATTAGTATAAAAATAGGTATTTATGAAATCATTAAACTTTATTTTCATCTTATTTCTGTCTCAGTTGGTATCCTCACAAGTTTATAAATCTTCTGAACCTTTAGCACATACGTATTCCATAGTTGCAAGAGATTCCGTGACGGGTAACATGGGTGTAGCAGTGCAGTCTCATTGGTTTAGTGTGGGAAGTGTAGTGACTTATGGAAAAGCTGGCGTAGGAGTTGTCGCTACCCAATCGTTTGTAAATCCCAGTTACGGTCCAAAAGGTTTGGCTTTAATGGAACAGGGCTTGTCACCACAACAAGCATTGGAGGCTTTATTAGCGAATGATAATGGTGAAATGTTTAGACAGGTTGCTTTTTTAAACATAAAGGGAGATGTTGCGACACATACGGGTAGCTCTTGTATTGAAGCTGCTGGGCACAGACAAGGAAAGAATTTTTCAGTACAAGCTAATATGATGCTTAACAATACCGTTTGGGATGCCATGGCCAATGCGTTTGAAAAAACTACAGGAGATTTAAGTGATAGAATGATAGCGGCTTTAAAAGCAGCACAAGGAGAAAAGGGTGATATTAGAGGAAGCCAATCAGCAGCTATTTTAATAGTTAAAGATAAAGCAACCGGGAATTCTTGGGAAGATATTGTGATGGATTTGAGAGTTGAAGATCATGTGAACCCAGTACAAGAGTTAGAACGATTGGTAAAAATGCAAAAGGCCTATGATTTTATGAATAAAGGAGATTTAGCAATGGAAGCAGGCGACTCTAAACTGGCGGAAAGTTTATATTTAAATGCTCAAAATTTATTTCCTGATAACTTAGAAATGAAATATTGGTATGCTATCAATTTATTGAATAATAAGGAATTTGAAAAAGCACATCCTATTTTGAAGGGGATTTTTAAAGAAGACGGGAACTGGAAAACCTTAACATCTCGACTAATTAAGAATAAACTTTTAGTCCTATCAGACGAGGAATTAGCAAAAGTATTGAACTTGTAAATGCCATTACTTTGCTTTGATTTTTTTTATAATGTGTTTAGCTCTGGCTTGGTATCCGGCACTTTGGCCAGTATAATCTTGCTCTAATATTTGAGCCAGTTCTTGATGAATCCATGGGTTTCCTTTTCCAAAAAGAAATAAAGTATTCATGCAATAGGCTTTTACAGCTATTTTTTGATTGGTTATCATCCAGTCAAAACAAGTCTCAATAATATGCTCTTTGTGCTTTGGTAAAAGCATAGACTTAATGGGGTTAGGTTCTTTTGAATCGTTCGCTTTTGCCAGAAACTCACACACTTTAGCAACAGGCCTAACGGCAGAATCAAAATGAACTTTATGTATATTCTTTGTGAACTCATCTAAATAAGGTATGATACAATAAAGATATTCAGAACAAACATATTCAAAAACCCAGGCGGCTTTGCAAGAAACTTTGTCATCTGTCATAAACATAACCGCAATTAACTGAGGCAATAAGCTTAAATCCTCTAAAATTATTTTGGCATATTTTAACCGGTTTGCTCGCAAAGCATTTACATAGTTTAACTCTTTATGTAATTCTTCTAAAGTCATTAAATAATTTGTTAATTTAGAGTTCTAAAATTACCTAAAATGAAAACAATAAAAAAAATCCTTCTTGTTTTATTAGTATTATTAGTGATTGCTCAATTTTTCGGTCCTGAAAAAAATCAAGGTGATTTAAGTTCAATTGAACCATTTTTACTAGAAACCAATCCACCTGAAAATGTAAAAATGATATTGAAAGAAAGTTGTTATGATTGTCATAGTGATTTTACGCGTTATCCCTGGTATAATAATATTACTCCAGTAAATTATTGGTTGGCTGAGCATGTGAATGACGGGAAAAAGCATTTTAATGTTTCAAATTGGGTAGGTAATTCCGTAAAACGAAAAGATCATAAAATAGAAGAGCTTATTGAAATGGTTGAAAAAAAATACATGCCAATAGAGTCTTATACATTTGCTCATTCTGAAGCAAAACTGTCCGACGATCAAATTAAAGAGGTCGTCGATTGGGCAAAACAAGTAAGAATGAAATATAGTTTAGAGCCTAAACCAGAATAATATATTTAAAATGTGATTAAAAACTTTCTATGACAAAACAGGTATTAATTATTGGCTTTGTTTGGCCGGAACCTAAAAGTTCAGCTGCCGGAAGCCGAATGATGCAGTTAATAGAAACTTTTCAATCTTTTGATTATAAAATAACTTTTGCCAGTACCTGTGCAAAACAGGATAAGGCATTTGATTTAAATCTTCTGGATATTCAGCAAGTGTCTATTGAATTAAATAACACAAGTTTTGATGTGTTTTTAAAAAAATTAAATCCAGACATTGTGGTATTTGACCGTTTTATGGTTGAAGAACAATTTGGTTGGCGTGTTACAGAGCATTGCCCGGATGCCTTAAAAATTTTAGACACTGAGGATCTACATTGCCTGAGAAAAGGCCGGGAAACGGCTCTTAAAGATAAGGCGCTTTTTGATAAGACGTATTTGTTCAATGAAGTCTCCATACGTGAAATTGCAAGTATTTATAGATGTGATTTAAGTCTCATAATCTCTGAAGAAGAAATTGAAATATTAAAAAATCAGTTTAAAGTAAGTGAGCATCTTCTGTATTATTTACCTTTTTTAACGGATAGTATTTCGGCTGACAAAAAGAAAAAATTACCTAAAATTAAAGAAAGAGAAAATTTTATTTCTGTGGGTAACTTTATACATCCGCCAAATTTTGATGCCTTGTTGTTTTTAAAACGTGAGATATGGCCATTAATCAGAAAAAAACTCCCTCAAACAGAAATGCATGTGTATGGTGCCTATGCTTCTGATAAAGTCAATCAACTTAACAATAAAAAAGAAGGTTTTTTAATAAAAGGATTTGTTGAGGATGTAAATGAAGTGATGAAAAATGCTAAAGTATGTTTGGCTCCGTTGCGTTTTGGTGCAGGGTTGAAGGGGAAGCTTATAGATGCCATGCTCAATGGAACGCCCTGTGTGATGACCACTATTGCAGCTGAAGGCATGTTTGGAGGTTTTGAAGCTAATGGTTTTATAGAAGATGACCCTCAAAAATTTGCTGATAAGGCTATCGAGCTTTACACGGATAAGATTTTCTGGAATGGAAAACAAAAAAATGGATTTATTGTGATGAATGCGCGTTTTGATAAGCGTCTTTTTATTTCAGATTTCATGTATAAAATGAATGCCATATATACAAACATTAAAGCCCATCGTCTGGATAATTTTACGGGTCAAATGCTGCAGCAGCAAACCTTACAAAGTACTAAGTATATGAGCAAATGGATTGAATTAAAAAATTCAATTAAAACCTAAAATTTATTAAGTTTTATGATCCTATAATTCCGCTTAAAATAAATATAATTTAAACGCCACATGATGAAATCAAAACAATCTATTTTTATTGGTCTTTTTCTAATTATTTCTAACCTATCCATGTTTGCTCAACTTACAAGTGAGCAAGTCGATTCTTTAGTAAACAACGCTATGGAAACTTTTAAAGTTGCTGGTTCTGCAGTAGCTATTGTAAAAGACGGGAAAATTATATATGAAAAAGGTTTTGGCGTTACATCAAAAGCGACGAATCAACCCGTTAATGAGCATACCAATTTTGCGATTGCTTCTAATAGTAAAGCCTTTACAACGGCTGCTTTAGCCTTATTAGTTGAAGAAGGGAAAATCAATTGGACTGATAAAGTTATTACGCATATTCCTGAATTCACTATGTATAATCCGTATGTTCAGCAAAATTTTAATATTCAGGATTTATTAACCCATCGCAGTGGTCTTGGTCTTGGTATGGGAGATTTAATGTTTTTTCCGGACGGCTCAGATTTTACGATAGATGATTTATTATCAAGTTTTCAGCATTTTAAACCAGTTTCTGCCTTTAGAACAAAATGGGATTATGATAATTTACTGTATTTAGTAGCCGGCGAATTAATTGCCAGAAAAACCGGTATGACCTGGGAAGAATTTATCAAAACCAGAATATTTGAGCCATTAGGAATGGATCATTCTTTTCCTGCTTTAAATTATATAAAAGATAAAAGCAATCTGGCTTCTCCACATTCTACAACTAGTGGTAGCTTTAAGGTATTACCTGATTATCAGGAAATGATTAATGGTGCAGCAGGCGGCATTTACGCAAATGTGAACGATTTATGTCAATGGATGTTAATGCAACTGAATAAAGGTAAATATGGAGATAGTTTAGATAAGAATTTATTCAAAGAATCTACACAACAAGAAATTTGGAAAATACATACTACCACAAACGTTAACAGAAATCCACGTTACAATTCGCATTTTGCAGGTTACGGTTTAGGATGGGATTTAACCGACAAAAAAGGAAATATGGTGGTGTCTCATACCGGTGGTTTACCAGGCATGCTGAGCAAAACCTTATTAATTCCTGATTTAAATCTGGGCATCGTCGTTTTAACAAATACGGAGCCTGGAGGCGCCGGTTTGTTTTATGCGGTTTCATCTACCATTGAAGATAGTTATTTAGGATTAGATGATTTTCAATGGACGGATAAATTGAGTAACTATTTAAAATCAAAAGAAGCCAATGGGGATGAAGTAACAAATAAAGTTTGGGAAACTGTTGAAGCTAATAAAGAGGTAATAGTAGATGATTCAAAATATCTAGGTATCTATAAAGATAACTGGTTTGGCAATATGGAAGTTTTTAAAAAAGGAAATCAACTTTGGATGAAATCACACCGTTCTCCTAAGCTTAATGGGCCTATGTATTTTTATAATGCCAATACGTTCACTATTAAGTGGGAATATCAAGATATGAATTGTGATGCGTTCGCTATGTTTTCNTTAGATGAAAATGGGAAAGCACAAAGTATTAAAATGAAAGGTATTTCACCAAATATTGACTTCAGCTTTGATTTTCATGATTTAGATTTACATAGGGTAGAAGATTAAATCTATAACATAACTAAATAAAAAAATAATACTGCTACGTTAAAACACCTAGGCTTCTACTTCACTTTTCTTTATTTTTCTGTAAGTATAAGTGTTGAAAATATTTCGTTTGGCGAAACGCGATAGTTTATCAGATTGGCAGAATTTAACAAACAAGGCTTTGCTAACTCCAAAGAATTCATAAGTGTTACCATCTAAAAAAGTAACTTCTAAAACTAAACCTTTATGATGCCAATCAATAATAGGGCTATTAATGGTTTCATTGTAGGCTTCTAAATTATTCGCTTTAGTTTCCGGAGCAATACTCACCAAAAAATGATAACCGTCAATAATTTGTCTGCTTTTTAACTCTGCTTCTGTAGCTAATGAATCTCCAATTTGAAATTTGTCCGGATGCCATTCTTTCACTAATTCTCTATACGTAGACTTTAGTGTTTTTAAACTCATGTCTTGTTCAATGCCAAACAATTTTTTGTATTCATTAATACGCTTCATAACGATTTTTTTGAAATAAGGCGCGAAGATATACTTTTTTAAAAGTTTAGCACGCTATTAAATCAGTATATTTCAATTAATTAAATGGATCAGGTATTGGAATAAGTGAAAAGGATAGGTTTTGTTTGGCTTCTGGTTAAAACTTCATACTGGCAATAGTGCGATCTTTAATGCTATTCACAAAATACATTTTCATAGTCCCTTTATTTTTAACTTCAATTTCGCCTCTAAATTCACAATCAAAATAATTTTTAATTAAAAGATAGGTGTTTTCTGTGACATTAATTTTTCCTTCTTTTGAAGAAGTCTCCATTCTTGAAGCGACATTTACCGTATCGCCCCAGATATCATAGGCAAATTTTTTAGTCCCAACTACTCCGGCAACTACAGGTCCTGTATTGATACCTATTCTTACATCAAAGTGGACTATTTCAGAATTATTAATAAGTTTAGTGTCCTCAACAAATTGCATTATTTCAAAGGCCGCTAAGGTCACTTTTAAGGCATGGTCTACTGTAGGGAAGGGCAATCCGCCAGCACACATGAAGGAATCGCCAACAATTTTTATTTTTTCTAAATCGTATTTTTCAATGATTTCATCAAAACGGGAAAAATAAAAATCGATGCTTTTTACAAGCTTCTCTGGTGCCAGGCTTTCTGAATATTTGGTAAAATCTTTAAAATCAGTAAATAAAACGGTTACGGATTCAAATCGTTTTGCCTCAACTTTACCATTTATCTTTAATTCTTGAGCGGTTTCTTCTGGCAGAATATTAAGTAATAAGCTATCAGAGCGGTTCCTTTCCTCTTCTATAATTTTTTTGGTCTTTTGAATGTAGTTATTACGCCTAAACAACCCAAAAGCTAACATACCTATTAAAAACAAGGCAATGGCGGTAGCAATCATCACGATGCGTTGGTTCTTTTTTTGCTGATTTAAAAGGTTAACTTCAGATTGCTTTAGGTTAACTTCCGTTTGTTTTTTAGACACTTCAAAATCAGTTCTTAAATTGGCCATTTGCTGCACTTTTGCAACATTCTGTACACTATCTCTATAAGCCTGATAATTTTTATAATAAGAGAGAGATTCCTTAAAGTTGCCTGATTTTTCATATAAATTAGCGATTTGAAGGTTAGCTTCGCTTATTTGTTCTTTTAAACCATATTTTGTAGCTAAATCAAGACTTCTTTTTGAATAGTTAAAAGCAGATTTCCAATTATTTTTATTTAAGTAGATATCAGACATATAGGTAAGGTATTCTGAAATTGGCGAATACAATTCATATTTTTCCAGAATACTAATTGCTTCGTTGATATTGGCTTCCGCTAAATCATCTTTGCCCTGTTCGGCATATATCATGCCCATATTGCCTAAAACATAAGCTTCTCCCTCTTTATAATTTATTTTACGAAAAATGAGGCCGGCCTCCATAAAATGTTCTATGGCTAAATCATAGTCTTTATTTGATAAATATTCATCTCCTAGATTGAATAAGCCAGTGGCGAAATTCACCGGGTTCTTTTCTTTCTTCAATAAATCGATACCCTTTTCATAATAAGAAACCGCGTTTTCATGATTTTTCATTTCAGAATAGACGTCTGCAATGGTAATATTTACCAGACCTATATCACCATTGTCTTTGCTTTTTGCAGCAATACTGGCGGCTTCGAAAAAACTTTCCAATGCCTGAGCATAATCACCTTTGAGTCTTAAAGCAGCACCTTTATTTAAAACGGCTCTAAATAAATATTGACTGGAATCTAATAATTTTGCTTTTTGAATAAGCTCCGTACTGTATTGAAGTAATTTTTGAGGATCTGGATGATTTCTTGAAAGTGTATCTAAAATTTTTAATTGATCTTTTTTGTCATAGCCACCCATTCTGTAAACAGATTCTAAGCTATCTATCTTGGAAATGTTTTGCGAAAAAGAAATGTTGTAAGCAAGACAAAAAAAGCCTATCAATAAATAGGCTTTAAAAGAAATTATAGAATAAAAAGATAAATTAAAAACCATTTGTAATTTAACTGCAATCTGGACTTAAGGTTTAACCGTTATTTTTGGATCTATCTGAAAAGTTCCGCCATTGCTTTCTCCACTATTTAAAACCTTAAATTTTATGGTGTATTTTTCTGTTTTTCCATTGGTGCCGGGCTGCACCATAGCTTCTACTTCTTCTGGTGAACCTCCGTTGCCGTTTAAAACATTTCTATCGAATACATTATCACCACCATGATAATTAATGGAACTAACATTAACGGTGTCATTGTCCGGATTGTTTGAAGACACACCTCTCCATACTATGATGTCTCCAGCGTTCACAGAAGTTGTAAACTCTTCAATATTTCCTGAAGATGTCTGGTTGACACCATCCGGTGATTCTGACGTAAAATAACAGACCTCAAGTTCATTTTGGCTGTTGATTTGTTCTGTATTAACATGAATAGTTACATAATGCGTGTTTTGAGCTTGAGAAGTACCTACTATAAAGAATACTGCTGCAATAAATAAAAAGGAAAATTGATTGGTTGTTTTCATTTGGTTCTAATTAAGTGGTTAGTTAAAAAATATACTATACCTATGAATAATAGTCTGTCATTCATATAATTAAGTAGAATGGTTTCAAGTATGATTCGGAGGGTTGAATAATAGCAAAAATTAAATATAGTAAATAATAACTTACAATAAAATTATTTTTTCATGTTACGTAAATCTGATTTTACATTTTTCAGGCAATTTAGATTAGATAGTATTTAAATATTTGACAAACAGCGAGTATAGTAGCCCAGTTGTCAATGAGTTTGAAGTCTGTTTTTATGATGAAAATAGTAAATATTAGCCTTTTGCTATTTGACTTTTTCATAGTTTTGCAGCTTTAAAAAAATATACTATGATTTCAGTTGATAATTTGGCGGTAGAATTTGGTGGCCAGGCTTTATTTAGCGAAGTATCTTTCACTATAAATGAAAATGATAAAATAGCCTTAATGGGTAAAAATGGTGCTGGAAAATCAACCATGATGAAGATTATAGCAGGTGAACAAAAAGCCTCTCGTGGCAATGTTCGGTTCCCAAAAGATGCCATTATAGCTTACCTGCCACAACATTTATTAACTGAAGATGATTGTACCGTTTTTGAAGAGGCTTCAAAAGCCTTTAATCATATTTTTGAAATGCGTGATGAGATGGAACGTCTCAATAAAGAGTTGGAAACCAGAACGGATTATGAGTCTGATGACTATATGAATATCATCACTAAAGTATCAGATCTTGGTGAAAAATATTATGCCCTTGAAGATGTTAATTATGATGCAGAAGTAGAAAAGGCCTTAGGGGGGTTAGGTTTTAAGCGACAAGATTTTACAAGACTAACCAATGAGTTTAGTGGTGGTTACCGTATGCGAATTGAATTAGCCAAAATATTATTACAGAAACCAGATTTAATTTTGTTAGATGAGCCAACCAACCATATTGATATAGAATCCGTTATTTGGCTGGAAGACTTTTTAATCAATAAGGCAAAAGCGGTCATGGTTATTTCACATGATAAGGCTTTTATTGATAATATTACCAACAGAACCATTGAAGTGACCATGGGCCGAATTTACGATTATAAGGCCAATTACTCACATTATTTGCAATTGCGCGAAGATCGCAGAACACATCAAGTTAAAGCCTATAATGAGCAACAAAAATTCATTGCAGATAATATGGCTTTTATTGAACGTTTTAAGGGAACCTACTCTAAAACAAATCAGGTAAATTCCAGAGAACGCATGTTAGAGAAATTAGAAATTATAGAGATTGATGAGATAGATACCTCTGCTTTGAAATTGCGTTTTCCTCCCGCTCAACGATCTGGTGATTATCCTGTAACCGTAAAAGATTTATCGAAGTCATACGATGGTCATGTTGTTTTTAAACATGCTAATATGTCAATTTCAAGAGGTGAAAAAGTATCCTTTGTTGGGCGTAACGGAGAAGGTAAATCAACCATGATTAAAGCCATCATGGGTGAAATAGAAGTAGAAGGGAAGTGCCATTTAGGGCACAATGTAAAAGTGGGTTATTTTGCTCAGAATCAAGCCTCTTTATTAGACGAAAATTTAACTATTTTCCAAACCGTTGATGAAGTAGCTCAAGGTGATATAAGAACTCAAATTAAAAATATATTAGGGCGCTTTATGTTTAAAGGCGATGATATTGACAAAAAAGTAAGTGTACTGTCTGGTGGTGAAAAAACGCGTTTGGCGATGGTGAAATTATTACTGGAGCCAGTAAACTTATTGATATTGGATGAGCCTACCAATCATTTGGATTTAAAATCAAAAGACGTTTTAAAAGAAGCGTTGTTAGATTTTGACGGAACGTTGATTTTGGTATCGCATGACCGTGATTTTCTCCAGGGTTTATCTCAAAAAGTATTTGAGTTTAAGGACCGGCGTGTTATTGAACATTTTGAAACTATTGATGATTTCTTAGTAAGAAATCGAATTGAAAATTTGAAACAAATTGATTTAAAGAAGTAGTCTATAGTCAATAAAATTGACTAAATAATTGATATTTTATTTTAATAACTAAAACAGATTAGTTAATGTCCAAAAAAGGTTTATTAGTATTTATTTTCAACATCTTCATGAGCGTTTTTTTATGTGCACAGTCAAATGTTTCTGTTTCTGGCATAGTAAAAGAAAGTACAACAAAAGAGTTAATCGCTTACGCAAATGTTATTCTAAAGACTAAAAATGACAGCACTTTTATAAGTGGAACAGCAACTAATGAAGAAGGCAGATTTACGCTGTCAAATGTTAAATCTGGTAATTATTTTTTAGAAGTTTCTTATTTAGGTTTTAAAACTTATAATCACGCCTTTTATGTTGGCGATTTATCTAATTATTTAGATTTAGGAACTATTGAAATTGATGAAGATAGTACCGTTTTAAATGAAATTGTGCTTTCTGATAAAACAGAAGTACTCAGTGAAAAGCTGGATAAAAAAACATTTTCATTAAATGATAATGTGAGTCAAAGTGGGGGCTCTGTGCTTCAAGTCATGCAAAATTTACCGAGTGTAACCGTTCAGGATGGAAAAATTCAACTTAGAGGTAGTGATAAAGTTGTAGTACTTATTGATGGGAAACAAACGGCCCTAACAGGCTTTGGCAATCAAAGTGGATTGGATAATATTCCTGCCTCGTCAATTGATAAAATTGAAATTATAAATAATCCCTCATCAAAATATGATGCTAATGGCAATGCTGGAATTATAAATATTATATATAAGAAAAATAATCTTAATGGATTTAATGGAAAGGTTGGTTTGACTACTGGATTAGGCTCTCTTTGGGAACGAAGGAGTAATCTGCCAACTATTCGCCCTCAATATACCTTAACGCCAAAGATCAATCCCAGTTTATCTTTAAATTATAGAAAAAATAAGGTGAATCTCTTTTTTCAAGGGGATTATTTATATACTGAAACATTAAATAAAAATGAGTTTGTTGTAAGAACCTATGATAATGGAGACATTATTAATCAGCAATTAAAAAGAAACAGAAACACACATTTTACCACTTTAAAGACTGGCGTTGATTGGAGTTTGAGTGAACAAAACACATTAACTATTTCTGGATTATTTGGAAGTGAAAAAATTATTGATAGAGGTGACCAGCCTTTTTTTAATGACGATTTAACCGAACGCTTAAGACTATGGCAATTTCTGGAAGATGAGTTAAAAACCACTTGGATGGCTACCGCTAGCTTTAGACATAAATTCAGTGAGCCCGGACATTTTTTAAATGCGGGGTTTAATTATACTTTTCACAGAGAAGATGAACAGTATTTTTATGATAATTATTTACCAAATTCTACAGGAACTGATGCATTTAAGTTGCTTTCAGATGAACAAGTGTTTGACTTTAACTTAGATTATGTAAAACCACTAAAACATGGTCGTTTAGAAACAGGAATTAAATTACGTAAAAGAGATATACCTACTAACATGATATTTCTGCCAGGTGAAAATTCTGTTATAGACAGTGATGCCGGAGGAGAAGCTACTTATAAAGAATTAATACCTGCAGTTTATGGGAATTATATTTATGAAAGTGAAGAGTGGGAAGCAGAATTAGGACTGCGTTTTGAATATGTTAAAATTGATTATGAGGTCAATCCAAATCATCCAACGTATTCAAGTGATGGGTATAGCTATACACAACCATTTCCAAACATGAGATTTGCTTATAAATTAAATGAAAGGAATAAAATCTCGTTATTTTATAATCGGAGGGTTGACAGACCTAATGAAGTAGATATTCGAATTTTTCCTAAATATGATGATGCGGAAATAATTAAAGTAGGGAATCCTGCTTTAAGAGCACAATTCACAAATTCCGTAGAGTTTGGTTACAAAAGTAATTGGGAGGATGGGAGTATTTATGGTGCCTTATATCATAAATTTATAGATGGAACCATTACCCGTATTTCGTCAATTGTCGACGGAAGTAATTTAATTTACGCTATTTTTCAAAATGTAAACAATAGTTACAATACGGGGGTGGAGTTCGTTTTGGCTCATAAATTTTCAAAACTATTTAATTCTAATATCAATGTAAACGCTTACAGAAATCAAATTGACGCCTTTACTGTTGTAAATAAATATCCTGAGGATCATGTGTTCTCTGCTGAACAACAACTAGCTTATTCAGGAAATCTTAAATTCAATAATAACTTTAGTTTTTCAAATAATGTAGAAGCTCAAATAACGGCGGTCTATTTAGCACCAGATATTATTCCACAAGGAAAAATCCAATCGCGCTTTTCATTAGATTTTGGCATTAAAAAATCCATGCAAAAAGGAAAAGGAGAAGTCTTTTTGAATGCTACTGATATTTTGAATACTATGATAATTAAGAAGGAAATTATGGGCAATAATTTTAAATATACAAGTGATGACTATTATGAAACACAAGTCATAAGATTTGGGTATAATTATAAATTTTAGACAGCAGATTAATTCAAAAAAATTAAAATTATTAATTTGACTTTTTTAATAAAATGTGATTGTCATAATCTAAATATTGATATTTTAAATTATCTCTACCACAACATTAAATGAATCTTTTAAAAAATTAAAATATAGTATTAAGTTTTTTTATTCAATAATGTAAAGTATATTTGTCAAAAAGTAAAAATAAATTTACTTATTATAAAATATATTTGTCATGAATTCAAAAGAAGTTGAAAATTGTGAACGTACTAGATTAGAGCTGTTTTTAAATAAAGTGCAATTACCTCAGAAGTATAAAAGCATAGGAATTGTTATGGTTACATTAAGTTTTATGGCTATTTCTATTTTTAAATTTATTAATGATGAACCGCTTTGGATTGGTCCGGGCTTAAAGCACGCCATGCTTTTGGGATTACTTATTATATCATTATCTAGGGAGAAAATAGAGGATGAAATGATTGAAACTTTAAGGTCTAAATCATATGCTTTGGCTTTTATTATAGGTGTTGGTTATTCTATGTTACAGCCACTTGCTAATTATTTTATTGTTTTGATTTTAGGGGAAGATGATTTTTCGAGTAATATAGGATATGCTCAAGTACTTTTATTTATGTTATTAATCCAAGTTGGATTTTTTGAACTTTTAAAACGTACCCGATAATGGAAAACCGTATGAAAATAGAACGCGCTATTTTAAACTTAACTCAAGATGAGCTAGCTCAAAAAATTGGCGTTTCTAGACAAACCATTAATTCTATTGAAGCTAACAGATATGTGCCTTCTACTGTTTTAGCTTTAAAATTATCTGAAGTTTTTGGGAAACCAGTTAATGATTTTTTTAATCTTAATGAAAATGATTAGAATTACTTCATTGAGTAATTATGGTTTAATAAAAATTATTGAATAAGTTTTATAAAGTTTTTTATCCCAACTGTAGCTGGTTCAGATATAACGGTTAAGTTATGTTTACTACTTATTGCAGGTTTTGGGTCTATGAAATAAATCGGTATACCTTTGGGTGTATAATGAATCAAACTCGCTGCAGGATATACTTGCATAGAGGTGCCAATGATTACTAAAACATCAGCCGTCATACAAATATCGATAGCTTTTTCAATCATGGGTACCGCTTCACCAAACCAGACAATATGGGGTCTGAGCTGATAGCCTTTTTTACAAGTGTCTCCTAAAAGTAGATCTGTTTTCCAGGTTTGAATATCAGAATTGTCATAAGTACTTCTAACTTTTAGCAATTCACCATGTAAATGAATGACATTGGTGCTTCCGGCACGTTCATGTAAATCATCAATATTTTGGGTAACAATGGTTACTTTATATTCATTTTCAAGCAACGCTAAGTCAACATGACCAGAATTTGGGGTCACGTCAAGAAGTTGTCTGCGCCTTTGATTATAAAAATCCAGAACTAAAGCTGGGTTTAGGCTAAAGGCTTCTGGCGTCGCCACTTGGTTAACGTCATGTCCTTCCCATAAACCATCTGCTTCTCTAAAGGTTTTGAGGCCGCTTTCGGCACTCATACCAGCTCCAGTAAGTGCAACAATATGTTTCATTGTGTAATTAATATTTGTAGTCTGGGTATATTATTCATGTGTTTTCAAATAAAACATGTACTTTAACTAAAAATAGGGATTTTATTAAGACTATTTATTCTGTTTTTTTAAATAAAATATTTTTTATACATTTAATCAACCAACTAATTAATAGCATTTATGTTTTTCTTCCTTATCGCTCTGCTCATTGTGGCCATTATTGTTATGCTTGCTTTTCTGGCGCCAAAAAGATATGAGGTGCGTAGAAGTGTTATTATTGATAGACCACATAGTGGTGTTTTTGACTATTTAAAGTATATCAAAAATCAGGATCATTGGTCTCCTTGGAAAAATAAAGATCCCAACGTTAAACAGGAATATTTTGGAATTGATGGTGAAGTTGGCTTTATTGCAAGATGGGAAGGTAATAGTGATATTGGTTCTGGAGAGCAGGAAATAACTGAAATTGTTCAAAATGATAGGATAGAGGCAGAATTACGTTTTTTTAGACCATGGAAATCTACTTCCCGAGCCATTACAAAAGTTGAAAATTTAGGTAAAATGCAAACTAAAGTTACCTGGGGCTTTTCAGGAGTTAATAAGTTTCCTTCTAATATATTTATGCTATTTTATAATATGGATAAAGCGGCTGGAAAAGATTTTGAAGAAGGGTTAAACAACCTTAAAGCCTTATTGGAAAAAGTCTAATTTATAATCTATTTGTTCTTCCTCTGCTCAAAAGTTTATATTCCTCATAACATTCACTAATAGCATCTAATATTTGTAAGTCATTAGCGGTTTGAATAAATCCTTTTGAATAATTACATTGACTCACAATTTCATCTAAATCTACACGATCAACCTGTAATAAAGCGGTAAGCATTTCTCTGTCAAATCTTGAAGCGAGAAGATTCCTGATTTCATCATCTTGTTTCATTTTTTTAAGTTTTCGCATTTCATTTGGTTTCTTTCCAAACATCCTGTTCAAAAAATCGGCAGGATTAAATATAGAACCCAATACCCTGGTGATGGCCGTTGGAGCACTCGCTTCATAGCCTGTACTTGGTAAGCCAGAAATGCTATAACGGTAATTGTTGTTTATGGGGACTTGTTTAATATCAACTTCTAAATACCCCGTGAGTTTTAATTGATTGATTACAATCTCCTCTAAAGCTAAAGCTACTTCTGTTAATTCTATTTTAGAGCTTCCAAACTTAATCCAGTCATTAGTTACTCTGACTTTGATTGATTTAAAACCTAAATAGGAAAAATGTAAGGTATCATTAGGTTTAGCCTTTATTTCAAACTCCCCTTTATCATTAGTTGCTGTTCCAACAACTTCATTTAAGTTAACAATATTTACACTTTCAAGCGGCGTATCATCAGCACTATTTATTACAACCCCTTTAACACTTGTAGTGATTTCTTGAGAAAAACAAAATACAGTGGTTAGTAAAAAGGTAAATAGGAATAAATACTTTTTCATTCAATTTTTTAATTAGGCATAAAAATAGTAAACTAAACGTCAAATTTTATACCAAGAGACTATTTTGACTTAAAATTAACAAACCTCTTTGAATATAACAAAGAGGCTTGATTTATAAATTATCTTCTTGAGCGTCTTGGTCTGTCAAAACCTGATGCCGCAGATTTAGAATCTGAACTCCCGGAACGTCTTGGTTTCGAGCTGCTGTCAGAACGTCTTCTTTCACT
>BS_KBA_SWE02_21mDRAFT_10000028_pt1 | contig 45028 bp, 48 predicted proteins | sample BalSeasSWE02_21m_FD_9196 | JGI IMG/M metagenome (IMG submission 9196)
CTTTTGGCATCCCGTTTTCTTGAAAGTCCATTTTCCCATTGCTATTGGCATCGTGAAAGCAAATAATTGCATATTCACCATCAGGCACGTTTTCAAAAATAACAGTGCTTATACCTGCTTCAATTGTCGAGGATTTTGCTAATAAAGGAGCTTTCATAAAAGATTCTTCGTTGTACAAAGCAAAAGCCACGGTTCCGTTGTCACTTAAAGCATTTACAACCAGCACTTTTAACATTTTTACATCTGTAATTTCAGATGGTGGTTGTGTTTGCGCCATTATTGCTGANGTAAATAAAAAGGCTAAGGCTAAAATAAAATGTTGCATAATAATTTGATTTTTTGTTAATAATTAAATTTCACAGTTCAAAAGTGATAGAAATTAAGCAACTATAAAATTTAAGTTTTCTGAATTGTAGTTTTTTTAGGATGAATTGTAATTTTGGCTGTTGGGATTTTAGAATTTGATTCTCGGTACTTTCAAACTTTCAGTCTTTTTAAAAACCTAACATTAGTCATATTTTAATAATAAAAAGTTTGTAACTTTATAAAACTTATTTAAATAACCATTACATTATGAAAATATACGATGATAAACACATTAAAAACGTTGCTTTTGTAGGTGCACATAAAAGTGGTAAAACTACCTTAGCAGAAACAATGCTCTTTGAAGCTGGCTTAGTCAACCGCCGTGGTAGCGTAGAAAACAAAAATACTGTTTCAGACTATCACGAAATTGAACAAGAAAGAGAAACTTCCATTTTTGCCACTCCTCTTCACACCGAATGGCGCAATTACAAAATTAACATTATAGATACTCCTGGTTTAGACGATTTTATTGGTGAAATCGCTTCAACAATGCGTGTCGCTGATTCTGTTGTAACTGTGATAAACGCTCAACATGGTGTTGAAATTGGAACTGAAATTATTTGGGATTATGTAGACCGTTTTTCAAGACCAACACTATTTGTAATAAATCAAATTGACAGTCCAAATGCCGATTTCGATGAAAGTTTTAAAAGTATAGTTGAATTGGTTGGTAACAATGCCATTAAAATTCAATATCCAATAGTTGTAGATGGAGCACAATGTATTATTGATGTACTTAAAATGAAAATGTACAAATTTGGTCCTGAAGGTGGAAAACCAGAAAAATTAGAAATTCCTACTGATCAAATTGATATTGCCAATGAATTACACAATGAATTGGTTGAAAAGGCTGCAGAAAACGATGAAGCATTGATGGAACTTTATTTTGATAAAGGTACATTGAATGAAGATCAAATGCGGGAAGGAATTAAAAAAGGAATGTTACATCATGAATTGTTTCCAGTTTTCTGTATTTCGGCTTTAAAAGATATGGGTAGCGGACGTTTAATGGGATTTATTGACAATGTCGCNCCNTCTGCTGCTGATTTAAAACCTGAACAAAGTGTTGAAGGAACTATTGTTGAGTGTAAAGTAAAGGCACCTACTTCTTTATTTATATTTAAAACTTTATATGAACCTAATTTAGGTCAAATTAGTTTCTTTAAAGTAAAATCTGGTGAAATTAAACAAAACGATAAATTAGAAAATTCTAGAAACGAAGAAATTGAAATTTTAAATCAGCTTTATATTATGGACGGTAAAAACCGTCAGCCTGTTGAAAAATTAAGTGCAGGTGATATTGGTGCAACTTTAAAATTGAAATATACTGAAACAAATGACACTTTAAGAACAAAAGGGTCAAACATAACTATAAAACCTATTAATTATCCTGAGCCACGAATTACTAAAAGTGTTGAAGCTGAAGATAAAAATGATGAGGAAAAATTAAACGAAGCACTTAAAAGAATTCATAGTCAGGACCCTACAGTTACACTAAAGTATTCAAAAGAATTAAAACAGTTAATTCTTACTTGTCAAGGTGAATTACATTTAGCTACAATTGATTGGACGCTTCAAAAATTATATGGTATCAAAGCAAATTTTGAACAACCAAAAATCGCTTATAGAGAAACTATTCAGCGATCAGCATCAACAAGTTACAAGCATAAAAAACAATCTGGCGGATCTGGTCAGTTTGGGGAAGTTCACTTAAAAATTGAACCTTGGTTTGAAGGAATGCCTGAACCAGAAGGATTTAATATTAGAGGTAAGGAAGAAGTAGCCTTAGATTGGGGTGGAAAANTNATTTTTTATAACTGTATTGTTGGTGGTGTTATTGATACACGTTATCTCCCATCAGTTTTAAAAGGATGTTTGGAAGTTATGGAAGAAGGGCCGCTAACGGGTTCTTATGCCCGTGACATTCGAGTAATGGTTTATGATGGTAAAATGCACTCCGTAGATTCTAATGATATTTCATTTAAAATTGCAGCAGCTCACGCTTTTAAGGCAGCATTTTTAGAGGCAAAACCAAAATTATTAGAACCAATTCATGAACTTACGGTTAAAGTTCCAGAAGAATTAATGGGTAATGTAATGACAGATTTACAGTCAAGAAGAGCCATTATTTTAGGAATGGATAGTGAAGGTAAATACCAAACTATTAAATCAAAAGTCCCGTTAGCTGAAATGTACAAATACTCAACTACACTGCGCTCAATTACTCAAGGTAGAGGAAGTTTTAGTACTAAATTTTCAAATTTCGAATTAGTTCCTAATAATGTTCAAGAAGAGTTGATTAAAATAAATAGCTAATTTAAATTTTTATAAGTAAAAAACTCGCCTATTCTTTCGAATTTGGCGAGTCTTTTTTTAAAACTGTAATTAATATTTTTAATTAATTCAAATAATTTCACAATTTTCAATTCAATTCATAGTTCAGGTTTTATTGATTTTTCAAGAAAATAAATATTAATCACCTGACAATGTACCAATTAAATATTAATAATTAAAATGTTTTTGTTGATAATTTACACTTTTACCTATTGATGTTAAATAATTAACACCTAATTTGAATATTTTTAGAATACAAAAAGCATCATTATTAANTCATAATCATNAGTTATAATTATTATATTTGCAGCGTTAAAATATTTGTATGAAACTATTATTAATAACACTTGCATTATTAGGTTTAGGAGTTGCAGGAATTGCCATTAAACTATGGGCAAAAAAAGATGGTAAATTTGCTGGAACTTGTGCCAGTCAAAATCCTCATTTAAATAAAGAAGGAGAAGCCTGCGGATACTGCGGAAAAACTGCAGATCAATGTGAAAACAGATAATATATGTTTGAATATTTATTCATTGCTTTTATAGTAATATACTGTATTCAATTTATTTATAACATATTTATATTTGGCGCTTTCTCATTTTCAAAAAAAAAAGCATCAAATTCTAATTTTCAACAGCCAGTTTCTGTTATTATTTGTGCGAAAAATGAAGCTGAAAATTTAACAGAAAATATTCCCTTTTTTTTAAATCAAAAACACCCGAATTTTGAACTTGTTTTAATTAACGACAATTCTTTTGATGAAACATTAGATGTTATAGAACAATTCAAAAAAGATTTTCCAAATAAAATAAAAATTGTTGATGTTGCCGAAAACGAACAGTTTTGGGGAAGTAAAAAATATGCTTTAACCTTAGGAATTAAGGCTGCAAGCCACCAACATTTATTATTTTCTGATGCAGATTGTAAACCAAACTCAGAAAATTGGATTTCAAAAATGACCAGTAATTTTGAAGGAAAACATCATATAATTTTAGGCTATGGCGCTTATAAAAAAATAAATAAATCATTCCTTAACAAATTAATCAGATACGAAACACTTTTTACAGCCATTCAATATTTTTCATATGCAAAAATAGGCCTTCCATATATGGGTGTTGGGCGAAATTTGGCTTATACTAAAACTGAATTTTTTGCTGCAAAAGGTTTTGCAAAACATATGAAAATAAAATCGGGTGATGATGATTTATTTATCAATGAAGTAGCAAATAAAAACAATACCACAGTTTGCTTTTCAAAAAGTAGTTTTACGGTTTCTGCGCCAAAAACCAATTTTAAAACCTGGATTTTACAGAAAAGAAGACATATTTCAACAGCAATTCACTATAAACCGCTGCATCAATTTTTATTGGGGTTTTATTTTATTTCAAAAATTACCCTTTGGGCACTTGGAATTGTACTGCTATCATTTCAATTTCAATGGGAAATTGTGTTGGTGCTTCTTTTTTTGAAACTGGCCATTCTTTACACCATCATTTGGACTTCAGCAAAAAAATTAGATGAAAAAGATCTNATTTTANNTGCACCTTTTTTAGAATTATTTTTGATATTCATACAAATGTTTATCTTTATAAAAAATCTTATTTCAAAACCTTCACATTGGTAAAAATAAATATAGATATTGACGATTTAATTGAAAAAGCTAAACAAAAAGACCAAAAGGCTTTTAATACTTTGTTAAATAACTATTGGAGTGATGTTTATAGATTTCAATTATCTAAAACTAATGATGAAGATGAAGCTGAGGATATTACAATAAAAACCTTTTCAAAAGCCTTTGATAAAATTCATTTATACAACAATCGTTACAATTTCAAAACCTGGTTGATTTCAATTTCTAAAAATATTTTTTTGGATCACTTACGAAAACAACGCACCGATATTATTTCCATCAACAAAAAAGAATCGGAAGCTTATAAGATTTTTGATGAAACTCCATCAGCTGAAGATCAGTTAATTATTGATCAAAACTTAGCCCAATTGCTAAATTATTTAAAACAACTAAAACCGCATTATCAAGAAATTATAAATCTTCGCTATTTTAGAGAAATGACTTATAAGGAAATGGCGGATGTTTTAAATGAACCTATAGGCAATATTAAAGTTAAATTATTGAGAGCTAAAAAATTACTGGCTGAAATAATTAAAAAATCTACTAAAAATTGAATTCCAAAAAGTCTAATTGGTTTAAAAAATTAGGTCCTGGGTTATTGTTTGCAGGCGCTGCCATTGGCGTGTCGCATTTGGTGCAATCTACCAGAGCTGGTGCCGATTTTGGTTTTGGTTTAATTTGGGCATTGGTAATCATTCACATTGTAAAATATCCTTTTTTTCAATTCGGGCCACGCTATGCTACTGCAACAGGAGAAAGTTTATTAGATGGCTATAAAAGGTTGGGCAAACCTGTTTTAATAGCTTATTTCATTTTGAACCTTGCTACTATGTTTACCATTCAGGCTGCTGTAACTATCGTAACAGCAGGTTTGGCTGCTAATTTATTTGGCATTACAACAAATCCCGTGATTTGGAGTATCGTTATTACCTTATTTTGTCTTGTACTGCTTGTTATTGGCCGCTATAAATTGTTAGATCAATTTATGAAGTTAATAGTAATCACGCTTACTTTAAGCACCTTAATAGCTTTAATTTTGGCAGCAATTAATACTGAAACCAGCTACAATTTCACTCAAATATTACCTAAAGGAAGTATAGAAGTAGGATTTTTAATTGCATTTTTAGGTTGGATGCCTGCCCCACTCGATATTTCCATTTGGCAATCATTGTGGGCACTGGAAAAACAAAAAGATAAAACAAATGAATACAATACAAAACAAGCAATTTTTGATTTTAATATTGGCTTTATTGGAACTTTATTTTAGGAATTTGTTTTGTGGCTTTGGGTGCAATTGTAATGTATCATTCAAGTGAGACATTTAGTGGAAGTGCTGTTAAATTTTCGGAACAATTGATTGGTCTTTATACAAATAATTTTGGCGAAGAACTTTCAATTTTTATTGCTGCTGCAGCTTTCACAACTATGTTTAGCACAACAATTACAACTTTAGATGCATCACCTAGAGCAATGACAAAAACAGTTGATTTGCTAACCAATAAATCCTATAAAAACATGTATTGGTTTTGGCTTACTTTTTTAGCCATAGGAACCATTTTAATATTGGTGTATTTCATGTCCGAAATGGGCATGTTAATTAAAATAGCAACGGTATTATCTTTTTTAACAGCACCTTTTTTTGCAATCATCAATTACATTTTAATTTCAGGAAAACATACCCCTGAAAATTGGCGACCTTCATTGCCATTAAAGATTTTAAGTTGGTTCGGAATTTTGTTTCTTATCGGTTTTAGTATTTGGTATTTAACCAGTTTATAAATTCTTTGTATTTTTGCAACCTAATTTTATTAACAAATGTCAGAAGAAACAATTCCAGTTCAAACTAAAGTGCAAAAACCTAAATGGTTACGTGTAAAATTACCCGTTGGGAAAAAATATACAGAACTAAGAAGTTTGGTTGATAAATACAAATTAAATACAATTTGTACCAGCGGAAGCTGCCCAAATATGGGTGAATGTTGGACAGAAGGTACAGCCACCTTTATGATTTTAGGAAATATTTGCACGCGTTCTTGTGGTTTTTGTGGCGTAAAAACAGGTAGACCTGAGAATGTTGATTGGGAAGAACCTGAAAAAGTAGCGCGCTCTATAAAATTAATGAAAATTAAACATGCCGTTATTACTTCAGTTGACAGAGATGATATTAAAGATGGTGGTTCGATTATCTGGGTTGAAACAATCAATGCCATTAGACGTGCCAATCCTGAAACAACTTTAGAAACATTAATACCAGATTTTCAAGGAAACACTACAAATATTGATCGTATTCTAGCAGTTGCGCCAGAAGTGATTTCACATAATTTAGAAACTGTTAGACGCTTAACACGTGAAGTTCGCATACAAGCAAAATATGACAGAAGCTTAGATGTTTTAAAATATATGAAAGACCAAGGTCAAAGAAGAACCAAATCAGGTATTATGCTAGGCTTGGGAGAAACTGAAACCGAAGTTTTGGAAACCATGCAAGATTTAGCCAACGTAAAAGTTGATATTTTAACCATTGGACAATATTTACAACCAAGTAAAAAGCACTTACCCGTTAAAGAATATATTACACCTGAACAATTTGAAAAATATCGTGAAGCGGGCTTAAAAATGGGTTTTAGACATGTTGAAAGTAGTGCGTTGGTTCGTTCATCATACAAAGCTCAAAAGCACTTAGAATAGATTTTTCTAAAAATTTACTTTAACTTTTATTTAACAATGACTTGTATATCAATGGCATAAGTATTGCTTTATAAGAACAGGACAAAGAAGTTGTTAGCTTTGTTTTCATTTTCATAAATGTTTGAGTTAGTTAATAAAAAAAGCGCCAATGGCGCTTTTTTTTATATGTTGTTTACATTTTATTTTAATACCTCACCATTTTCTAACAATAGAGGATAAACATAACCCTGACCAAAATCTTTATCTAAAGTAACCGTAGCCTTAAAAGTAACTGTATCTCCTACTTTTATTGTTTCATTTGTAGTTATTGTAACATCATTTTTGGCATCAAACGCAGTTCCATCAACAATGTGAACCCAATTTCTATCCATAATTCCGTTATTCACTTTTACAACTTTACCCCTAACAATCACCTCTTTATTTAAAAATGATTCTTTTTTAGCATACAATTCCTCCACGGAAATACCATTTTTGGCTTTTTTAATTTTTACATCTAAAACTACAGGCGCAATTTCATTTGAACCCGCGTGTGGATCTGAAGCTTTACCTATATTATCTTCTGATGTACTAATACCTTCTGAAAAAGTGATAAAATCAAAAGTTTTATCNAACTCTTTGCTTTCAAAATCTTTCATAACCATACCTCCACTATAATAATAAGTTGCTCCTTTTTCAACTACAGCATTCGGAATTGCCATCCAATAATCTTTATCACCCTCAGTTACATTAATATANGTGTACCCTGCAGCATCTGCAAATTCATTAACTACAATTTTATGCATGGAATTTTCAGTTTCAGGTGTTTCATTGTTAATTTTAGAATACCCCTGTTTGTCTTTACAACCAAACAATACCAAAGCAATTATTACTGAAAAAATGTTTATTTTATTTCTCATTTTATGAAATTTAATTTAATTTGATGTAAAAATAGGAATAAACTACAATATAATGTATGATTTAAATCACCAATTTATCAAACCTATATCGTTGTTTTTTAGGTAGTTATTTGTTTTGCTGAAATGTTTATTCCCAAACCAATAGCCTCTGTTGGCACTTAATGGAGAAGGATGACCGCAGTTAAGAACAAAATGTTTGGTTGAATCAATTTTTAATCCTTTTTTTTGAGCAAAACCACCCCAAAGCAAAAAGACTACATTTTCTTTTTTTTCTGAAATTAAAGTAATTACTGCATCTGTAAATTGTTCCCAACCTTTTTTTTGATGTGAACCAGCTTCATGAGCTTTTACGGTTAAAGTTGCATTTAACAAAAGGACACCTTGTTTTGCCCAACGCTCTAAATTACCACTTTTTGGAACTGAAATATTTAGGTCTGTTTCAATTTCTTTAAAAATATTTATGAGTGAAGGTGGATGTGTAATTCCATCATTTACTGAAAAACACAATCCATGAGCCTGCCCTATTCCATGATATGGGTCTTGCCCAATAATTACCACTTTTAAATCATCAAACTTGCATAAATTGAAGGCTTCAAATATCTGATTTGTATTTGGAAAGCAAGTATTTGTGCTATATGCTTCTTCCACAAAGCTTGTAAGTTGCTTAAAATAAGGCTTTTCAAACTCCGAATCGAGCATTCCTTTCCAGCTTTCATCAATTTTCTCATTCATTATTCCTATTCATCTTAAATTTATACTTTTGTCAAGTCTTCAAAAGTAACATTTTTTATGGGTATCATTTCAGAAAAAACATTAATAGATTTAGAATTTTTTACCATTTTAAAATCGGTAAGTGAATTGAGTATTTCTGAATTAGGAAAACAGGCTATTTTAAATATTAGACCTTATGCTAAAAAAGAAAAATTACTTCCTGAATTATACCAAGTAAATGAATATTTATCATCATTTTTAAATGACAACAGAATACCAAATCACTATTTTGACGATATCCAAAAAGAAATTCATTTATTAAACATTGAAAATAGCTATTTAGAGCCAGCCTCTTTTTTGAAAATTTTAAATAATTCTAACACCGTTTTTGAGTTGTTAAAATTCTTAAAAAATTTCAAAGCCATATATCCGGAAATGTTTGCTGTTTCAGATGAAATAGAATTTCAAAAAACAATTACCGAAAATATACAAGCGATTATTACTCCTTTTGCTGAAGTAAATGAAAATGCTTCACCATTATTGAAGCAAATTAGAAACGAAATTAATACCATTCGAGGTAAAATTGGGTCGAGTTTTACAAAAGCCTTAACTCAGTATAACAGTGCTGGTTATTTAGATGAAATTAAAGAATCTGTAGTTGACAATGAGCGTGTTTTGGCCGTTCAGGCAATGCATCGCAAAAAAGTAAAAGGAAGCTTATTAGGTAGTTCAAAAAGTGGGAGTATTGTTTATATTGCGCCAGAAGCTACCTTACAATATAGCAGAGAATTACAAAATTTAGCTTACGATGAGCATCAGGAAATTGTAAGAATTTTAAAAGAATTATCAAATAAAATAAGAGAATTTGTTCCTAATTTAATTGCATATCAAAGTTATTTAACCAAATTAGATGTAATTGCTTCAAAAGCAAAATACGCCAAAAACATCCAGGCTTGTTTACCTAAACTAATTTCAGAAAAGAAGATTTATTTAAGAGATGCCTACCACCCTATTTTATTATTGAAAAATAAACAACATCATAAAAAAACGGTGCCTCAAACATTGGAATTAAATGAAAAACAACAAATAATTGTTATTTCTGGTCCAAATGCTGGTGGAAAAAGTATTACGTTAAAAACTATTGGATTGTTACAGGTTATGCTGCAAAGCGGTTTATTAATCCCGGTTCATGAACGTTCGGAAACTTATTTTTTCGATACTATTCTAACAGACATTGGAGACAATCAATCCATTGAAAACCAACTTAGCACTTATAGTTATCGCTTAAAAAATATGCGTAACTTTTTAAGAAATTGCAATGAAAACACCTTGTTTTTAATTGATGAATTTGGAACAGGTAGTGATCCGGAATTAGGAGGTGCCTTGGCTGAAATATTTTTAGAAGAATTTTATTACAAAAAAGCATTTGGCATCATAACTACACATTATTCAAACTTAAAAGTACTTGCAAGTGAATTGGAAAATGTGGCCAATGCCAATATGCAGTTTGATGAAAAAACGCTGCAACCATTATTTAAATTATTTATAGGACAGGCAGGCAGCTCTTTTACTTTTGAAGTAGCGCAAAAAAACGGCATTCCTTTTAGTTTAATTAACAAAGCAAAAAAACGAGTTGAAGGGGAAAAAATCAGGTTGGATAAAACAATTTCAAAACTTCAAAAAGAACGAAATATATTACAACAAACTTCAGAAAATTTAGAAAAAGAAAAATCTATTGCAATTGAAAAATCAGATAGTTTATCTGAAAAAGAACAAAAAGTTCAGGAAAAATTAGAAAGCTTTCAAGAATTGTACGATAGCAATCAGAAAATGCTTTCGTACGGTAGAAAAATTAATGAGTTGGTAAATAAATATTTTCAAACCAATAATAAAAAACAATTTACTGCCGACTTTAATAAGTGGGTTGCTATTGAAAAAACAAAACAAATACTAAAAAATCCTCCAAAACCAGTTACTAAAGCTCAAAAGAAACAAGAAAAAATTGAAGAGAAAAAAGTTGAGGAAAAAATGAAAATTATTGAAAAAGAAGTTGTTGTTGAAGTTGAAAAAGTTAGAGAACTAAAACAAACAGAAGCAAAAAAAGTAGCCAAACAAAAAGCTGACTACATTTTTAAGGTTAAAGACCGTGTTCGTATTATTGACAGTAATTCAAATGGAATTATAGAAAAAATTGAAAAAAACAATGCCTTTATCAATTATGGTTTTTTCACAACAAAAACAACTTTAAACAAATTAGAACTGGTAGAATCTGCCAAAAAGAAATAATTGTTAATCTTTTTGGTAACGTTCCATTTCACGATCGTAAAATTCACTTGCCTGCTCAATTAAAGTTGCAACTTGCACTTCTAATTCTTCTTGATCTTCCCCATCAAAATCTTCCCACCATTCGATTTCATCATCAACTAAATTGATAATAAACCTAGGGAATTCAGTATGAATAACATAAATAGCATCTGCACTGTCTGTATTATCTCCCAGTAAAAATTTAGGTAGTTCCATTTTTCTCTCTTATTAATTTATTAGTTAAATAATTAAATCTTATAAACAACATTGCCGCCGAACAGGTTAATGCCGTAAGTAATCCTATCCAGATTCCAAAAGTACCTAAATCTAGTACACGACCCAAATAATAACACACCGGAAAACCAATTATCCAATAAGCAATAAATGTTAGTACTGATGGCACATTTACATCTTGCAAACCTCGTAAACCTCCTAAAATGACAGCTTGTAAACCATCTGACAACTGAAACAAACCAGCAACAATTAACAAACTTGAAGCAATTTTAATAACTTCCAAATTATCGGTAAACATCCAAGGCAGTATGTCTTTGAACAGGATAAATCCAATAGAAAATATAAACATAATGATCAGAATTAATAAGAAGTTTGAAAAAGCAATCCGCCTTAATTCAACATAATTTTTCAACCCTTTCTGATTTCCAACTCTAATAGTTGCCGCGACACCTAAACCTACTGCTATCATAAATGTAGTTGACGCTAATTTTAAAGCAATTTGGTTTGCTGCCTGTGGCAATGCGCCCAAAGTGCCTGCCAACAATACTGAAGCTGTAAATAGCCCTACTTCAAACAACATTTGTAGTGCAGTAGGTAAACCTAGATTTATAATCTTTCTGAAAATTTCTTTTTTAATTTCTGCCAGTTTCAATCTTTTCATATAAATGGCAAATTTTTCTTTTTTCATCAATACAATGTATAAGAAAATCACCATTACTATTCTTGAAATTAACGTTCCCAATGCTGCTCCCACCAATTCTAAACGAGGGAAAATCCAGAATCCATAAATTAAGGCAAAATTCAATACTACATTTACTACATTGGTTAATATAGTTGCCCACATGGCATATTTTGTTTGGGACAAACCATCGGCAAACTGTTTAAATCCTTGAAAAATCATGAGAGGAATCATAGACAAGGCTACAATTTCATAATATGGAATCGCCAAAACTACAACCTCTTCAGGCTGGTCTAAATGATATAAAATAGGTTTGATTAGCAATAACATAATAAACATGGCGCCTCCTAAAATAGTAGACAAAATAAGTCCATGCTGAAAAATGCCACGCCCCTTTTCTCTATCCTTTTCCCCATCAGATTCTGCAATTAAAGGTGTAATTGCAAATGAAAAACCTATACCAATTGAAAGTGCTATAAAAACCAAACTATTACCCAATGAAGTAGCTGCCAATTCAACAGCTCCTAACCTTCCCACCATTATATCATCAATCAAACCTACCAATAAATGGCCTAATGAGCCCATCATAACAGGGGTCGCTAATTTTAGGTTGTTTTTAAATTCGGAAGTGTAATTTTTTAATTTCAAGCTGAATAAATTTCAAGATGCGAAGATACGAGAAATATTGATTAGTATGAGTAGTGAGTAGTTAGTATTGAGATTTTGGATTTTCCTCAAATGGCTTCGGTTGCGCATAGACACCAATGCAATTCAGCCTTCGGTCTCCCGACTTTCAACTTCAACGTGTATAAATAAAATCTATTTCAACATAAAATATTAAAATTACCTTCAATCTTTTAAACTTGTTTAATGCTTACATTTGTAGACGAAAAAATAAATATTCACTTAAAAAATTTATAAAATGGCTGTATTGGTTGGTAAAAAAGCACCAAGTTTTAGCGCTCAAGCTGTAGTAAACGGTATGGAGTTTGTCGAAAACTATTCATTAGAACAATTTGAAGGAAAAAAATATGTTGTATTATTCTTTTATCCAAAAGATTTTACATTCGTTTGCCCTACAGAACTTTTTGCATTTCAAGAAAAATTAGCTGCATTCGAAAAAAGAAATGTACAATTAATTGCAGTATCTACAGATACAGAGAAATCTCACTGGGGATGGTTACAAATGCCGAAAAACTCAGGAGGAATTAAAGGGGTTACTTATCCTTTAGTTGCTGATACCAACAAAACTATTTCAAAAAACTATGATGTATTAGCTGGGGATTATTTTTATGATGATGAAGATCAATTACAAGCTAGTGGCGAATTAATTGCTTACCGTGGTTTATTTTTAATTGACAAAGATGGGATTGTTCGTCATCAAGTTGTTAACGATTTACCTTTGGGGAGAAATGTTGATGAAGCTTTAAGAATGGTTGATGCATTACAATTTAATGAAGAACATGGTGAGGCTTGTCCTGCAAACTGGACTTCAGAAAAAGAAGGATTGAAAGCAACTCACGAGGGAATTGCTGATTATTTATCAAAAAACTAACTTTTGATTCAATAATATTTCTAAAAACTCTCGAAATTGTTCGGGAGTTTTTAGTTTTTAAACTAACTTTGATTTTTACTAATTAAAAACAGAAATTATGGCTAAAATAACACTAAAAGGAAACCCATTTAAAACAGTTGGAAAATTACCAAAAACCGGTAAAAAAGCTCCAAAATTCTCATTGATAAAATCTGATTTATCTAAAGCTAAATTAAAAGATTTTAAAGGTTCAAAAGTAATATTGAATATTTTCCCAAGCTTAGATACTGGTACTTGTGCTGCTTCAGTTAGAAAATTTAATGAAGAAGCTGGAAAATTAGAAAATACTAAAGTATTATGTATTTCAAGAGATTTACCATTTGCTCAAGCGCGTTTTTGCGGGGCTGAAGGTTTAGAAAATGTAATTACTTTATCTGATTTTGCTTCAGGAAAATTTGGAAAAGCTTATGGTTTAACAATTAAAGACGGTCCTTTAGCAAATTTACATTCTAGAGCAATTGTTATTCTTAATGAAGAAGGAGTGGTTACTTATACTGAACAAGTACCAGAAATTGTTGACGAACCAAATTATGAAGCTGCCCTAAAAGCACTTTAAAAATGCAACAAAAAAGTAATTTTTTTCTTAACAGAATAATAGCAGTGAAATATGCTGCAAAAGGATTTTGGATTCTAATTACTTCTGAAAACAGTATTATTGCCCAAGTTATTATTGGTATTATAATGACAGTTATTGGGTTTCTAATGAATCTTTCTGCTACCGAATGGCTGTTCCAAATTTTCGCAATTGGACTGGTTTTGGTAGCAGAATCATTAAATACAGCTATTGAAAAAATGGCTGACTTTATTCACCCAGAATATCACAAACAAATTGGACGCATCAAAGATATTTCAGCAGGAGCTGCCTTTTTTGCCGCAATATTTGCCGTAATTATTGGTTTAATTATTTACATTCCTAAATTTATTTAGGAAATGCACCTCAATCACATTAATTTTATATTTTTGTGGCACAAATATATACATGGCAAAAGACAAAACTACAAAACCAAAAACACCCAAGAAACCTCAGTTTGAAGGAATAAAGGCGTTTTTTAAAAGTCGACAAACACAAACTATTTTCGGTTTGTTTGTTATGTTGTTTTCAATTTTTCTATTTGCCTCATTCATTTCCTACCTATTTAATTGGCAAGAAGACCAAAGTCAGCTTGCAAATTTTACAGATAAAACAGTTAATGTAAAAAATTTATTAGGCAAACTTGGAGCAACTTTAAGTCATTTTTTTATTTATGATGGTATTGGAATTGTAGCAGTTTATTTCCCAGTACTTTTATTTTTTTCTGGTTTTTTTATTTTTCTAAAAGGAAACTTCAAAAAAGTTCAAAAATCTTGGGGATGGGGAATTCTAGGAATGCTTTGGTTTTCAATTTCTTTCGGGTTTTTAGCGCATAAAAACGCATTACTTTCGGGAGTTGTTGGTTATGAATTAAACACTTATTTACAACAATTTTTAGGTAAAACAGGCCTTATATTATCACTCTTATTTTTAATTATTTCTTATTTGGTAATTCGTTTTAAAGTAACTCCAGAAAGTTTGAAAAGAAATACTGCTGTTGTTACTGAAACTGATGAAACTGAACCTATTATTTCTGTTCCAAAATCTACAGAAAATATAATTCCAATTGTACGGGATGAAAAGAAACCGACAATTGAATTGACTTTAGAAAAGAGTGAACCTACAGTAAAACAACCAATCAAAGAAGATTTAATTCCTAAAACAAATAAATCTAATACCCTTTTTGAAAAATCAGAAATTGAAGATACAGTTGAAATAGATATTGACGATATTGTTGAAGAAAATCATGTAGACGAAAATTTATCTGATAAATTAGTTAAAGATTTTGGTGAATTTGACCCAACTCTAGAATTAGGAAACTACAAATTTCCAACCTTAAATTTATTAAGAGATTATAATGAAAGTATTTCTGTTGATCAGGAAGAATTAGAAGCCAATAAAAATAGAATTGTTGAAACGCTTAACAATTACAATATTGGTATCGATAGAATTAAAGCAACGGTAGGACCTACCGTAACTTTATATGAAATTGTTCCAGAAGCGGGTGTTCGAATTTCTAAAATTAAAAATTTAGAAGACGATATTGCGCTTTCATTATCGGCAATGGGTATTAGAATTATTGCTCCAATTCCTGGAAAAGGAACTATTGGTATTGAGGTTCCTAATAAAAAACCAACTATGGTTTCTATGAAATCGGTTATATCATCAATCAAATTTCAAAATTCTGAAATGGAATTGCCTATTGCATTGGGTAAAACTATTTCTAACGAAACTTTTGTAGTTGACTTGGCTAAAATGCCACATCTATTAATGGCAGGTGCTACTGGTCAGGGGAAATCGGTTGGATTGAATGCTGTTTTAACTTCATTATTATATAAAAAACATCCTGCTGAAGTTAAATTTATTTTAGTCGATCCGAAGAAAGTTGAATTAACGTTATTCAACAAAATTGAACGTCATTATTTAGCTAAATTACCAGATACCGATGACGCAATTATTACCGATACAACAAAAGTAATAAACACACTAAATTCATTGTGTATTGAAATGGACAATCGTTACGATTTACTAAAAATCGCAATGGTTAGAAATATAAAAGAATACAATACTAAATTTAAGGCTCGTAAATTAAATCCAAACGACGGTCATAAGTTTTTACCTTATATTGTTTTGGTAATTGACGAATTTGCTGATTTAATTATGACTGCCGGTAAGGAAATTGAAACACCGATAGCACGTTTAGCACAGCTAGCTCGTGCAATTGGAATCCATTTAATTGTTGCAACACAACGACCATCGGTTAATGTAATTACTGGTATTATTAAGGCTAACTTCCCATCGAGAGCAGCATTTAGAGTAACTTCAAAAATAGATTCAAGAACAATCTTGGATACTTCAGGTGCAGATCAATTAATTGGTAAAGGTGATATGCTATACTCAGGCGGAAATGATATCATTCGTTTACAATGTGCATTTGTTGATACACCGGAAATCGAAAAAATAACAGACTTTATAGGTTCACAGCGTGCATATCCTGATGCTTATATGTTACCTGAATATACTGGTGGTGAGCTTGGCACAAGTCTTGATATTGATATTGGTGATAGAGATCAATTGTTCAGAGAAGCTGCATTATTGATAGTTCATGCGCAACAAGGTTCAGCATCTTTATTACAACGAAAATTAAAATTAGGGTATAACAGGGCAGGTAGATTGATTGATCAATTAGAGGCCGCAGGGATTGTTGGTCCTTTTGAAGGCAGTAAAGCACGTCAAGTTTTAATACCTGATGAAATGTCTTTAACTAAATTATTAGATAACGAATAAAAGTGGTTTAAAACTACACAAACAATGAAAAAATTATTAGTATTAGCAATTATTACATTCATAAATTTTACAACTTACAGTCAAAATTCGGCAGATGCAAAAAAACTATTAGATGAAGTTGCTGCAAAAGTTGAAGGCTATCAAAATATTGAGATTGAATTCAATCACAGATTAGACAATGTAGATGCCAACGTTCATCAGGAAACAAGAGGTAATGTAACATTAAAAGGAGATCTATATCACCTAAATTATATGGGTACAGAACAAGTTTTTGATGGAAAAAAAATATACTTAATTATTCATGAAGATGAAGAAGTTATTATTCAAAAGCCATCAAACACTGAAGATACTTTAACACCTTCAAAAATGTTTTCATTTTATAAAAATGGCTATACTTATAAAATGGGGGCTTTAGAAACGATAAAAGGTGTTAAAATACAATATGTAAAACTAACTCCAATTGATACGCATTCTGAAATTTCAAGTGTTAAAGTTGGTGTTGATGTAAAAACAAAACACATTTATAATATTATTGAAACTGGACAAAACAAAACCATTACTACACTTGAAGTAAGGTCTTTTAAAACAAACCAACCTATCTCAGAAAAGCTATTTATTTTTGATAGAGCGAAATACAAGGATCAAAAAAAATACACGATTTCTGAACCAAAATAACAGTGCTGAAAATATTTGATAAATATATTTTAAAAAGCTTTTTACAACCCTTATTAGCTACCTTTTTTGTAGTTCTATTTGTGTTGGTAATGCAGGCCTTATGGTTAGCATTTGACGAAATAGCTGGTAAAGGTATTGACCTTTTCTTTATCCTAAATTTTCTATGGTATTTAGCTTTAATGCTTACACCTACTGCCCTTCCAATTGGTATTTTGTTATCATCTATAATGGCACTTGGAAATTTATCTGAGAATTACGAGTTCGCTGCAATGAAGTCTGCTGGAATTTCATTAAAAAGAATTATTCGTCCTTTGGTAATTTTAACAGTTTTATTAAGCGGACTAAATTTTATTTTTCTAAATAATATTTATCCTTGGGCTACATTGAAACAGAAGAATTTGTACTTGAATATGAAAATGAAAAAACCTGCTTTAGCGCTGGTTCCAGGAACATTTAATACAGATATACCTGGTTTTAGTATAAAGTTTGATGAAAAATATGGCGAAGAAGAAAATTTACTGAAAAATGTTCAAATAGCAGATTTAAATGCCGGGAAAGGAAAAATAAAAGTAATTACAGCAAAAAAAGGTATTATTTCTTCTGAGGAAGGAAGCAAATATTTGACGCTAACGCTTGAAGATGGTAATTACTATGAAGAACACATTAAAAGAAATATGACCCAAAAGGATCGGGAAAAAATGCCCGCTTCAAATGCTACTTTTGAAAAATACACTATTAATATTGATATTTCTTCTTTTAATGATGATGAAAGCCTAAAAGATGAAAAAATAAAAGAGCATCATGGGATGCTAAGTATCAAACAATTGGACTCTATTTCCAAGGCCAAAAAAATAAATTATGATGAGTATCTAAGTAATAGAGCAAGAACCTTTTACTTTAATGTGAATGCTAATAAACTCTATCAATATCCTGACTCTTTAATTAATGAAAAATTATCACCAGAAATTCTTGACAACTTCAACCCACAAAATAAAAATATCGTTATAAGTGATGCCATTCAATCCGTAAAACGTATTTCAGATCGAAGTAATAACGAAATAAAAGGTTTTAAAGATCAACGAAAATTACTGAACCTATACGATTTTGAATATAGTTATAGAATTTCATTCGCACTGGCTTGTTTGGTGTTGTTTTTTATTGGTGCTCCAATTGGTTCAATTATACGAAAAGGTGGCTTTGGGCTGCCAATGTTAATTGCTATATTTATATTTGTAATCTATTTTTTCATCTCTCAATTTGGAAAAAATCTATCAGAAGAAAGTGCAATTTCAGCACTCTTTGGTAGCTGGTTATCTACATTAATCTTGTTGCCGTTTGGTTTTCTATTAACCCGAAGAGCAACACAAGGAATGGGAATTTTTAATATTGATGCTATTTTTGATAATATTAAAAATTTCTTCGAAAAATTTACTAAAATGAAATTATTAAAAAAATGAATCCAACCAACGAAATAAAATTGAACACAATTCCAGAAGCCATTGAAGATATTAAAAATGGAAAAATTGTAATTGTAGTTGACGATGAAAATAGAGAAAATGAAGGTGATTTTGTTGCTGCTGCTGATAAAGTAACAACAAAAATGATCAATTTTATGGCTACCAAAGGACGTGGACTCATTTGTGCTCCTATAACTGAAAGTAGATGTAAGGAACTGGATTTAAATTTAATGGTTGGTATAAATACTGATCCGCTTGGAACTGCATTTACTGTTTCTGTAGATTATAACGGAAAAGGTGTAACTACAGGTATTTCTGCTAAAGACCGTGCTATTACAGTAAAATCTTTGGCTGAAAAAAGTACAAAACCACATGATTTAAGTCGACCTGGTCATATATTCCCTTTGAAAGCCAGAGAGGGTGGGGTTTTAAGAAGAACAGGTCATACAGAAGCTATTATAGATTTAGCCCGATTGGCGGGATTAAACCCAGCTGGTGTTATCGTTGAAATAATGAATGAGGATGGTACTATGGCTCGTTTACCTGAACTTATAAAAATAGCAGAAAAATACGATTTGAAAATTGTTTCAATTGAAGATTTGGTTGAATACAGAATGCATCACGATTCACTTATCGAACTCTCAAAAGATGTTGAAATAGATACTCGTTTTGGAAAATATCGCTTGCGAGCCTATAAACAAACTACCAACAATCAAGTTCATTTGGTGCTTACCAAAGGTGTATGGAAATTAGGTGAAAAAGTGCTTGTGAAAGTAAATTCAACTTTGGTTAATAATGATATTTTAGGCACTTTAACAAAAAATCCAGATGACAAGCTGAAAGGTGTTTTTGATGCTATTAATAATGAAGGAAAAGGTGCTGTGGTTTTTATAAACCAAGAAAATCAATCATTTAATTTGTTGGCAAGACTCACAATTTTAGAAACAAGTCAGGCTAAAAACGAACCATATCTTCCAAATCTAAAAATGGATGAAAAAGATTTTGGTATTGGTGCCCAAATTTTACACGAAATAGGAATTACTAAACTAAGAGTTTTATCTAATGCAACAACATTTAGAAAACGTGTTGGTATGACTGGTTACGGCCTTGAAATTATAGAGTACGTTAATTATTAGGTAACAATACCTTTTTGCGATGAAAAAATTATTAATTAGCTGTTTTTGTTGCATTCTTATCATTTATAGCTGTAACACACCACAAACAAATAAGATTGAAATAAAAAACAATCAAAAAGTTGATGGTTTTGTTTTAAAAGGAACTTTGAAAAATTATTTAGCCAACAAAGTTTATTTAAATAAAATAATTGAGAACACTGTTTACCCAATAGATTCTGCTATTATTAAAAATAATGAATTTATTTTTACAGGAATTGTAAGTTATCCCGAACGCTTTTCACTTACTTTTGAAAATTACTCAGCATCCATAGTTTTAATTTTAGAAAATACAAATTTTGAAATTGAAATTGATCCAAATTTTATTCAAGAACCTGTAATTAAGGGCTCACCATTGAATTCAAAATTAAATGAATACAAACAGCATTCAAAAAAAATATTTAGTGAAATGGAGCTCTTATTTCCTAAATTTCAAAAAGCCAGATTAGAAAATAATGCTGTAAAATTAGCTGAAATTGGAGATCAATTAGAAATTATTGAAGCAACATTTAGAAATTACAGCTATGAATTTATAAAAACAAACAGCGAATCGTATGTGGCTCCTATGGTATTACGTGATCAACTAAAAGCTTCAACTATTGACACTTTACGAATTAAAGAAAGTTACAATCTGCTTTCCGAAAAAGTCAAAAACTCTCCTGATAGTCAAATCATTGCATTCAATATAAATTAAATGCAATGCAAAACTTACATACTTTTTAAACTCGCTTTAATAGTTTCTATTTTAGCCAAGGCATCAGCCTCTTTTTGACGTTCAATGATAATTACTTGCTCAGGGGCATTGTTCACAAACCGTTCATTGCTTAATTTACTTTGAACCGATTTTAAGAACCCTTCATTGTATTTTAACTCCTCTGTTAGTTTTGCTTTTTCTTCTTCAACATTGATTGCATCACCCATTGGAATAAAATATTCATTTGACTTTACTCTAAAACTTAGGGCTCCATCAACCTTTTCAGTTACATAATTTATTCCAGTCAAATTGCCTAACTTTATAATTACTGCATCAAATTCTTTCGTAGAATTCTCATTGTTTATCACTGAAAATGCTATTTCATTTTTAAATGCAATATTTTTATCTTTTCTAATATTTCTGATTCCTGAAATTACTTCTGAAGCAACTTTAAACTCATTAATCAACATTTCATTTACATCAATAAACTTTGGATATTCGGCAATAATCAATGCTTCCTCAGGCGTTCTATCAGAAATATTCTGCCAAATTTCTTCTGATAAAAACGGCATAAATGGATGTAATAACTTAAGATTGTCTTCTAAAAACCCAATAACTTCTTTTAATGTTTTACTGTCAATTGGCTGAAGATATGATGGCTTTACCATTTCTAAAAACCAAGATGAAAAATCGTCCCAAATTAATTTATAAATACTCATTAAAGCTTCACTAATACGGTATTGTTCGAAAGATTTTTCTAAATCCAGCAGCGTTTGTTGAAACTTAGCCTGATACCATTCAATAGCAATTTTAGCTGATTGTGGTTGTTCAATAGTTTCCGAAACTTCCCACCCTTTTATCAAACGAAAAGCATTCCAAATTTTATTGGAAAAATTACGTCCTTGTGCACACAAATCTTCATCAAATAACAAATCATTTCCAGCGGCTGAGCATAATAACATACCTACTCTAACACCATCAGCACCATATTTTTCAATCAATTCAATTGGGTCTGGAGAATTCCCTAAAGATTTAGACATTTTTCTACCTTTTCCATCACGTACAATTCCTGTAAAATATACATTCGAAAAAGGTTTTTCATTTCTAAATTCGTAACCTGCAAAAATCATACGAGCCACCCAAAAGAAAATAATATCAGGTCCGGTAACTAAATCGTTGGTTGGGTAATAATAATTAATCTCTTCGTTTTCAGGATATCTAATTCCGTCAAAAACAGAAATTGGCCATAACCACGAAGAGAACCAAGTATCTAAGGCATCAGGATCTTGTGTAATATCGTTAATTGTTAATTGTTGGTTATTTGTTTTAATCCTAGCACTCTGAAGAGCTTGCTCGATAGTTTCTGCAACTACAAAATCATTTTCACCATCTCCATAAAAATAAGCTGGTATTTGATGTCCCCACCATAACTGACGAGAAATATTCCAATCTCTAATATTTTCTAACCAGTGACGATACGTACTGTTATAATGTTTAGGGAAAAATTTAATTTCTTCATCTTCAAGTACCGCTTTTAAAGCAGGTTCAACAATGGTTTCCATTTTTAAAAACCATTGAGCAGAAATTTTAGGTTCAATTACTTCTTTTGTTCTTTCAGAAGTACCAACTTTGTGCATATACGGTTCAATTTTCACCAAACAACCCAAACTTTCCAATTCTTTTGTAATTTCTTTACGCACAACAAAACGATCTTTTCCTTCATAATGCAATCCGAAGGAATTTAAGGTAGCATCATCATTAAAAATATCAATGACTTCAAGATGGTGTTTTTCACCTAAAACCTTATCATTTTGATCGTGAGCAGGTGTTACTTTTAAACATCCGGTACCAAATTCAATATCAACATATTCATCTTCAATAATAGGAATTATTCTACCAACAATTGGAACGATGGCTTTTTTGCCTTTTAAATGTAAAAAACGCGCATCGTTAGGATTGATACAAATTGCGGTATCGCCTAAAATTGTTTCTGGTCGCGTTGTTGCAATTGTAAGCACATCATTACTGCCTTCAATTTTATAATTTAAATAATATAAATTCCCTTGTCTTTCTTCAAAAATTACTTCTTCATCAGATAAGGTTGTTTTTGCTGAAGGATCCCAGTTTACCATTCTGTAACCGCGGTAAATCAATCCTTTTTTATATAAATCAATAAAAACTTTATTAACAGCTTCGCTTAAATCTGGATCCATGGTGAACTTTGTACGTTCCCAATCGCAAGAAGCCCCTAATTTTTTTAGTTGCTCAAGAATTATTCCACCGTGTTCATCGGTCCATTCCCAAGCGTGCTTTAAAAATTCATCACGCGTTAAATCGGATTTTTTAATGCCTTGAGCCTTTAATTTAGCAACCACTTTGGCTTCAGTTGCAATAGAAGCGTGATCGGTTCCAGGAACCCAACAGGCATTAAACCCTTTTAATCTTGCTCTTCTAATTAAAACATCTTGAATGGTATTGTTTAGCATATGTCCCATATGTAAAACACCCGTAACATTTGGCGGTGGAATTACAATTGTATAGGGCACTTTTTCATTTGGAGTTGAATGAAAATAATTGTTTTCCATCCAGTAATCGTACCATTTTTTCTCAACGTCTTGAGGATTATATTTTGTTGCTAAACTCATTTTGGTCTAATTTTTGTAACTAATTTGCAAATGTACAATTATAACACATAACACAAAATATTTTGAAAACATAAAAAAATAACTAACTTTACATTTTTAAATAGAAAATTATGAAAAAATTAATAACATTATTATGTATTGCATTTTTAACATTATCAGTAAATGCGCAAGAAGTTAAACCAGTTGAAACAGTTGTTGATCCAAATGCTCCAGTATTTGAATTTGAAACTGATGTAATTGATTATGGTAAAATTGAAGTAGCTACTGATGGCGTTCGGGTATTTAAATTTAAGAACATAGGAAAATCTCCTTTGGTAATTAGTAGAATTCAATCTAGTTGTGGCTGTACTGTTCCAGAAAAACCAGAAGAACCAATTATGCCAGGCACAAGTGGTGAAATTAAAGTGAAATATGACACCAATAGACAAGGTGGTTTTTCAAAGGAAATTACTGTTTTTTCAAATGCAAGTGAACCTCAAAAAAAATTACGTATAAAAGGAATTATTTTAAAAGCTGAATCTCCAGTTGTTAAAGACAAACCTACTATTTCTTCGAAATAAATAAGCTTAAAACTTAAAAGGCTTTCTATTAAGTAGAAAGCCTTTTTATTTTAAAATATCTTCTAACCTAAAACGATATTGATAATCTTTCCCGTTTCTTTCAACAACCACATCAATTTTTGAATTTTCTTTTTGAAAAAAATTTTCAACAATCTCTTCTAATTTTAAATCGAAAGTATATTTACCATTTATTTTGATTAAAATATCCCCTTGCATTAACCCAGCCCTCTCTGCGGGTGAATCTTTTCTTAATTTTTCAATTCTGTATGTTGGTTTAAAAACAAACTTATAATTATAGTCAAAAGTAACTTTGAAATTTGAATTTAAATCCGAATCTTCCATTTTAATGGCGCCATTATCCTTTTCCTTCACCAAAATTTTACCATTGTATACCAATTCAATACCACTCATATTATACCGAAAAGGTTCTTTAAAATTACTGCCTTTTTTTAGTGTAATTTTATCATTATTATAATCAAATATTACGGTAAATCGTTTTAAAATATTAGCTCCTAAACTACCATTTCTTTCTTTAAAATTTAAAGCCTCAGCAATAGCCAAAGAATCTGGATATGAAACGGTAGGATTGATAAGTTCGAAATTCCCCAAAGACAAACTATTAATCTTACTTCTCTTTCCATAAATAGAACCACTTAACCCTTCACCTAAAAAATCATGAAAATATTTAGTTGGCGACAAAATATCAGGGTGAGTATTTTCAAATAACCACATAGAATCGCTACCTCCTGAATCAATTAATAATTTTACAGGAATACTAGTTGAACCCTCATCAATCTTAACAACTGCATTGATATATGGTTTTAACATGTAAAACTGCAAATTAAAAGTTTCACATTTTTTACATTTGCTATATGTATAGCCATCAGGCTCATAAAATGTAAGTTTTTTTGTTCCATAATTTATTTTTATTATAAAATCTTTAAAAATCTCATAACCAATAATACCGTGAATAGTAATTCCCATTTTTGAAGACAAATCAAAATTATCATTTGAAATAACGTATAACTTTTGATTGTTACTAACAATATTATTCAGTTTAAACTTATTGCCATTTGATAAAATAGCATCAACGGCATCATCCATTCCTAAACCTCTTAATTTGATCTTTTCAATATTAAATAACTTTAAAGAATCCTGATTGTTTAAATTGAATAAAATAGTAGATCCAACGCCTGAGTCCAAAATAAAATTTAATTCTTTCCCATTTACCTCAATAGGAAAAACAATTAAATTACTTAAAAGCTTAAAAGAAATTGTTTGTTTATTAATATCATTAATCATTCGGAAATTTCTCTGAGAAAAAGCATCCAAAGAATTTAATACTATGGAAATTGAGAAAATTATATAGAAGGATTTTTTTAACAAGGCTTTTGATTTAAGTTCAATGAATGTACAAAACCTAATGAGTAAAAAATAAATTTTGTGATAACTTTAACCTTCAACAATTTAGTTAAAAAAATTAAGATTTCTGAAATTATTTTCGCAATTTTGCTAAGTAAATTTTATATAATTTAATAATAATGCCAAAAATATCAAATAAGGGTAAAAACATGCCCGAATCACCTATTAGAAAACTAGTCCCATATGCTGAGGATGCAAAGAAAAGAGGTATTGAAGTTTTTCATTTAAATATTGGTCAGCCTGATATTAAAACTCCCGAATGTGCATTAGAAGCCATAAAAAACAATACGATATCAGTACTTGAGTACAGTCGTTCAGAAGGTTCCGAAGAATATCGCACAAAAATTGCCAATTATTATGCGAAAAATAATATTGATGTTACTGCTGATGAAATTATTGTAACTACTGGTGGTTCTGAAGCATTATTATTTGCAATGGGAAGTATTACTGATCCAGGTGATGAAGTAATTATTCCTGAGCCATTTTATGCAAATTATAACGGATTTTCAACAGCATCAAGTGTTCATATAGTTCCTGTAATTTCAAAAATTGAAGATAATTTTGCTTTACCGGCTATTGAAGAGTTTGAGAAATTAATTACACCTAAAACAAAGGCTATTTTAATTTGTAATCCTGGAAATCCAACCGGATATTTATATTCTAAAGAAGAAATTCAAAAATTAGCTGCCATTGTTAAAAAGCACGATTTATTTTTAATTGCTGACGAAGTTTACCGTGAATTCGTATACGATAACGAAAAACACCAATCTGTTTTAAGCGGATTTGGATTAGAGGAAAACGCCATTATAATTGACTCTGTTTCTAAACGTTATAGCATGTGCGGTGCTCGTATTGGGTGCCTGGTATCAAAAAATAAAAATGTGATTTCTACAGCTTTAAAATTTGCACAGGCACGTTTAAGTCCGCCTACTTTTGCACAAATTGCAAGTGAAGCTGCTCTAGAAACACCTCAATCCTACTTTGATGAAGTAATCGTTGAATACAAAGGCAGAAGAGATTTGTTAATTCAAGAATTAAAAAAAATTGAAGGTATAAAAGTAGCCACTCCAAAAGGTGCTTTTTATTGTGTTGTTGAATTACCTGTTAATGATGCCGATAAATTTGCACAATGGTTGTTGGAATCATTCAGTTTTAACAATCAAACAGTTATGGTTGCTCCTGCTGCAGGATTTTATTCAACAAAAGGAATAGGTACAAATCAGGTTAGAATTGCCTATGTTTTGAAAAAAGAAGACCTTATTAAATCTGTTGAAATATTAAAAGTTGCGATCTCAACATACAATAAAAAATAATTGAATATTCAAAAAAATATATCTTTAAAATCTTACAATACTTTTGGAATTGATGTAATTGCAAAAAGTTTTGTAACAGTAAACTCATTAAAAGAGTTAAAAGAAATAATTTCAAAAGAAAAAACCATTTTTTTATTGAGTGGTGGCAGTAATATGCTATTAACCAAAAACATAGAGAATCTGGTTGTGCATTTAAACTTTAAAGGAATTATTGTAAATGATACAGAAAAAGACTTTGTTTATGTAACTGCTGAAGGCGGAGAAAACTGGCATGAGTTTGTACTTTGGTGTATTTCACAAAATTATGGTGGATTAGAAAATTTAGCATTAATTCCTGGTAATGTTGGCACCTCGCCTATTCAAAATATTGGGGCATATGGTGTTGAGATTAAAGATACTTTCTATCAATTAGAAGCACTTGAAATAGCCACAGGTAAAATTAAAATTTTCACCAATGAAGCATGTGATTTTAGTTATAGAAATTCTGTTTTTAAAAATGAATTAAAAGGAAAATACATTATAATCAATGTTACTTTTAAACTGACTAAAAATAACCATGCCTTCAATATTTCTTATGGTGATATTAAAAATCATTTAAAAGATATTCAACACCCAACTTTACAAGAAATTGCAGATGCAGTAATCTCAATAAGACAAAGTAAATTACCTGATCCTAAAGAGATTGGAAATAGCGGTAGCTTTTTCAAAAATCCTGTAATAGATTCAAATTCATTCAAAATTCTTCAAAAAAAACATTCAGAAATGCCCCATTATGTGATTTCAGAAAGTGAAATTAAGATACCTGCAGGCTGGTTGATTGAACAATGCGAATTTAAAGGAAAACGATTTGGAGATGCCGGAGTACATGCCAAACAAGCTTTGGTTTTGGTGAATTATGGACAAGCAACCGGAAAAGAAATTTACAGTTTAGCTCAGAAAATTCAACAAAAAGTAAAGGACGAATTTAATATTTCTCTGGAAATTGAAGTGAATGTGATATAATTAAAAAGTTTGTGCATTTGAATGCTAAACAATTCCTTTTAACACCTCTATAACATCATCAATTTCTTGTTTTGTATTGAATTTGGAAAAAGAAAAACGAACAGAAGTTTTTGTAGCCTCTTTTTCATGTAGAATAGCATTTAGCACATGTGAACCTTTGCTACTTCCACTTTGGCAAGCACTTCCACCCGAAGCAGAAATACCTTTTAAATCGAGATTAAAAAGCAGCATCGCATACTCTTTTGTAAATCTAACATTTAACATAATGTAACTGCTATTTTTATCGCTTTCAGACTGACCATTAAACTGAATTCCTTCAAAATTGGCTTTCAATTTATCAATAAAATAACTTTTTAATTCTTGAATATAGACAGATTCTTGATTCAAATTTTCGCAGGCAATTTCCAACGCTTTTTGCATCCCCAAAATACTGTGTGTGTTTTCAGTTCCTGCTCTTGCTCCTTTTTCCTGTTCTCCACCATGTAAAATTGGAGAAATTCCAAAACCTTTTTTTACATAAGCAAATCCAACACCTTTTGGACCATGAAACTTATGAGCACTAGCTGCAAAAAAATCAATTGCTGTTTTTTGAACATCAATAGCAAAATGACCTACAGCCTGAACTGCATCTGAATGAAACAATGTCTTGTTTAATTTACATAATTCAGAGACTTTTTCAATGTCTAATAAATTGCCAATTTCATTATTCACATACATTAAACTCACCAATTTTTTCTCTTCTGTATTCTTTAATAAAGATTCTAAATGTTCAAGATTTATTGCTCCATATTCATCTAAATCAACCCAATTTACAGTAATACTAAACTCTTTTTCTAAATTATAAATGGTATGTAAAACTGCATGATGCTCAATTTTTGAAGAAATAATTGTAGTAACTCCTAAATTAACAACTGCATTTCTTAAAATTAAATTATCGGCTTCACTCCCACCAGCAGTAAAAATAATTTCGTTTGCTGAAGCATTTAACCTTTTTGCAATGTTTTTACGGGCAGTTTCTACTAAAGATTTTGCTTTTCTCCCATCCTGGTGTGTTGAAGAAGGATTGCCAAAAGTAGTAGTCATTGCATCAGTAATCGCAACAATCACTTCAGGCAAAATAGGTGTTGTAGCAGCGTTATCTAAATATATTCTTTTCATTAAAAACAAAAGTAAATAAAATAGTTGGTTTCATTTAAGGTTCTAAAGTTTAAAACATTTATTTTTGCTGCATAAACATACATATGAAAAAACTTTTTGCACTTTTTATAGCCCTCTCATTAATTTCATGCAGCGATGGCGATTTTGATACCCCTGAATTTGAATTCTCAAACAATATCATGAGCTGTGATGAATACGTTTTGTATGTTACAAACAGTAACACTACCGAAACTTTGGTTATGACATTGGTTGCTGGTGAACTTGGGACGACAGTTGGTGAAAAATCTCTTGCTATTTCTACAACTAGAAAAACTGTTTACAGGCTTTTTGACAATGGTATAAGTACAAATTATTTCTGCCAAGTAATTCCTCCTACTACTCCTAAAGTTTTAACAGAATTAAATGCTGAAAGTGGAAACATCCTAATTATCACTTCTGAAGTTTATAAAAACCAAGTTTTAACAGGTTATTCCTATAAAATAAGTTTTTCAGATTTGTTATTTATAGATGGAAATGAACGTATTTATTATGAAACTTTTCCCTTTGGAACATTTCAAATTAATCTTTAATTTTTAGGGTTCTGATAAATATAAACTTCTGTAGCACCTAATCCATATTTTTTATAGGAAGCTTCATAAAAATCAACGTGGTAATTTTTAAACATAAATTCAAGCTCACTTTTAAGAACACCTTCGCCTACACCATGAATAAAAACCAATTTTGGAATGCGGTTTTTTATTGCAAATTGTAATTTATGCTTTGCATGTTCCATTTGAATGGTTAAAATATCAAAATTATCCATTCCTTTTGTTGAAGGAATTAACTGATGAATATGCAAATCAACTTCCATTGGCGGAAGTTTATCTTCTTTTAAATCTGATTTAAACTGAATTGGCTTCCTTTTAGAGGAAGATTCATTAGTTTTCTGGAGTAAAGCTTCGTTAGCTATATCACTGTATTTAGACAATTCAAACTGACTTTCTTTAATAACTACCAATTCTTTTGGTGAAAATTCAAATGAAAAACCATCAGTACTTTCTACTACAATTTTTGTTGCGGAAACTGAAAGCACTTTACCTTTAATCACATCATCTAAAACTGCTACTGTATCTCCTATATTAAATACTTTTTCCATTATTTATTTTAACTTAATTAGATATTAATTTCTTAACTTTTTAGTAATTTTGGAGCAATACGTAAAAGCTAGAATGCTATTAATTTTACACAAAAATATAAAGATGTCGCAAACTGAATCTATAAATACTGAACAATTTTTTAAAACTGCTTTAAATAATCTTAAAATTGATGCTAACCGAACTCAATTGTTAAAATCTATTGCCTTGTTTGTTGTAAATGAATTAGAATTTAACAGAAAGGTTAATCTGAATTATATTTGTACTCATAACAGTCGCAGAAGTCAGCTAGCACAAGTTTGGAGCAGCTATGCAGCAAATTATTATAAACTTTCTGAAGTAAAAAGTTTTTCAGGTGGTACAGAGGCAACAGCTTTTTTTAGAAATACAGTTAAAACTTTACAGGATGTTGGTTTTACTTTTCAAATTGTTGAATTTTCACAACAAAACCCTGTTTATGCTATAAATTATAAAAATGGTGTAAACCCAATTATTGGTTTTTCAAAATTATATAATGATGCACACAACCAAAAACCATTTATAGCTATTACAACCTGCTCAAGTGCAGATGAAAACTGTCCGGTTATTTCAGATACCATTCAACGTTTTCACTTGCCTTTTAACGACCCTAAAAATTCCGACAACACCACACAGGAAGCTCAAAAATATTTAGAAGCAAATATGCAAATTGCAGGTGAAATTCATTATATTTTTAAAATGATTCATGATACATTATAAATTTTTGTACCTTTAAAATTGTTCAAAAAATGTTTCTAAATTTATTATGGATCAAATTCAACCAAAAAATTACTTAATTGAATCTATTTTAGTAACTATGTGTTGCTGCCAACCACTTGGAATTGTTGGTATTGTATTTGCAAGTCAGGTAAACTCAAAATATGCTGTTGGTGATTATGCCGGTGCTATACAAGCATCAAAGGAGGCGAAAAAATGGGTTACTTGGGGGTTTGTTTCGGGACTTATTATTATTGCAGGTACTTTAGTTATTTATGGAGCTATTTTTTTGGCTACTTTAAATGATGTTTTTTAATGAATGTTAAATACATTACTTTTTTTTTACTTGGAATTGCATTGATTTTAGTTTATGTATTTGTAAACCCAAATGAAGTTGATTTTTTACCAAAATGTCCATTTTATTTTTTTACAGGATTATATTGTCCAGGCTGTGGAAGTCAAAGAGCCACACATCAATTATTAAACTTCAATATTTTAGGTGTATTACAACAAAACTTAATGTATGTTGTTGGATTGTTTATTATTGGCTACCATTTAATTATTAAAGGAATTAACACCTTTTTCAATAAAAATGTTTACAATTTTATTTACCATCCAAAAACACCATTTTTATTACTGCTATTTATCATTGTATTTTGGATTTTAAGAAATATTCCTTTGTATCCATTTAATTTATTAGCGCCTAAATAATCAATCGCAAATGGATTTATTCATCGCCTCATTCGCCCCTGTAATTGTTGTAATCTTTTATATTTACATCAAAGATAAATTTGAAAAAGAACCTAAAAAACTACTCCTTTACAATTTCTTGTTCGGTGCTATTGTGAGTGTATTTATTAGTTCAATTCTATATCTTTTTTACGATGTTTATTTACCAAAATCGGATGATTCTAGTGTTTTACAACAATTTATCAAGGCCTTTTTTGTTGTTGCCCTTATTGAAGAATTTAGTAAATATGTAATTGTTCGGTTTTATGCGCAACCAAAAAGTGACTTCAACGAACCTTTTGACGGTATTATTTATGCTGTAATGGTTTCTATGGGATTTGCAGTAGTTGAAAACTTGTTTTATGTATTTGAAGGTGGTTTACAAGTTGCACTTTTAAGGGCTTTTACAGCAATTCCTGCACATGCAACTTTTGGTATTTTAATGGGATACTTTATGGGGAAAGCTAAATTTACAAATCAAAAAGCAAAATGGAATTTAATTGGACTCGCCACAGCAATATTATTTCATGGAAGTTATGATTTTTTCCTTTTCATAAATTTTATACCAGGAATTTCAATTGGAGCCATTGTTTCATTAATTTTAGGAATATGGCTTTCAAGAAAAGCGATTAAATTACATCAAAAAAACTCCAATTTCAAATTTTAAGTTAAGAATCGTTGTTTTTTATAGTGCTATTGAAATAATTTTTAATTGCAAACATTTGAAAAATAACCAATACTGTAAAAAATATAAATACTATTGAAAATAAATTTGGAAGGTGAATGCTCTCAAAAACAGTGTTTAAGTTTATTTTATTTAGGAAAGAAATATTAATTAATGAAATTAAACTAGACTGATTTGAATTTCCTGAAATTAAATAAGCACAAAATGCAACAATAATTACAGCAATAATAAACCAACTACTAATTGAAATCAAAGGCTTGTAAACAGATTTAATTACCGGTCGAGTTTCTAAACTAATTTTACCCATTACGGAATCAACAAAATCAGCTGATGGCTTTTCAAGCCGAGCTTCGTTCATAATAAACTTTGTAAAATCTTCTATGCTATTTTTATTTGGTTTCATATCAAATCAACTGTTCTAGGTTCAATTACATATTTTAAAATTGAGGCTAGTTTTTTTCTAGATCTAAATAATTTCACTTTTATATTATCTTCTGATAGATTTATCACTTTTGAAATTTCTTTAATTGATAAATCTTCAAAATAAAATAATGTTAAAATTACTCTTTCTTCATTTGGTAGTCTTAACAGTGCATTATTAATCACTTCTTTCCTTTCTTTTTCTTCTAAACACTTTAAAGAATCTTGTACGCTTTCTAAGTCAGCTTCATTAATAGTATCAATATTTTCTAAAAAAACAATCCTTTTATTTCTTTTAACAACATCTAGGCTAGCATAATATGCAATTTTATAAATCCATGTTGAAAATTTAGAATCACCTTTAAAACTAGCTAAATTTTTATAGGCTTTCACAAAAGAATCTTGCGATATTTCTTCTGCTTCTTCCCTGTTTTTTACAATACCAATTGTTAAAGTATATAGCATATGCTTATATTTTTCAACAAGAAAAGCAAATGCATTTACATTTCCATTTAAGGTTTGCGTTATATAGTATTCGTCGGGTTTGGTGTTCATTTTTATATTTGACGATTATTAACCTATTTAGGTTACAAGTTAATTCAAAAAAAATTAATTCACATTTTATGTAACCTAATTGAAACAATTATCGTCATACCAAATGAAACACATTAAAAACTTAAAATTTATATTATGGAAGTAGCATTTGTATTTGTATCATTGTTTATTATTATTTTTGGAATCTTTTATTTGCACTATTCAACAAGAAATAAAGAACGACTTGCTTTAATTGAAAAAGGAGCCGATGCTAGCATCTTTTTTAGTGCGAAAGCTGCTCAAAAAAAATCATCCGTACCAATTTGGAAAATCTTAATTCTAAATATATCTGTTTTATTAATGGGAATTGGCACTGGTGTATTTATAGGCTCTATATTAGAAGCGTACACCTTAATTGACGAAGAAGTTGGCTATACAGGTTCCATTTTTTTAATGGCTGGGCTTGGATTGTTTATTGGGTTTACTTTATCCAAGAAATTGGTTGAAAAAGAATAAGGATTAACTTATAGTATAAAAAAAGCACCCAATTGGATGCTTTTTTTATGTTATAAAGTCTACATATTTTCAAAATCAGTTTCCATTCTAATATAATCTAAAAACTCTTGTTTGGTTGAAGCTTCTTTAAACTTACCTCCAAATTCAGAAGTTACAGTACTGCTCTCAATATCTCGAACACCACGAGAATTTACACATAAATGTTTGGCATCAATTACACAGGCAACATCATCAGTTCCTAAAGCTTTCTGCAATGCTTGTACAACCTGCATGGTCAAACGTTCTTGTACTTGTGGACGTTTAGCATAAAAATCAACAATTCTATTCATTTTTGATAAACCAATAACATTTCCATTTGAAATATATGCAACATGCGCTCTTCCAACAATTGGTAATAAGTGATGTTCACAGGTAGAATAAACTGTAATGTTTTTTTCGACCAACATTTCACCATATTTATAATTATTATCAAAGGTTGATAATCTTGGTTTGTTGGCAGGATTTAAACCCGAAAACAATTCATTTACAAATGATTTAGCAACTCTTTTCGGAGTTCCTTTCAAACTATCATCATTCAAATCCATTCCCAAAGTAATCAAAATATCTTTTACACTTTCTTGAATTCGTGCAATTTTTTCCTGATCAGAAATATCAAAAGCGTCAGCTCTTAAAGGCGTTATTGCCGAAGAACCTACGTGATCATCACCCCTTTCATCATTTTTATTTATCATACTATCTTTACCTTCAATCATACTTCTTTTAATTAGCCTGCAAATTTACAACTTTGTTTTAAAGTTACGTGGCGATTTTAATTAATTCTTCTAAACTACAATCTTGCTGCTCACCCGATTGCATATTTTTAACTGAAAACTTATTTTTTTCAATTTCATTTGCGCCAACAATTACAACAAATGGAATGGCCCTTTTATTAGCATAATTCATTTGTTTTTTCATTTTAGCAGCTTCTGGGTACATTTCAGATTTTATATTCAGTTTACGAAGTTCAACCAAGGCTTTCATACAATAAGAAGCTTCATTTTCTCCAAAATTAATGAATAATACTTTTGGTTTTGGCAATTCAACTTCATCAAATAAATTCAATTCTTCTAATACCAAATAAATACGATCTAAGCCAAATGAAATACCAACACCACTAACATCCTTTAATCCAAAAATACCTGTTAAATCATCATATCTTCCGCCACCGCCAATAGACCCCATACTAACACCTTTTGGTGCTGAAACCTCATAAATTGCACCCGTATAATAATTTAAACCACGTGCCAAGGTTACATCCAATTCTAAATTCGCCGATTGCAAACCTAAAATTTCAATATTTTCAACTACAAATCTCAAATCTTTTACGCCCTGAATTCCCTCCTCAGATTCAGCAAGCATTTTTTCAAGTTGATCTAATTTTTCCTGATTGCTTCCATTAAAACTAAACAATGGCTGAACTTTTTTAATAGCTGATTCAGAAATACCTTTTTCAATCATTTCTTTAGTAACGCCTTCTGCTCCTATTTTATCTAACTTATCAAGTGCTACTGTAAAATCTATTAATTTATCTTTTTCGCCAATAATCTCAGCAATTCCAGCCAAGATTTTTCGATTGTTGAGTTTGATAGTCGTACCCGTTAACTTTAACTTACTAAAAACAGCATCGTATAATTGTACAAATTCAACCTCCTGCCATAAACCTTTACTTCCAACAACATCTGCATCACATTGAAAAAACTCTCTAAATCTTCCTTTTTGAGGTCTGTCAGCTCTCCAAACAGGTTGCATTTGATACCTTTTGAAAGGAAATTCAATTTCATTTTGGTGTTGAACTACATAACGTGCAAAAGGTACAGTTAAGTCGTAACGCAAGGCTTTTTCAGAAATTGATGAAGTAACTTTTAAACTATCTTTTGAAATCAATAGTGCATCATCAACTTTTGAAAGATAATCTCCTGAGTTTAAAATTTTAAAAATCAAACGATCACCTTCTTCACCATATTTCCCCATTAAAGTATCTGAATTTTCAAAACTTGGAGTTTCAATAGGCTGAAAACCATATGTTTCAAAAACTTCCTTTATTGTTGAAAAAATAAAGTTCCTTTTTGCAACTTCTGTTGGTGAAAAATCACGTGTTCCTTTTGGTATGCTTGGTTTTTGTGCCATTTTTTTAAATTAGTTTGCAAATATCTAAAATTTAAAAAACTAATTAAAGCTTTTCTAACATTGATTTTTCATTACTTGTAAGTTCAACATCATTCGCAAATTTATGCTTTGTTGGAAATATGACTAACATCATAAAAACTAAAACGCCTACTAAAATAAAATAAAAACTGTTGTTTGATTGCATCACAAAAATAATACACATCAAAGCAGGAAATTCTAACATGGCGACTCTAAAAATATGTGCCGTACTATATTTCACAATTTTTTCAGAAAAATCTGCTTTCGTCGGAATTTGTTTCAACAGTTTTGCATATAAAGATTTACTGGCTAAATTCCCAATAAAAGAAATTATAATTGCCAAATAAAGAAATGCTTTGTCTTCTTGATAAGAGAAAAATAATTGATCTTTTGCACTTAAAACTACATAAATTCCAAACCCTATAACACTGGCTAATAAAAAAATATGTATTATTTGTAAAGACTTCATAAAGTCTTTTGGTTCCTTATTATTATAACTCATTCGGCTGATTTTTAATATTTTATAAATTATTTTTGAAAATTTTGTTTGCTTTTTCCAAATCTTCAGGAGTATCAATTCCAATAGCAATTTGGTTCGTTTCTACCATTTTTACTTTTAAACCGTTTGCTATAAACCTAAGGTTTTCTAATTTCTCTGTAGCTTCTAAACGGTTGACTGGTAATTTGGTAAACTTTAATAATGACTCTTTTCTAAAGGCATAGATTCCAATATGCTTATAATAAATTGCAGTTGATATTTCTCTTGGATATGGTATAGGTGAACGTGAAAAATACATAGCAAAATTTTGTTCATCGATAACTACTTTAACGTTGTTGGGATTGTTAATTTCATCTGAATCATCCATTTTCAACATCAATGAAGCTATTGCAATTTCTTTTTTTACATCTGTTTTAAAAACTTCCAGCAACTTAGACAATGCTTCTTTTTTTGTAAAAGGCTCGTCACCTTGAACATTAACCACAATATCAATGTCTAAATTTTCAACAGCCTCCGCAATTCTATCACTTCCGGATTCATGTTCTTTTTTGCTTTTTATGGCTTTTCCACCGTTAGCAATTATTTCATTATAAATTAGGTCACTATCAGTTATTACATAAACCTCATCAAACAAATTAGACTGTTTTGTTGCTTCATAGGTTCTAAGAATCACTGTTTTTCCAGCCAAATCCTTCATTAATTTCCCTGGAAACCGACTTGCCTCATAACGGGCAGGTATCATCGCTATAATTTTCATACTAATTGATCTTCTAAGTGCGCTCTTTTCAGACTGTTAATACTTGCATTCAATTCAAAGCCTAGCAATAAAATGATGGAATTTACCCAAACAAATAGCATTAAAACCAAAAGGGTTCCAATGGAGCCGTACAATTCATTATAAGTCGCAAATTTAACTACATAAATAGCGAATAATTTAAACATAACAATTGTTAACAATGTTGTTAAAATAGCACCTGGAGCGAAAGAAATTCCTTTTGTTTTTTTAGTTCCATATTTATATAAAAATGATACTGAGACAAAAATTAGCACCATAAAAAATATAAGTCTTCCAAATTGAGTCCAAAAATTAACATCATCTAACAATCCTTTTTCTTGTAAATTATTGATACCAATTTCAAAATAAACGCTTACTGCAACAGTAAACAATAAAATAAATGACAATAAAATAGCCATTCCCATGGATACAAAATATTGTTTTACAACATTTCTAAATTCATTGATATGGTACGAATATTCAAAGCCACCTAAAACTGCATTCACTCCATTTGTCATTAAAAAAATGGAAGCAATAAANCCAAATGAAAGCAATTCACCATANCGNTTATTTGCAATATCATTTATAACANCGTTTACAATTTCTCCCGTATTTGGNGGTAATAAATTTTGAATGGCNCTTAAAAAATCGGNNTGAAANCCTTCAATNGGNACAAACGGAATCAATGTTANAATNAAAAGNAAAAAAGGAAATAATGCCATAAAAAAGCTAAAAGCAATACCNCCNGCNCGTGATGTTAAGGCNCCTTTTACNATTCCNATAANATACATTTCAAGAATNTCATATAAAGATAANCCCTCTAAACCTGGAATTTTGATTTTTTTAATCAATCGTATTACCAAATTTACTATTGGAATTTTATCTATTTTATCTTCTATTATTTTTGTCATGAATTTTATTTCTCTACAATAATGTTAAAAGCAGTTAATAAACCAATTACGTTTGTTTGTGAAAAGTTAGCTTTTTTTATCTTATTCTTTGAAGGATTTATCTCAAAATTAAATGATGTTATAAAGTTAGCATTTTCAATATTAGTTCGATCAAATATGGCGTTTTTTAAATCACAATTATCAAAAGTAGCTTTTGAAAGAGTTGTTTCCGAAAAATCAACTTCTTGTAAATTACAATTTAGAAAATTTGTATTTGGAATTTTAAGCTGATAAAATGAAGAAAGATTTAATTGACATTTTTCAAAATGAAGCGCTAAAAGAAATGAATCGCATTCATAAAATTTTACACCTATAATCTTACATTCAATAAACTTAACCGATTTAAATGCTGAATTTGCAACAATGGTATTGCTAAAATTACAATTGATAAACTCACAATATACAAAACCAATATTAGAAGCATGAACATTTGAAAAATCACAGCCTATAAAAGTACAACCATCATACTCGCCTTTAACAATACTTGTCTTAGTGTAATCAATTCCTTTAAAAATTAGTTCATTAAAATATGGATCCATTATCGCTCTCTATTCTACCGCCTTTAAACTTAAATCCATATTATAAACCGAATGCGTTAATGCACCTGAAGAAATATAATCTACACCACATTCGGCATATTTACGAGCAGTTTCTAGATTAATTCCACCTGAAGATTCTGTTTGACATTGATTTCCTATTAATTTTACAGCTTCACGAGTTCTTTCATAATCAAAATTATCTATTAAAATTCTGTGAATACCACCAACATTTAAAATTTCTTTAATTTCATCTAAACTTCTGGCTTCAACAATTATTTTTAAATCTAACTTTTTGTCTTTCAAATATTGTTTGGTTTTTGTAATCGCTTTTGTAACGCCACCACAAAAATCAATGTGATTGTCCTTCAGCATAATCATGTCATACAAAGCAAAACGGTGATTTTCACCACCACCAATTAAAACTGCCCATTTTTCAATAGCTCTAATTCCTGGTGTTGTTTTACGTGTATCCAGCACTTTTGTTTTTGTTCCTTCTAATAATTTAGCAAACTCTTTTGTTTTGGTTGCAATAGCACTCATACGTTGCATTGCATTTAAAACCAATCGTTCAGCCTTTAAAATAGATTGCGAACTTCCTGATACATAAAAAACGACATCGCCATATTTAACATTAGCACCATCGTTTATAAAAGTTTCAACTATTAAATTTATATCTACATAGCTGAATATTCTTTTTGCCATTTCAACACCTGCAATAACACCATCTTCTTTTACCAACAATTTTGCTTTTCCTTGCGCTGAAGTTGGAATACAAGCCAATGAACTGTGATCTCCATCACCAATATCTTCTCTAATTGCGTTTGAAATTATGATTTCTAATTCTTTTTCAAATTGTTCTTTACCAATCATATTTTATACGTATTATCAAACAAAAATAACTTTTTTATTTTCAAAAGTTTCATCTTTATTTCTTTTTATATTTGCAAAATGAAACAAGCATTACAAATTTTGATACACAAAGTAATGAATAATAGCGAACAGCATCTGTTACCGCTGAAAAATAAAATTTAAACAGATGAAAATTAAATTATTGGCCATTGGTAAAACCGATGATAAAAATTTACAGACTTTAATTGAAACCTATCAGAATCGGTTAAAACATTATATCAATTTTGAATTAGAAATAATTTCTGATATTAAAAATGTTAAAAATCTAAGTGAAGTTCAGCAGAAAGAAAAAGAAGGTGAGTTGATTTTAAGCAAATTAGCAGCTACTGATGTTTTAATTTTGTTAGATGAAAAAGGAAAAGAATATAGATCGATGGACTTTTCTGAATTTCTTCAAAAAAAAATGAATTCTGGTATCAAGCAATTGGTTTTGGTAATTGGCGGTCCATATGGTTTTTCAGAATCTGTTTATAAAAAAGCTAAAGGAAAAATATCTTTGTCAAAAATGACCTTTTCTCACCAAATGATTCGTTTATTTGTTGTTGAACAATTGTACAGAGCGTTTACTATTTTAAAAAATGAACCTTACCATCATGAATAAATTAAAACTGGTTTTCGCAACTAATAATTCGAATAAATTAAAAGAAGTTCAGGCTATGTTAACTAATTTTGACATTGTTAGTTTGGATGAAATAGGTTGTTTTGATGACATCCCTGAAACTGCTGAAACATTAGAAGGGAACGCCATTTTAAAAGCAAATTATATTACTGAGAAATATGGTTTAAATTGTTTTGCTGATGACACAGGATTGGAAGTTGTGGCTTTAAATAACAAACCAGGAGTTTACTCCGCACGTTATGCAGGAAAAGAAAATAATGCTGAAGCAAATATGAATAAGTTATTAATTGAAATTGAGAATAACAAAAATAAAAATGCCCAATTTAGAACTGCTGTAGCGCTCAACATTCAAGGGAAACAGTTTATTTTTGAAGGTATTTGTAAAGGGCAAATTTTAACAAAAAAGCAAGGAAAAAGTGGTTTTGGTTACGATCCTATTTTTATGCCAATCGGTTTCAATAAATCATTTGCTGAAATGTCTATGACAGAGAAAAGTGCAATTAGTCATCGAGGAAAAGCCATTGAAAAATTAGTCTCTTTTTTAAACGAAAATTCTTGATAAATCCATCAAAATCATATCGAAATACTTTTATTATACTAATTATTACTTTGTTAATTATTAGCATGATAAATATTAGTTTGGGCTCTGTTTACATTCCAATTAAACAAATATTATTGGCATTTATCAATGGTGAAGTAGACAAAGAATCCTGGAAAACCATTGTTTTAAATTACCGCTTACCAAAAATGATTACGGCTATTCTTGTAGGCTCAGGATTGTCGATTAGTGGCTTGTTAATGCAAACTTTGTTTAGAAATCCGCTAGCAGGTCCTTTTGTTTTGGGAATAAGTTCTGGTGCAAGTTTAGGGGTTGCTATTTTAATTCTAGGAGCATCTTTTTTAGGGGCCAATATTACAAGTTATGCCTTTACAAATTTCGGCCTGGCAATTGCAGCCAGTTTAGGTGCATTTTTAGTGCTCTCTGCCGTAATGTTAGCTGCCATAAAAGTTCGAAACACCATGTCTATTCTTATTATAGGATTGATGTTTGGAAGTTTAACTTCAGCAGTTATAAGCGTTTTGGCTTATTTTAGTAGTGCCGCAGAATTACAACAGTATATGTTTTGGAGTTTTGGAAGTTTAGGCAATTTGAGCTGGAATGAAATTATAGCACTTTTTAGTATTTTTATTATTGGAATTACATTGGTAACTTTTATTATAAAACCTTTAAACAGCTTACTTTTAGGTGAGAATTACGCAAAAAGCATGGGCGTAAACGTAAAACAAACCAGAAACATAACATTGATTGCAACAAGCTTATTAACAGGTGTAATCACAGCTTTTTCTGGTCCTATTGCATTTATAGGATTGGCAGTTCCACATTTAACAAAATTGTTATTCAGCACTTCAAACCATAAAACATTATTACCCGCTGTTGCAATAACAGGCGCTATTATTATGTTAATTTGCGATAGCATTGCGCAACTTCCAAATAGTGAATACACCTTACCAATAAATGCAATTACCTCGCTATTTGGAGCACCTATAATTATTTGGTTACTAGTTAGAAAAAGAAAGATTTATTATTAATGAAACAAACTGTTGAAAATATTATAAATACTTTTAATTTAAGTATTGGTTATGCCTCAAAAAAGCATACAAACACTATTGCTTCAAATTTGAATATTAATTTAAAGCCTGGAAACCTAGTTTGCTTACTGGGAAAAAATGGTATAGGAAAATCTACATTGCTTAGAACCTTAACAAAAGTTCAACCTTCGTTAGGTGGCCAAATTTTAATTAACAATACAAAATTAGATAAATTAACAAATGCTGATCTAGCAAAAACATTAAGTTTAGTACTCACGGAAAGATTACCCGATTCAAGCTTAACGGTTTTTGAGTTGGTTGCATTAGGCAGACAACCATTTACAAACTGGATTGGCTATTTAACAACTGAAGATTTGCAAATAATTCAATCGGCTTTTGATCAAACAAATACACAATATTTAATGGATAAGAAGTGCTATGAATTAAGTGACGGACAACTACAAAAAGTCTTAATAGCACGAGCGCTGGCTCAAAACACACCTATTATTGTGTTGGACGAACCTACAGCCCATTTAGATTTACACCATACAATAAACACCTTTTCACTTCTTAAAAACTTGGCGAAAAATTTTAACAAAACCATTATTGTTTCAACACATGAAGCCAATCTAGCACTTCAATTAGCTGATGAATTGTGGTTGATGACACCTTTAAAATTTATTTCAGGAAAAACTGATGATTTAATTGCAAACAACTATTTAAACCAACTTTTTGATTCTGAATTAATTAGCTTTAACAAAACTTTAAAGCAATTCACTATTAATAACTCTTAAATTTTTTAATATATTTGGTAAATTTCAATCACTGAAAAATGAAAAAATTATTATTTATTTGCCTCTCTTTATCTTTTATTTTTTGCGGTAATAGTGATTCAATAACAGAATACTACGATTCTAGTGAAATAATTACTGGAGAAATTGCAATACAATATTCAAAAACAATTACACCTGAAGATTTAAAAACACATTTATATATTATTGCCTCTGATGAATTTGAAGGAAGAGATACTGGTGAACCTGGTCAAAAATTGGCTGCTGAGTACTTAAAAGATTTTTATAAGTCTCATAATATTGCTTCGCCTTTGGGTGGAGATGATTATTTTCAAGATATTTCAACAGCTAATTTAAGACCTAATTTAAAACCATCTGAAAACGTGGTTGCTTTTATTGAAGGCTCTGAAAAACCAGAAGAAATTATTGTGATTTCAGCACATTTTGACCACGTTGGAAAAACAGGTGAAGAAATTTACAATGGCGCCGACGATGATGGGTCTGGAACTGTGGCTATCATGAAAATTGCTGAAGCTTTTCAAAATGCAGCTAAAAATGGAAATGGTCCTAAAAGATCTATCTTATTTTTACATGTTACAGGTGAAGAAAAAGGATTGTTAGGCTCTGCCTATTATGTGAAATATCCAATTTTTCCATTAAAAAATACTGTTGCCAATTTAAATATTGATATGATTGGTCGTGTTGATGATGCGCATACAAATAATCCTGATTTTGTATATTTAATTGGTTCTGATAAATTAAGTACTGAACTTCATGAAATTTCTGAAGCCATCAATACCAAATTCACCAAACTAACCTTAGATTATACTTATAATGACGATAACGATCCAAATCGTTTTTATTACAGATCTGATCATTACAATTTTGCAAAAAATAACATTCCAATTATTTTTTACTTCAATGGCACTCATGAAGATTATCACAGACCTTCAGACACTCCCGATAAAATTAATTATGAAGTTTTGGCAAAAAGAACACAATTGGTGTTTTTTACAGCCTGGGAATTAGCAAACAGAAACGAACGAATTGTGGTTGATAAATAGTTTCGGTTTTTACTACTAAAAACTGAATACTGCCAAACTAATGAATAATCTTAAACAACAATTCTTTTAAAATATCACCGGCCGGTAGATTTGCGCCTACTCCTTTGCTTTTTACATCAGCATCTCGCAACAAGCCAATTACCTGTGAAACTTTTCGCATTGGATAGTTTTTTGCCGCAACTGAATAATCTGACACAAAAAACGGATTAACACCCAACGATCTTGCTACACTATTTTTAGATTTATCGTTTAAACTATGATAAATAAGCAACTGCGTAAAAAAACTATTCATCAATGAAATGGTCATTACTAAAGGATTTGCTTTTTGATTCTGAGCAAAATAATTAATAATCTGATTTACTTTTAACACATTGCGTTCGCCAACAGCTTTTCGCAATTCAAAATTGTTATAATCTTTACTTATACCTATATTTTCTTCAATAGTTTTTGCAGTAATTTTTGAACCAACAGGCAAAACAACCATTAATTTATCCAATTCATTACTTATTTTACTTAAATCAGTTCCTAAAAACTCAATCAACATTAAAGTTGCCTTGGTATCAATTTCATATTTTTTACCTGAAAGCACTCTTCGAATCCATTCAGCAACTTGATTTTCATATAGCTTTTTACTTTCATAAATCACCCCTGCTTTTTGAATTGCTTTGTACAATTTTTTCCTTTTATCAATGGTTTTATATTTGTAACACAAAACCAAAACTGTTGAAGGTTGAGGATTTTCAACATAAGAAGTCAAATTTTCAATGGTTCTAGATAAATCCTGAGCTTCTTTTATAATTACCACTTGCTTATCTGCCATCATTGGAAAACGCTTGGCATTGTCTACAATATCTTCAATAGTAACATCTCTACCATACAATACCATTTGATTAAATCCTTTTTCTTCTTCTGTAAGTATGTTCTTTTCAATAAATTCTGAAATTTTATCGATATAATAGGGCTCTTCACCCATTAAAAAATAAATAGGTTTAATTATTCCCTTTTCAATATCAGAAACTATTTTTGTAACGTCACTCATGTATTAAAAAAAATTAGCATTTTTGCTGTATGCAGCCATTGAATTTGCCCACATATAAATTCAGAATCAAAAGTAACGAAAATAAGTTTGCTATTTTTGATATCATTCGAAAAAAATATGTTGTTCTTACACCTGAAGAATGGGTAAGACAGCATCTAATTCATTATTTTATTGAAGAAAAAAACTATCCAATTTCGTTAATCGCTGTTGAAAAAAAAGTCACTGTCAATAAATTAACCAAACGTACAGATATTTTAATTTTTAATTCGTTAGGATTACCTGAAATTATTGTTGAGTGCAAAGCACCTTCAATAAAAATAAATCAAGATACATTTGATCAAATTGCACGATACAATTTAAAATTAGATGCAAAATTTTTAGTTGTATCAAACGGATTGGAACATTTTTTCTGTAAAATGGATACT
>BS_KBA_SWE02_21mDRAFT_10000029_pt1 | contig 43364 bp, 46 predicted proteins | sample BalSeasSWE02_21m_FD_9196 | JGI IMG/M metagenome (IMG submission 9196)
CTGGATGCAACAAGAAATCGTCCAGGGTGTCCCGCCAAGAGAGTCTCCGGCTTCCTTGCTTGCTGATCGATCTGGCTAATTCAGCCGCCTGTTTATGTCGCTCATCACGAACGTCAGAATACGGAGAAACAATGAAACCGGATTCGTCATGTCGTGACGCTTGCAGAGCAGCTAAAAACAAATTTTTTATTCCTTGCCCCCTGCTGGCTATAACCGGTAAAACCTTTACNCCAAGTTTTTTTTCCAATTTTAAGCCATCAATTGACAAACCTATGCGCACGGCTTCATCCATCATATTGAGGCCAACAACCATTGGTCTTCTTAATTCGAGGAGCTCCAATGTAAGATCCAACCCTTGGGCAAGGTGCGTTGCATCAATAATATTGATTATGACGTCTACCTGATTTGAAGCCAGGTAATGTTGGGTTTCTGACTCAGCCGGGTTAGTTCCAATGAGCGAATAAGTCCCTGGTAAATCCACCAGTTCCTCAATCTCACCAGCTATACGAATTTTACTTTCTGTAAAAGTTACAGTCGTGCCAGAGAAATTTCCTGTTTCAGCTTTGTATCCAGCCACCTGATTAAACAAGGTGCTTTTACCACAATTAGGTTGTCCAACCAAGGCGATTCGCATGTATTTATTTTAATCGATTTCTGAATGGTAACCTAAATTCGAGATCGCAGAAATTATTTGATCTTCATTAAGCAAATTCTCATCAAATTCTACAGATAATATTTGTTTTTGATAGCTGGCAGAAACATGTTTAATTCCTGGAAGGACATCTTCGATACCTTCCAACCTCATGACACATGAGGAGCAATGCATATCTTTTATTGAGAAGATTTTTTTTATCATAGGGGTCTTAATTCTGAAAATATATTTCACCTGTATACATCCCCATTGAACAAGTAAAACGCATTATTGTCCCTTGTTCCTGCGCTGGGATTTCTATCGGTACAGTTCCTGTATCAGGAAGAAGAATTTGAATTCCAAGTGCTGGTATTACAAAATCACGAGAGCATGAAAATGTATTATCTGTCACTAAATCAAGTCGGATGGTCTCTCCAGGAAGTGCATACAACCGTCTTGGAAAATATCCATTATTTTCAACTGACAATATAAGCTGATTTGAAACAGGTGCTGTTTGCCCCGTTTGATTTTTAGAAACTGAATTATTTATCGCGTAGGAAATTGATAATGGTGAACCTAATAAATTTAAACCACCATCTACTGTCACAAGACCCAAAACAAGGACAATGATTGCTACAAAATGCATAAATAATGATTCTAATTTGGAACCCAATTTCAATGTCAGGAAAGCTACAAGAAAAAATACCGGGCTAGTTCCCAAAATGAAAGAAAACATAATTGTTGCGCCAGTCAAAGGATTCCCGGTTGCAATTGCTACAGCCATCATTGCCTGAGTCACACCACATGGAATCAAAACTGTTAATACTCCCAGAAAAAGAGGGGAAAACAATTCGGTTCCATTTTTTGCTTTTTGGCGAATATATCTGGTAATAAATTTTGGTGGTTCGATAGAAAAATATCGGAATATTGGATGAATGTTGAGAATCCTCAAAGCATTCCCAAGCATGAATATTCCTACTGTGATCAATAGTAATGCTCTCATGGTTGTGCTTAACTGGAATACCGACCCAATTGCACCNAGCAATAACCCCAAAATTGTATAGGCAACCAACTTTGCTCCCAAGAATAAAAGGATAGGCAAAGCCAAGTTTACATTTAATTNTTTTTCACGAGTTTTTTTAANTCCATTTTTTCTAGATGATTGGTTCTGAATATTACTTTCCAATTGGTGTTCCAAAGAACTTGCCAGTAATCCTCCTTGCACAGCCAAACAACTTAATCCACCTGTAGACATTCCAGTGATAAAAGCTACAATTACCTCGTTCACAATATTTGAGCCTTCCTTAACCTCAGGCTATTGCTGACCACAAAAATACTACTAAAAGCCATTGCCCCAGCAGCCAACATTGGATTAAGTAATCCAGCAGCTGCAGCTGGAATCAAGAGGATATTGTAAATAAAAGCCCAAAAAAGATTTTGTTTTATTGTGTTGAGTGTTTTCCGGGAGAGCTGGATTGCGCGACTGACCCCTCCCAGGTCACCGCTGATCAGGGTTACTGGTGCCGCCGCCATAGCAATATCAGTCCCTGTTCCAATGGCGATGCCAACATCCGCTTGAGCTAATGCCGGGGCATCGTTAACCCCGTCTCCAACCATGGCAATCACCTTGCCTGAAACCTGGAGCTTCTTCACTTCTGATGATTTTCCGTCTGGTAAAACTTCTGCCAAAACCGAATCAATTCCAACTTGATTAGCAATAGCTTCTGCAGTTTTCTGGTTGTCTCCTGTAATCATGATAATTTTCAAGCCCATCCGATGGAGATCATCTATTGCTTGCTTCGAGTTTTCTTTAACAGTATCTGCGACAGCTATAACACCACAAACCTGACCATTGATGGCAACCAACATGGCAGTTTTTGCTTCAGCTTGAAAATCATCTACCACTGAATCCAAGTCATTCATTAAATGACCTCGATCTTTCATCATACGCTTATTTCCAATAGAGATCTGATGCCCATCCACAACCGCTTCCACCCCTAACCCTGCTTCGGCGATAAATCCTTCCGGTTCGGAGAGGTCAATCCCTCGTCGAGTAGCTTCCGCCCAAATCGTTTCCCCCAATGGGTGTTCGCTGCCCTTTTCAACGCTGGCTGCCAATTGCAAAATTTTATCTACAGGCCACTTGCCACTATCCACACTAAAGATATCAGTGACAGCCGGTTGTCCTCTTGTAACTGTTCCTGTTTTATCCATTACGACCACATTTACACGGCCGGCTCTTTCCAAGGCTTCGGAAGTGCGGAAAAGAATACCTAATTCTGCTGCTTTTCCAGTCCCAACCATAACAGCAGTTGGTGTCGCCAGACCCATCGCACAAGGGCACGCTATCACAAGAACAGCTACCATATTGATCAAAGCTCTGGTTAACTGACTCATATCAGTTCCAAATTGAGGCGGTATGATGAAATACCAGACCAGAAATGTAATCGCTGCAATCGAAATCACTGCTGGCACAAATATTGCTGATACTTTGTCAACCAATGCCTGGATTGGCGCTTTACTTCCCTGAGCATCTTCCACTAAGCGGACTATTTGTGCTAATGCAGTTTCCTTCCCTACCCTGGTGGCTTCGAACTTTAACATTCCTAGTTTGTTCATGGTTGCCCCAACCACAGAATCACCTGGACCTTTTTCAACTGGAAGGGATTCACCCGTCAACATTGACTCATCCAGCGTAGATCTACCTTCAACTACTACACCATCAACCGGAATTTTCTCTCCCGGGCGGACTAGAACAATATCTCCAACGCGTACATCATCCACCGGGATATCCATCACCTCTCCATCCCGTTCTATACGAGCGCTTTTGGCTCGCAGGCCCATCAATTTTTTTATGGCATCGCTCGTCCGGCCTTTTGCACGTGCTTCAAGGAACTTTCCCACCCGGATGAGGGTTATGATCGTTGCTGATGTCTCAAAATATAAATGTCCTGGAAAAAATCCAAGTATGGCCAAAATTGAATAAAAATAAGCCACCGAAGAACCCATTGCAATGAGCACATCCATATTGGCAGCTCCATTACGCAACGACTTGAACGCTCCTATATAATACTGCCAGCCCACATAGAACTGAACAGGCGTCGCCAAGATCAGCATAAAGATATTTGCCCATGACCCATGCGCCCACATCGGCAGTAAGTTAAAGTCACGCATCATAGAAAACACAAATAAAGGAACTGTAAATAGCAATCCGATTTTTAATAGCTTGCGTTGTTGGTCGATCTCAATTTCTCGCGCTTTTGCTTCAGCATCATCTGTATCGCCGCCTAATTCAAGAGCTTCAAAACCTGCAGCAGATATTGCCTTCCGAATTTCGGATTGGCTAATAATAGTCGGGACATATCTTACGCGGGCTTTTTCAGTTGTGAAAGTTACTTGCGATTCCAGTACCCCATCCAACCTCGCGAGGGATTTTTCAAGGCGACGGGCATCATTGTCATCTGCCAGGCGTTTGATCACCAGATCTGCTTCACCACTGGCAATTCCATAACCCGCTCTCTCAACCCGGTTGATCATATCACTGAGAGCAAGTTTTTCTGGATCAAATTCAATTGTTGCCCGCTCNGAAGATAAATTCACCAAGGCATTATTCACCCCATCTAATTTCTTTAAGTTTCGCTCCACAGCTGCCACACAGTTGGCACAAGTCATCCCTGTAATAGGCAAAGTCAATTGTTTATTATCAGCCATTTTCCACCTTCTTAGATTTCTAAAAAAAGTGTGGCGGGAATTACCCGCCACCTCCCATATTAAATATATATATTTTTATATCCAATTCGTGATCATCTGTTCAGCANTGAAATACTTGGAAACCAAGCAAAATTCTCACAATTCAAATTTTATCCCGCAATTGGATATTTAATGTCAGCCATCAAAGCCTTGATCTTATCTTCAGTTGCTGGATCATCAAATATGATTTCCACTTGCTTATCTCCCGCATCTGCTTTTACAGATTGGACACCTGCTAACTCTGCGACTTCTGATTGGATGGTATGAACACAATGCATGCAATTGATATTAGGAACTGAGTATTTTACTGTTTTCATGGATATCTCCTTTGGATAAATAGCTGATAATAATTTTACAATCCTGTCAGTGACTATACTTTGGCGGCAGTCTCAAATACTTCTAAAATTTCTTTTAGAACGCGCTGGCGTTCTGCAGGATCTTCGCCTTTGACCGCTGTTATAACGCATGAATTTAAATGCTGTTCGAGAATCAACCCACTGACTTTGTTGAGTGCTGCCTCAACTGCCTGAATCTGACGAATTACATCAATACAGTAAGCATCCTCTTCAAGCATTCGAATGACACCACGCAGGTGACCCTCAATTGTCTTCAGGCGTTGTAATGGATCGTCGTGTTTCATGGTTTTCTCCTGCCCCCCCCCATAGGGGGTGGGGTGCTTATATTTTACACCTACTTCATCTATTATGTCAAGTATATATATATTTAAACAAAAATTTTACCGTACGCATTATTGTGATAGACTAATCAATACATTTTTTTAAAGAGGTCTAACATGGAAAAGATTGCAATTATCACAGATACAGATTCCAGTATTTCACTTGAAGTAGCTAATGCTAACAACATACAACTGGTTCCTATAATGATCCAGTTCGGCGCTACAAGTTATCGAGATGTATTTGACATAAATAATCCCGATACATTCTCCCGAATTGATATGGAGGGCAAACTCCCAACAACTGCAGCCCCTTCACCTGGCCAGTTTGCAGAGGTATATAAAACCGCGTTTGAATCTGGAGCAAATTCGGTATTGTGTTTCACGGTGAGCGGAGAGATCAGCGCCACATATGCAGCAGCTTTGAACGCATGCGATCTCCTCCCTGATAAAGATATTACAGTGATCGATACCCAAAGTCTAACCATGCAACAGGGCTTTATGGCGTTAGCTGCAGCGGAGGCTGTTTACAAAGGCGCTTCAAAAGAAGAAGCAATTGCCGCCGCTTTTGATGTACGAGATCGATCCCAATTGTTTGCCGCTCTGGAAACATTAAAATATCTTGCTATGAGTGGTCGAGTTGGTCATCTCGCCGCAGGTATGGCCAATATGCTCAATATAAAACCGATTCTAACAATCAGGGGTGGAAAGCTTGAAATGCTTGAGAAAATTCGCACTAAAAATAAATCCTGGAATCGCACAATAGAATTAGTTCATGAGTCCGCCAATGGGCGAAAGATCGAGAAGATGTGTATCGTTCATGTAAATGTCCCGGAAGCCGCTTCCCAATTTGAAAACCTCCTCCGCACACAACTTGAGTGTCCTCAAGAAATTACTATCGCGGAACTTGGACCAGGTTTATCCATCCACTCTGGCGTTGGCATGGTTGGCGTTGTTACAATTTATTCACCTTAATATTTATATTTGATTATTTATAAAAGATTCAAATAACCCGATTGAAAAATTCCATCGGGTAATTTTGATTTTTTCCCTTCTTTTCAAATTAGCTAATTTATACTATAATTATCTAATATATTTATTGCTTCAATATCTAAATGATGGATACTATCAAGGAGACTATTTTGAGCACCTTTAAATTAACATATGCAACCATGTTTAACCCCCCCGAAGAACTTCATACTAGATATGATCAAGCATTGGCCAAGGTAATAAACAACCTGGGGTTGGACCATCCAATGATAATCAATGGTAAAGATGTCTTTGCAAACGACAAGTTCTCAGATTTCAGCCCTGCCAATACTGAACTCCTTCTGGGAACTTTTCAAAAAGGTGATGCTTCCCATGCCAACATGGCTCTATCCGCGGCTCGCAAAGCATTCCCAGTATGGTCCCGGACGAAATGGCAGGATCGGATAAAATTATTACGGAAAGCTGCTGACCTTATCGATGAGCGATTGTATGAGATTGGAGCTGCTCTCAGTTTGGAAGTAGGCAAAAACCGCATGGAATCTCTCGGAGATATTGCTGAAACAGCAGACCTAATCCGTTATTCCTGCGATCAGATGGAAAAGAACAATGGATTTGTGGTTTCCATGGGAAAAGATCCTTTACCAGGCTACGATTCAAGTAATGTTTCACAATTACGCCCGTATGGTGTCTGGTTGGTCATAAGCCCATTCAATTTCCCCTTTGCCTTGACAGGAGGCCCAGCTGGCGCTGCGATGGTTGCTGGAAATACCATTGTTATTAAACCCGCAACAGATACACCGTGGGTTGTACGTTTATTGGCTGAATGTTTTCGTGATGCAGGTTTGCCTGATGGCGTATTTAACTATGTAACAGGTCCCGGTAGCAGTCTGGGCCAGTCATTAATTGATAGCCCCGAAGTGGATGGAATTACTTTTACAGGCTCCTATGACGTTGGCATGAAAATTTTCCGGGATTTTGCAAATGGTCGATATATCCGCCCAACCATTCTGGAGCTTGGCGGGAAGAATCCGGTTATTGTCTCGCGTCACGCAGATCTGGAACGCGCTGCAACTGGAATAATCCGGTCAGCTTTTGGCTTACAAGGACAAAAGTGTTCTGCAGCATCGAGGGTATTCATAGAAGAAGCTGTTTATGACGATCTAGTCATTCGTCTGAAAAACATGGCTGAGAAATTAATCATTGGAGACCCCACTGATCGAAATGTGTATCTTGGACCAGTGATCAACCAAAATTCATACCGGGATTTTAAGACTTTCACATCGGAATTAGCTAGAGAAGGAGAAATTCTTACAGGAGGCAAAGTACTTACTGATGGAATTTACAAAAATGGCTATTTCTGTGAACCTACTTTTGTTACAGATCTTCCGATGGAGCATCCGTTATGGAAACAAGAAATGTTCCTACCAATAACAACAATCGCCAAAGTAAGCAGTATCAATGAAGCAATGAAATACGCTAACGATGTGGAATATGGGTTGACAGCCGGTTTTTATGGATCAAGCGAAGAAGTAGACTGGTTTTTCGATCAGATCCAGGCAGGCGCTACTTATGCAAATCGTCCTCAAGGCGCGACAACTGGTGCATGGCCAGGCTTCCAACCCTTTGGCGGGTGGAAAGCATCCGGTTCTACAGGAAAAAATTCCGGTGGCAATTACTACTTGCTTCAATATATGCATGAACAAATACATACCCTAATAAAATAATCTTTAAATTAAGCATCTAATGATTCTATGCGCCCGGGATGAAAATCCACGGGCGCATGTTTTAATTCTTTACCGTAAAAAAATAAAATATATTAGATTATTACTCTGAATATGCAATTTTATCTTTCTTACTATTACAAAGAACCAATTTAAACCGTTCAAGGTCGTATATAATAAGGGCATGCAATCGAATCCGGGTCCACGTGTTGGCACATTTCTGATATTGGCTGGCATAGGTGTTCTTATGGTCTTCGTAACATACGAGCTGGGCGGGACAGGACATTTTGACTTCCTTTTACTCAGCCTTATCTTAATTTTCATAGGTATTCGTTTGAGATTGCGCGGAAGATCTGATTCTTTAGGTCATCGATTTAAATCTGTTCGCAGTATAANTGAAAAACATAAGCATAAAAACGACCAGAAATCAACCCCCCAAAAATAATAAGAGGAAAAATACACATAATATATTATGAATAAACTTACCTCCCTCCCACAAGCAATTTCAAATTTTGTGAATGATGGCGATACGATTTATGCGGCTGGGTTTACGCACCTGATCCCATTTGCTGCTGGACATGAGATCATTCGCCAGGGTAAACACGATCTGGTTCTCGCCCGTGCAACTCCGGATCTGATCTATGACCAAATGGTAGCAGCTGGCTGCGCCCGAAAAGTTATTTTTTCATACATGGGAAACCCAGGAGTTGGTTCTTTGCGCATTGTCCGTTCAGAAATCCAAGCGGGCCGCCTGGAATGGGAGGAGTATTCTCACTTCGGAATGATTTCCCGCCTACAAGCCGGTGCATCAGGATTGCCATTTATGCCCATGAATCAAACAGGAGCAACACATTTAGAGTCTGCGAATCCGAACATTCGACGTGTCCTAGATCCTTATTCAAACCAGGAAGTAATTGTTGTTCCTGCCCTAAACCCAGATGTAGCAATCGTCCATGTCCAAAGAGCTGACAAGGATGGCAATGCTCATTTGTGGGGTATCGTCGGAGAACAGAAAGAGGCTGCGTTTGCGGCCAAACGGGTAATTCTTACTGCTGAAGAAATTGTGGATGAATCTATCATTCGCTCAGATCCGAACCGAACGATCATCCCTGGATTTATTGTGGATGCTGTCTGCCATGTTCCTCACTCATGTCATCCTTCGTATGCTCAAGGTTATTATGATCGTGATAATTCGTTTTACCTAGAATGGGATAAGATCAGCTCTTCAATTGATACAGTCAAGGAATGGTTAGACGATTGGGTTTATGGTATTCCTGATCACTCAACTTATTGGGAAAAATTAGGCAAGGAGACACAAATGCGCCTTGGAATAAAGCCACGAATAAGCCAGCCAATAAATTATGGGGATTATTAATTTTGGGTAAATCGAATTTAGTTCACAACTCCANATNANTNANGATAANTTCATGAATTTTTCAAGTGNNTCTTCCATTCCATTTATTGATTTCGGCGGAAAAGGAATNNCGATCCATTTTGCCCATGCCAACGGTTACCCACCTGCTTGTTACNAGCCACTCTTTTCCTTATTGTCTAAGAATTACCACGTCATCTCCATGCTTCAGCGCCCCTTATGGCAGAACTCCGATCCGGACGAGATCAAAGATTGGCATCCTTTAACCACAGATCTACTTGCTTTTCTAGATCAACAAAACCTACCCACATCAATCGCAATAGGGCATTCCATGGGTGGAATCGCATCACTAAGAGCTGCTATTCTTGAACCCGATCGCTTTAAAGCACTGGTTTTGATCGATCCGGTACTTTTTTCTCCATTACATATAATTGCCAGAAGATTGATATGGTCAATGGATCTTATGTATCGGATTCACCCACTTATAAAAGCTACCCGTTACCGTAAACGGATTTTTTTAGACATTGAAAGCGTTTTCAAAGGCTTCCGACGTAAACAAGTTTTCAGATATATGGATGATGATAGCTTATGGGCTTATGTAAAGGGAATCACGGTTCCTAATCCAGAAGGTGGCTACAAGCTGTTTTACAGCCCAGAATGGGAGATGCGTATCTATGCCACCGGAATTTGGAATGATCTTGATCTTTGGCGAGATTTATCCAAAATAAAAACCCCAGTCCTGGTTGTCAAAGGCGAAGAAACGGATACATTTCTAGCTTCAGCTGCCAATCTTCTAAAAAAACGATTACCAACATCCAAACTCGTTACGGTAGAAAAAACTACTCACCTTGTGCCTTTGGAAAAGCCTGGCCAAGTGAACAAAATAATTGTTGATTTCCTTCAGGAGAATTTATGACAAATCTAAGCTTTTCCCCAGCTGAGCTCATGATCGTCAATTCTGCCCGTCTATTAAAGGATGGTGATGTGGTTTTTGTGGGTGTGGGTCAACCCAACCTGGCATGCAACCTCGCAAAACGTACACATGCTCCAAATCTTGTTATGATCTATGAAGCAGGTGTTGTAGGAGCAGAGCCTACCCGTTTGCCTCTTTCCATTGGCGATCCAACGCTGGTTAGTGGCGCGTTATCAGTAGTTAGCATGTATGACATTTTCGCGAATTATCTTCAGCGCGGCAACGTCGATGTCGGCTTTCTGGGAGGTGCCCAGATCGACAAATATGGCAATATTAATGCGACCATAATTGGGAATGACTATGCGCATCCCAAGGTTCGTTTACCAGGGTCGGGGGGAGCCCAAGAAATTGCTGCCTGGGCTAATCGCTGTTATATAATGACCCCACACCAAAAGCGCCGATTCCCCGAAAAAGTGGATTTTCTTACTTCCGCAGGTTACCTGGATGGTAATGGCTCTCGTGAAAAAGTAGGGTTGCGTGGAAAAGGTCCCATTGCGGTTGTTACCGACATCGGGATTCTCGAACCCGATTCGAGTGGGGAATTAATCCTGACAGCTTTGCATCCTACAAAATCAGCGGACCAAGCGCTTGAGAATACTGGTTGGTTGCTAAAAGTATCCAAAGAATTACGGATTACCCAACCTTTGACTGAGACTGAACTTCAAATTCTCCACAAAGAACTGGATCCAACAGGTATCTACCTAAAAGATGAATAAACTGGATTCTTAATCAATTCCCAAATGACTTTCGCCAGGAAAATTTAGTGACTTTACTAATTCAATATTACAATAATTTACCATTATTTTCACAGAATTGGATCCATGTAGGATTGTTTTTCTTTGTTGCATGGGTTTTATCGAAGATAATAGGCTTTATGGGCACACGTGTTATGGAATTCAATCCAAGAAAGGAGAGATCCTCACGAATGCGTCCTGAGAGGCAAAAAACATTGAATGGCCTGCTGAGAGGAATAATTAAAGTCACGCTATTTTCAATGGCTGGAGTAATGAGTCTCGGGCGCTTTGTTGATAGTAGCACTTTGATATGGTTAATTGGATTATTTGGAGCCGGATTTGGTCTTTCAGCACGCCCTATTATCAGCGATATCATGGCGGGTGCAAGTTTCATTTTTGAAGATACCTTTGNNGTTGGAGAGAAAGTGGAGATCCAGGGAATTGAAGGAGTCATTGAATCAACTACACTCCGCACAACCTGGCTGCGCTCACCTTCAGGAGAAATATTTACTATTCCAAATGGAGATATTCGTACAATCCGCAACTTTAGTAGAGGACGTTTTTCTCCAGCCAATATAACTCTTAAAATTCATGCTGGTGATCTCGCTCGCACAATAAATATACTGGAACAACTCGGGCAAGATTCAATGGACACCATGCCGAATCTGATCGAACCCTGGCAAGTGATCACTGTCTCCGGCGAAATTAGTCAGATAACCGAATTGACTTTGCTAGCGAAAGCACGCTTCGGCAAAGCTGCTGAAATGCGAACCCGGCTCATGTCGATTGTCCAAACCAAACTAACATCTGAGAATATCAATTTTGCCAATTAAAATGATCACCAATTCCTCCGGGATCCATCGCCCAATCCTTTCGAGAATATTTATATCTGCTGATGAAAACCGCTTACGAGCGGGGTGGCGTTTAATCATTCAGACGATATTCATGTTGTTGATGCTCGCATGTCTCGGAATTCCGGCAGGATTAATGATCATCATCCCAAAAAATTCTGCGACAGATCAAATGCTAATGCTGCTCAATGAGGGAATCTCACTGATTGCCATCACATTATCTGTATTTCTCGCCCGACTCGTCATCGACAAACGCTCAATTTCAAGCCTGGGTCTTGATATCTCCACCAGGACAATTCGTGACATGATTTTCGGTTTTTTGATCGCATTCATCTCTCTTGCATTTTTATACTCCTTGGAGGTATTGTTCGGGTGGGTTAAATTCAATTCATTTGCATGGGAAACACAATCTCCAGTATCGGTATTGAGGGGAACCCTAATGGCGATAATTATTTTCATTTTGGTTGGATGGAATGAAGAATTACTCTCACGTGGATATCATCTTCAAGTTATTGAATCAGGGACGAACATATCAGTCGGGTTAATTATATCGGCTACAATATTTGGTTTGCTACATATACTCAATCCAAATGCCAACTGGATTTCCACCCTTGGAATTGTATTCGCTGGCATCTTTCTTGGATTTGGATATGTGCGAACGCGCAATCTATGGCTGCCAATTGGTCTGCACATCGGTTGGAATTTTTCTGAAGGCGTAATATTTGGATTTCCGGTGAGTGGTTGGACAGGATTTCAAATCACAAATAACACTTTCACAGGTCCCTTGCTATGGACAGGAGGCTCTTTCGGTCCTGAGGCAGGTTTGATCGTTCTACCTGCACTTCTTCTGGGCACAGGATTAATTTACATTTATACTTTACCAAAATTTCAGAAGTAAATTGGACAAACATACATGCAAGCAATCGTCGCTGTAATACCAATAATTATCATTCTTGTACTTATGGTCGGTTATCGTTGGGGAGCTGCCCGGGCAGGGTCGGCTGGTTATTTATCTGCTTTCTTAATAGCATTTCTATTTTTTGGTGCAAACATCAAGGTGATGGCGTTTGCACATACGAGAGCCATATTATTATCCTTTGATGTTCTATTAATTGTTTGGTCTGCTTTTCTTTTATACCAGGTTGCAGATGAAGCTGGTGCAATTAAGATAATCGGAGAAGCATTACCTTACCTTACCAAAGATAAAGGAATGCAAGCTATTCTGATCGGCTGGGTTTTTGCTTCCTTTCTTCAAGGAGCAGGAGGCTTTGGGGTTCCGGTAGCTGTTACAGCACCGCTCCTTATCGGATTGGGATTCAATCCAATCGCAGCAGTCGTTATTCCATCCATAGGACATGGATGGGCAGTTAACTTCGGCTCGCTTGGATCAGCTTTTAATGCTTTGCTGTCAACAACAAATATGAGTGCATCAGATCTTGCTCCCATAGCCGCTATCTTTTTAGGTATCGCAGCTTTGCTAACCGGGCTAATGGTATCTCATGCATCTGATGGCTGGAGAGGAGTTCGAAGATTATTCTTAAAAGCTACCATAATTGGTCTGGTAATGGGTGCAGCACAATACCTGATAGCAGTAGCAGGTTTATGGAATATTGCTGCTTTTGGTGGAGGTTTGGCAGGTCTTATAGTCAGTTTCCCATTAGCCCAATGGGGTGAAAAAAAGAAAGATTCCAATACTCCCAAGTTGGCTTTACGCCCCCTTATGGTAGCTTTAGCTGCCTATGGCATATTGGTTTTATTAACCATTATTATCCTTCTCGTACCCGAGATCAAAGATACGCTTGGTAAGCCAGTAATCCAGGTATCGTTTCCGCAAATTATCACAAACTTGGGCTATTTTACACCTGCAGGAACAAACCGCCCCATACACATTTTTACTCATGCCGGGGCAATCCTTGTTTATGCATCTCTTATTTCATATATAATTTACAAACGCTCCGGACTTTATCAAAAAGGAGCTGCCAATCGTATTATCAATAAAACTTTAAAAAGTGTCATATCTTCCAGTCTTAGCATCGTTGAAATGGTCGCCATGGCAATGATCATGCAATTATCTGGAATGACCGAATCCATCGCCGTGGGATTGGCTGCATCAGTTGGAGCAGCTTATCCAATAATTGCCCCCTGGATAGGAGCTCTAGGGGCTATCATGACTGGTTCAAACACAAATTCAAATGTCATATTCGCACTTTTACAAATGCGTACTGCTGAATTGCTTTCTTACAATATCCCCATCATACTGGCAGCGCAAACAGCCGGAGCAGGTTTGGCTTCCGTGCTTGCACCAACCAAAGTGGTTGTTGGAGCAAGCACAGCCGGCATGGTGGGTCGCGAAGGTGAAATAATGCGCGCCCTCATCGGGTATATCGCTTTCTTGCTATTATCCATCAGTATTCTTACCGCAATAGCAATCTGGATATGGAAATAAATAATGTTAAAAAACAAACTTACTCGTCACACATCTACATTTATAATGATAGTATTGGCATCCACTCTCTTGTTCCCTGCCAGCAACACTCTTTCACCACCTGTCATCTGGGTTTTATTGACAGTCGTAATTCTTGCAAATCTTATTAATCTATTAATTGCTTAAAAACTTGAAATGAATCCAGATATTAAAGTAATCCTGTTCGACTTAGGTAAGACATTAATGTATTCTCTTCGCCCATGGCCAGAGGTCTTTGATCTTGCTTATGCAAAACTACGTAAAGTTATAATGGATGAAGGAGCCGCTGAAAAAATTAAATACAACGATGGTGAGTTCCGAAAATCTATAAATAATTACTACGATCAACGCAATATTGATCTCATCGAATTGGGAGCACATTCTGTATTAAGAGAATTTATCAGGTCTAAAGGATTTAATAATATTAGTGATACTATCCTTCGACAGGCATTAGATGCAATGTATGCCATAACACAAACCAATTGGTATTTAGAAGATAACACAATAGAAATACTAGATGAATTAAACAAAAAAGGCTACCAAATGGGACTAATTTCAAATGCTGCAGACGATCGCGATGTGCAGCAGTTGATCGATAGAATGTCGTTACGCCCATACTTCGATTTCATCCTTACATCTGCAGCCTGTGGCCATCGAAAACCTCACCCGTTAATGTTCCAGTTAGCACTTAACCATTTTTCCGTCAAACCAGAGCAAACCGCAATGGTCGGAGATACACTTGCTGCAGATATCACCGGAGCTGAAAATCTGGGGATATATAGTATCTGGATCACACGACGCGTCCAGCTTCCTCCTGATGGGGAGCTATCCATCCAGCCTCAAGCAATCATCTCAAACTTGACACAAATATTGCCTCTCCTAGAGGATCTTCGCAAATATCCAAAAACTGTTTCCTAATATACCGGTTACAATTGGCTGTTATGAGCTTGATCATCACTCCCAACACTTCCCCATCCAACTCAAAGTTTTTTCCCTATTTTGCACTCGCCACAGGAATATTAGCGNTGAGTATGAGCGCGATGTTTGTCCGCTGGGCAAATGCTCCGGCCACTATAACTGGCTTTTTTCGTCTGTTAATCTCATCTATAATACTTTTTCCAATTTTTTATTGGCGCAAAAAGAAGATCAATAGGGTAACCAGACAAAACCTGATTTTCCCTATCGTAGGTGGTCTATTCACTGCTTTCGATCTAGCATTCTGGAACTCTTCCGTGTTATATACAACGGCATCTACCGCCACTTTATTAGGAAACACTGCGCCGATCTGGGTCGCGCTGGTCACCATGTTCATTTTTCGCCATCGGTTGCCTAAAGGTTTCTGGTTTGGGTTGATGCTAGCATTGGGCGGAGCTACCCTGGTGCTTGGAAATGATTTCATAATTCATCCCCGACTGGGTACGGGAGATTTGTTAGCCCTTGCTTCAGGGTTTTTTTATGCAGGATATCTTCTTTCTACACAACGCGGACGTGAAAGTCTCGACCCTCTCTCTTACATAACTATCATGGTTATCTGTGCCACTTTCTTTAGCTTCATAATTAACATTGTTCTTGGATACCAGTTCAGCGGTTATTCCCAGCAATCCTGGCTGATTTTTGTTCTTCTCGCTCTTATATCCCAAATTCTTGGCTACATGTCGGTTTCTTATGCGCTCGGGCATTTACCAGCTTCCGTTGTTGCCCCAACAATGATAGGCCAACCCATACTCACTACAATTCTTGCCATACCTTTACTTGGTGAAATTCCACAATCAATTCAACTCGCAGGAGGTTTGATCACTCTTGCAGGCATATACCTTGTGCATAATTCATATAACAAGAGCCTGACAGCCAGATTGAAATAGTTCAATTGGACTCATTGTTGAGTGTATATATTTTCTTCTTGTTCCTTACCTTACTAACTTGCTCTAATAAAAAAACTCCCTTTTATCCTTACTATGAGGTAAAAGGGAGTTACCTAAAATATCCAACTGGAAATCTTTTCACATCATCATTAGTCGAACCGGCTCTTCGAGATATTTGCCCAGTGTTTGCATGAACCTGGCAGCTTCTGCGCCATCACTAATACGGTGATCCACCGATATGGTTGCTTTCATTCTCCAACCAATTTTTATGACTCCATCCTCCACCAGTGTAGTTTCCAGTGTAGTTTCCTGAGCCGAACCTAATGCAAGGATGGCAGCTTCTGGAGGGTTAATAATAGCTATAAACTCATCAACGTCAAACATTCCAAGATTGGATAATGAAAAAGTTGAACCTTCAATATCATCTGGTTTCACTTTTCCTGATCTTGCCCGGCTCACCATTTGCCTGGTTTCTTGCGATATCTGCCGAAGTGGTTTTCTATCAGCTTCACGGCATACTACGGTCAGCAATCCACCTTCCACTGCAACTGCCACTCCAATATTTACAGAACCATGCTGAAGGATGGCACCATCCACAAGGGAAGCATTCAAATTTGGGAATTCCCGCAAAGCTAGTGCAGTTGCTTTGACAACAAAATCATTGACAGATAATTTCTCGCCCTCTGGTAACGCTGCATTAAATTGGATCCGTAAGTCAAGAAGCCTTTCTACCTTGTAATTTCGGGTAACATAAAAATGCGGGACTTGTTGTTTGGATTCCACCATTCTACGACCAATTATCTGCCTTAATTTGCTTAAACCTACCTGATTATCCATAGGATCCGCATGGATCTGCATAGGCATTATTTCTTTTTTCCATGCATCCACATCCCGCCTGACAATTCGCCCTCCAGGACCGGTGCCATGCAATTCATCCAAGGGAATACCCCGTTCAACAGCCAGACGCCGCGCTAATGGAGATATTTTCTGGCGACTTTTTTCCTCATTTGACGGTATTGATCCTTTAGATATTTCTTCATTTGAAATCGATTCAACCACACTGCTCTCTGTTTCAACGGGCTTTGCTTCGCCTATGTTAGTAGCGGTCTGATCCAGGAAATTACTGATATCTTCATCCTGAGCACCAATCACTGCAATGGGAGCGTTGACGGGTAATATGGCACCCTGATCAACCAATAATCGACGAACAACTCCACTGAACCCTGATTCAACTTCTACGGTGGCTTTATCAGTTTCAATTTCAGCAATTACTTCACCTTTCGTTACCGGATCACCTTCATTTTTCACCCAGCGCACGAGAGTTCCCTCAGCCATGTCAAAACCCAATTTGGGCATGATCACCACATCAGCCATTTAAAACCTCCTTTACCGCAGCTAAGATATCAGGCACTTGCGGTAAAGCCATTTGCTCCAAGTCTCGGTTGTAAGGCAAGGGTACTTCTTTTTGAGCAACCCGCTTGATCGGCGCATCTACATAGTCAAAGGCCTCTTCATAGATACGGGAGCTTATTTCTGCCCCTACCCCATAACTCTTCCAGCCTTCCTCGACAATAACGGCGCGATTGGTTCTCTTGAAAGATTCGATAACCGGGTCCATGTCCAATGGACGTAATGTACGCAAATCAACAACTTCAGCTTCTATTCCATCTTTGGACAGTTCTTCAGCTGCTTTCAAAGATAATTCCAGTCCTTTGGAATAGCTGACAATAGTTACATCCTTCCCGGGCCGTTGAATTTTTGAGACACCGATGGGGATGCTGTAATCTCCTTCAGGTACTTCTCCACGAACTTGATACATTGTGGCGTGTTCAATGAATAAGACAGGATCGTTGGAACGGATAGCAGCCTTGAGTAGACCTTTTGCATCTTCCGGAGTACCAGGTGCTACTACCTTTAATCCAGGAAAGTGAGCAAATATGGCGTCCGGGGTTTGAGAATGAGTAGCTCCTAATTGACGCCCACCACCACCTACAGTTCGAATAACCAACGGCAACACAAATTGTCCGCCAAACATATAATGCAATTTTGCGGCTTCGTTAACTATGTGATCCATTGCTGAAAATGCAAAATTTATGGTCATAATTTCTGCAACAGGTCGTAAACCAGTCATCGCAGCTCCTATGGCTGCTCCAACTATAGCTGCCTCTGCAATAGGGGTATCTTTTACTCTTCCAGCTCCAAAATGGTCGTAGAAACCCTTGGTAACTGCATAAGTCCCACCCCATACGCCTACTTCTTCACCCAAAATAAAAACAGATGTGTCTCTCTCCATCTCCTCCCAGAGAGCTTGTGAAATTGCTTCACGCATCGTCAATCGCGTCATCCCAGCCTCCATCTCTTTCCATTTTTCGAATTCTCACCTAAGACTTGAAAATTAGTCTGCATATATATCCTTGTATAACTCTTCTGGTGCCGGTTCCGGGCTGGAGTGGGCAAAAACAACGGCTGCATCCACATCTTCTTCAGCTCTTTTCTCCAAACCGTCTAACTCTTCTTGGCCTGCAATTTTCTTTTCAAGCAGATATGCATGGTAGATACCAATCGGATCTTGCTCCTGCCATTTTTTGATTTCAGCCTGATCGCGATATCGCTCCGGATCTCCCATAGAATGTCCTCGAAACCGGTAAGTCATTATCTCCATCAAATAGGGCCCTTCGCCAGAACGAACTCGCTCTATGGCTTTCAAGGACGCCTCGTAAACTGCCATTATGTCCATCCCGTCTACCCGTTCATTGGGAATCGCGTATCCTTCTGCTTTCTGGCGGATCTCAGAAACTGCGGATGCGTTTTCTACAATCGTCCCCATTCCATAACGATTGTTTTCACAAACCCATAAAACTGGCAACTTCCAAACCTTCGAAAGATTTAATGCCTCATGGAAATATCCGATATTGGTTGCTCCATCGCCAAACATACAAATGGTAACTGCATCCTGTTTGGAATATTGGTCACCCAGAGCTAGTCCGGCCGCCAAGGGAAGATGGGAACCTACGATGGCATGCCCTCCCCAAAAATTTCGAGTGGTATCAGCCATGTGCATTGATCCACCCTTGCCCTTTGAAACGCCTGTTGCTTTTCCCAAGAGTTCTGCAATAATAGCGTTGACCGGGAGACCACAGTTAACTGCGACACCATGGTCCCGATAGGCTGTAATAACCCGGTCTTGTGGGAGTCGGGCAGCAATTAATCCAGTACTGACAGCTTCCTGCCCAATATATAAGTGAAGAAAACCCCCAATCTCTCCCTTCTGATAAAGTTCTGCAGCCCGTTCTTCCAACCGTCGGATGAGAACCATTTGATAATACATATCCAAGTGCTTTTTTTGATTTAATTTCATAACACCCTGCCTATATTAAATATATGCTTTACTTATATATGTTACTTTCATTTCTCTATCGTTTTATTATAAGGGTAATTATATACGATAATCTGTGCCTTTTTTATAAGTTATTTGAAAGAAAAGCCAATTTTTAAAGCACAAACCCCGGCAGGAGAAAACACCTGCCGGGGTTTGAAACAATCTCACCCACCGCCAATAATAGCCATAACTTTTACCACATCTTTTTCCTGGATAACATAATCTTTTGATCTTTGTTCTCCAGCGACAATCACCAAGGCAATCAGTTCAGGTTTGATATTTAAACTGATCAATGTTTCGAGAACTGAACGACCAGCTTCAACCTCAAATTCATCTTTCCCATCCAGATAGGATTTTAATCCACTGGATGTCTTTATAGTTGCAGTCATCTCAAGCCACGAGTTCCGATAGATTTAACTCTGCCAGTTTTTCTGATGTGGGTAAGCCATCATTGCTCCAACCGCGTTGCTCATAATACATATCCAAAAGCCGGTGAACATCTTCAATTTTTGTAATCTGCCCTTTTGTTGCTCCAGATTCAGGAGCATCTTCATAAAATCGAGGCGCAGGCATATCCCAACTACGACTGAAACCATCATTCTCGCGAGCCCAAAACATACGCGTCAGGTTCCAGATACGATCACCTACTTTTTCATAATCATCCCAATCCCGGTGAATACCTGTAATAGCATCGAGGGCAGCAATATAAAGATTGCGATCAATTCCCAATTCCACCCACTGTAAACGGCATCCACCTAATACATCAAACATCGGGCGGAAATTTTGCAACCAGATCACACGCGCTACTTTTTCCGGAACAACCAAATCACGACCTACTTGCAGATCATAAGTAATTGCCCATGAGCGGTTATGGTGCGCACCTACATCACATGTCATATAGGCAAGAAGCATGGCTGTGGCATTATGTGTTGCATATGCAGACTGCTCCATACCTTTGACATGGATCGCAAATTTTTCTGTTCCCTTACCAATTTTTTGGGAGGCTTTTTTAACACCCTCCGCCAGTAAGGCTCCGAAGCCTTCTTTTCGAGAGATCTTCCCTATCAATTCAAAAGTGGCCTCAATATTTCCGAATTTCAATTCAAGACCATCTGTATCATCCTTGGTGAAAATACCTTTTTCATAACATTCCATTGCCCAACCTATAGCATTCCCGGCACTTATTGTGTCAATCCCTGCATCATCTGCCAGTAAATTTGCCTGTGCAACAGCTTCAATGTCTGAAATACCCAAGTTTGATCCCAACAACCCAATGGTCTCATATTCCGGTCCTTCTACATAACTGCCATATTTCTTTGACCGGCTATATTTTCCACATGGTGACGGGCAACCAAAGCAGCCTTTATCGGTAATTACAATTTTCTCCCTCATTACCGGACCATACAGGTTTTTTCCATCTTCAAAAGAGCCAGCACTAAAATTTCTTGTGGGGAGAGCACCAACTTCATCACACCAACTAGTGACAACAGTTGTCCCATAGCGAGTCCATTCTTCAAGGAAGCTGGCATCTTTGCATGCCTTAAATAGTGCTTTGCCAGCATTACGATAAGCCTGTGAATCTGACACAGTTATGGATTTTGTGCCATGGATGACTATTGCTTTAACTTTCTTCGCACCCATCACGGCCCCGACTCCGCCTCGCCCTGCTTGACGTCCAAAATCATGATTTATACAAGCATAGGGAACAACATTTTCTCCACCAGGACCGATAACCGCGATCTGGAATTCTTCACCGAATTTTTCTTTGAACTGCTTTTCAACTGCGATGGTACCTTGACCCCAAAATTCACTGGCATCTCGAAGTTCTACCCTGTCGTTGTCTATAAAAAGATAAACTGGTTTGGAACTTATGCCTTCGAGGATTATACTGTCCAATCCTGCGTATTTAATCTCTGCAGTAAAATGACCGCCCATGGAAGCAGATGCATAGCCTCCGGTTAATGGAGATTTGGTAGTAAAATCACACTTTCCTGCACCCGGGACCATTAAACCAGACATGGGTCCGCTCGAGATGATCAATTTATTCTCTGGACCAAGGGGATCAGCCCCTTGGGGGACTTCCTTATACAAATAATAAGCACCAAAACCACGACCACCTATGAAATCTCGGGCGACGTCAACCGGAGTTTGTTCCTTTGCGATCTTACCGGTTGATAAATTTACTCTTAGAATTTTTCCGCCATAGCCATTCATTTTTGCCTCCTATGCCACTGTATTCTCTTTTTCAGATATCCATAAGGCGCTTGTGCCGCATACTTCAACACAATCTCCACAAAGATCGCATTTCCAGGCTGCAGTTGCCAATTCACCCTTGACAAACATAACGTCTTCCGGACATTCCGGAACACAGGCTTCACATAAGCTGCATTGATCGAAATCAACATACCATGCACCTTTAGCGTTTTGTTTTATGGCTTCATCAGGACAAACTGCAGCACAATCTCCGCATTGCGTGCATACTTTAACCTCATAAACACCTGGTGAAGGGAAATGGGGAATAACCAAGAGAGCTGATTTTTTAGGGTTGCTTTCGTCAAATAAATTCAATGAGCAAGCCACCCGGCAAGCATTGCACCCGGAACATTTGGCGCTATCCACATATAATCGCATTGAAGTACTCCTTATCTATTATTTATGAAATTATCACCTGTATTAGAATACATCTTTTCTAGATAATTGAAAAGCGACATCTATCATCTTTCAGCAAGTACAGGTGTCCTGCATTAGATAACACATTAAACCATCACTTGAGGCATCAATTCAGTCAGACCTCTAACCAATACATCAATATCTGATCTTGTATTGTATCCTTGTACAGATATCCTCACAAATTGCTTATCATGCCATTGAATAAGCGGTACTTCCACCTTATATTTAGTATACAAAAGTTTTTTTAGCAAATTTAAATTCACACCAGGGAGAGGCGCGATACCCATTTGTGCAAAGAAATGGGATTCAAGTGGATACACTGGTTTCAGATTAAACTCATTGCAAATCTCATAAATGGCTATGCGCAATAACCTATTGCTCTCCACACGTACATCACTCCAATCATTGTCCTGCATGAATTGGATAGCTGCTGGAACGCTTAGATATGCAGAAGGATCATTTGTCCCTGCCCATTGCAAAATATCAATAAATCGAGATCCTGTAGTCGTTTCGGGAGTAGTTTGAAAACCCCAGCTTACTACCAAAGGTTCAATAATTTTCTGAATATCAGAGCGCACATATAAAAAAGCAGATCCCTTTGGGGCAAGCATCCACTTGTGGCAATTTCCAAAAACTATATCTGCCCCAAGCATTTGTAAATCAACTTGTAGTTGACCAGGTGCATGGGCTGCATCGACAATCGTTAATATGCCTTTCTTTCGAGCAAGTTGGCAAATTTTCTCTACAGGCATACGTAATGCAGTTGGCGAGGTTATCATGCTTAAATAAATAACTTTGGTCTGAGGGTTGACCCCACTCCAGAATTCATCCACGATCGATTCGTCCGACTGTACAGGAAGAGAAATTGATTGATGAATATAATTCGCACCAGTTTTTGCACAAATAAGTCCCAACAATTGTCACAAGCACCATATTCGTGGTCACTGGTCAATATTTGATCCCCAGGTTCCAGTTTTAACGAACGCGCTACTATATTGATCCCATAGGTCGAGTTTGGGATAAAAACCAGATCTTTGGCATCTGAATTTAGATAAAGACCTAATTTTTCCCTGGCTGCGAACAAAAGATCGGGCAATTCCCTACCAAGGAAAAGGACGGGCTGTTTTTCCAAACGAGCTTGCCAAGATCTGTAAGTTTCAAATACTGGTCTTGGTGTTGCCCCGAAAGAACCATGGTTCAAGAATGTTATCTCCGGGTCTAGCTGAAAAAGCGATTTCAAATCACTCATATAATTATTATAAACCCCAGATGCGTTAGTTAAACGAAAAAAACTTCAAATTTGGATCAACCTCTTTCAAATTCGGATTAATTCCAAGCCGTCACGAAGCNGTTGACGAACCTATCTTCTTAGGTTATGCTTGCCTTGTCCGGGTGGGTCCGGCGCGGCAGAGCCCTGCGAACCCCGTCAGGTCCGAGAGGAAGCAGCGGTAAGAAGGTGTCTCTGGGTGCCGCCGGTTAGCCTGCCCGGATATTTTTAATCCAATGGGGACCCACTATTCTTTTTTAATGTTTTGTGGCAAAATAATCTTATGAATCGCTGGCTGAAATTCTTTCTCATGATACTGATAGGGCTTGCGTTAGGGATGGTTTATGGCTGGATGGTCAGTCCAGTTGAATATTTAGACACGACTCCATCCACTCTTCGCTACGATTATCGAACAGATTATGTCCTTATGATTGCAGAGATCTTTGATTCAAGCCAGGATGCTAATCAGGCTGTACGGCAGCTTGCGCAACTTAGCAGCGATCCACCTGTAGAAATCGTTATTCAATCACTCGCTTATGGCTCACAAATTGGATATGCTTCTGAAGACTTAGTTCTCATACAAAACCTGGCAACCTCCCTGCAAATCTGGCAACCAGACCCGGGAGGACTCACTCCATGACCCAGGAAATAAGAAGGATTAGGGAAGATGGCAATTTGCCTCGAAAGGGATATTGGTATCTTCTTACAGGCTTAGTGATAGGTATCCTGTTTGGGTTGATCATCTCATGGGTAATCGCTCCTGTTAAATATGTGGATACTGTCCCATCCTCCTTGCGATCTGATTTTAAGAATGAATTCCGATCGCAAATTGCTTCAGCCTATTATTCAACCAACAACCTTGCACGCGCCAAAGCACGCCTGGATCTCCTTGGTGACCCAGACCCGATCCAAGCTCTTACCTATCAAGCCCAAAATCTCCTCGATATTGGTGATCCGACAAATACGGCATTTCTTTTAGCATTTTTGACATCTGCCCTAAAACAAAATTTAGGTTTATCCCTTGAGGTCCCCAGCCCTGGCACTGTACCAGAAAATACTTCTTTAGCACCTGATAACACCAATACAGCAAGTCCAACAAGAATCACCCTGACAACCACTTCCGGGACACCGTCCAAACTACCGAGCAATATCAACACTCCAACCTTGCGACCATCCAACACTCCTTCGCCAACCCCGGGAGTACCTTTTATATTAAAATCCAACAAAATCGTTTGCGATTCTCCACTTAGATCACTCCTGCTCCAGGTGGAGGTGACAAATTCTGCCAACCAACCCATTCCCGGCACCGAGATCTTAATTTCGTGGTCAGGAGATGAAGACCGCTTTTTTACAGGTTTGAAACCAGAGATAAGTGATGGTTATGCTGACTACCTTATGACACCAGACGTGGTTTACAGTATACAACTTGTCAAAGGTGGCATGGTGGTGTCCAATCTGACCGCTCCATCTTGCTCCATAGAAGGTGGAATCACCAACTGGGGAAGCATAAATTTAGTATTCCAGCAACCTTAAATCAAAAAAATCCGTGCAAATAATTTGCCCGGATTTTTATTTCTTTCAAATTATTTTATGGCATAGGATTATTATATGCCCAATCATCACCTATGATAATTTCCACATCTGTGGCAGAGTTGGGGTCAAAATGGGTTCGCACTTGTGATGCATTTATGTTCATTACCGCCATCAGGTATTTCAATAAGTAAGGCTTTCCAGAATGATCCACAAGCAAAGTGACTGCAACTTTTTCACTCGTGTTTTCCGTTAGTAAAACATTCATACCCTGAGATTTGAAATAATCGGTCGTTTTACCGGCCACGCCTTCTGCATATGATCCATTTAATACTGCAACACGAGCACCTTCCGCTTGCATCAATTGGGTTGGGTCACCGCTGGCCATTGGACTTAGGGCTCCACTGGATGTAAAAATCTCATCACGTAAAATTCGGATCTGATCTGGCATAGGCTTTAACACATCAGCAGTACCTCCACCATTCGGGAGATTTAAGGTTATAGGGACGGCCATGCTGTAATCAATGACACCTTTTTTAATTTCCGATAATGATATCTCTCGGGCTAACAACGCCAGACGAATTGCATCTTCTAACGTCATATTCATATTTATTCCCGAAGATACCTCCTGATACAAGGGGTAAATTTTTGGCACAAGGGTAGGCCAATAATTCATTACACGTTCCCTAATTCCTATTATGACTTCTTGCTGGCGCTTGGCTCGATCGACGTCTCCATCTTCGGTATGCCTAGCCCTAGCATAAGCAAGGGCAAGATTTCCAGGAAGTGTAACAGGAACACCAGCCTCCAAAGTTACAGGGATGTCACCATCACCCATTGCATCGATCGAAACAGTCTGGAATGGTGTTACTTTGACTCCCCCAATCTCGTCAATCACTCGCTCAAAGGTAAGGAAGTCGATTTGGGCATAGTACTGGATGGGCACTCCCAAGAATTCTTCCACTGTTCGAACGGCAAGTCCAGGTCCGCCCCCTGGAAGTTTCCAGCTTTCCCCCAATGAATAAGCTGTATTGATGCGGTTATACTCAAAATCTGGTATGTTCACCCACATATCTCTTGGAATCGACATCATACCTGCTGTTTTTGTCTGGGGGTCAATTGTCAAAAGCATCATGGTATCAGAGCGTGGGGCACCACTACCTGCCTCCCAATCCCGATAATCCAAACCAATTATTAAAACAGTTACCCTTGATGCACCATCCCAAGCAGGTGGTAAATCTACGAGGGGAGCACTTACCGTGGATGCTGGGTCTATAGTAGGAGTTCCATTCAATGGTTCCTTCGTTCCAGAATTGGTTGCTTGTGGACTATTTATTCCTTCAGCCCCTGTGCAAGATTGAGGAGGTACACCAGGCAAGGATGTCAATTTCCAGCAAGAAGTTAAGTTCCGGACTAACAGAAACAGTGCAACCGCAATTACCAAACCAAAACCCCATGTGATAAATTGAACCACTGATGGTCTTTTAATACCCTTGCTAAATTTCATGATTTTTTCATTCGTTTTATTCATATTTTTATTCTGATTTCAGATATACCATGTCGAGCCCGAGGCGGTTTAATCCTTCTTCTGCCCAATAATTAATGGTCAGAGAATCTTCCTCAAATGCGGCCATTAACACAGGGATGGCGCGTTGATCTGCAATGCAAGCGATCGCCCGGTATGCTTCAATCCTGCTAACATCTTTGAAGTTTGGCAAGATTTCCAACAAATCCGGTATCGCTATTTTTCCTATTGCTATCAAAGCAGTTGCCGCCAGGTTTGTTGTGACCGAATCTGGTTCAGCCAGCAAGTCCAACAATTTTGGTATAGCGCTATTATCAGGGTGAAGGCTCATTGCCAAAGTAGCACACTGCCGTACTTCTTGAGATTCATCATCAAGCGCTTCAATCAAGAGAGATATTGGAGGATTTTCCATCTGTGCAAGACAACGCACAGCCCACCAACGGGTATCATAATCAGGTGAATTCAGCATCTCCTGCAAAGCTGGTAGTGCTTCGCCCTGATGAATAGCAATTCCAGCAACAGCTTGCTCAGCCCGATGATCATCGCCGCTGTTCAATTCAGTCAGCAGCAAATTAAATTCACCATTCATAATTATTTCATGGGAGGTGGAGGCACTGGGAGATCTATATCTGCCACAGCCACCCATTTGTCTCCCTCATCTATCAACATTACAGGAATTTCTTCAACAATCGGGTATTTTCGGTCGCAATCCGTGCAAATCAACCAAGTCTCCCGATGCAGTTTCAAAAAACCATCTTTTTCACGAACACATGCTGGACATCGCAATATTTCAATTAGTTCTTTGCTAACCATCTTTTTCTCCGATTAATATATTAGACGCAATTTTACCATGTCTATGGTTGGCATATACCTTTCTCTGCGGCACGCGCTTTCGGATCAGACAAACCGCTTCCATATTCACAGATCGCTTGCCATGGAGAATAGGCTGTATAGAATCTGTCTTCGAAGTAAACCTGCCCATTCTTAAACACCGTCCGATTAACATTCACAGTTGCACCATCTGCAGACCAATCCACCTGCTTAATTTCATCCACTCCCAATTCCGGATTTTCCTGAAATAGTGGCTCAGGAGCAGGAATCACATCCATTGGACCAGTTGTATTCCATTCCACGCTACGCCCATCACTTGTTGAATAAAATTTCCAAGTAAGCCTACGTGCACCAACATTAACATACGTCTCCATTAATAGCCAATATGGCGTATCGTTGGTAAATTTAAAATCCACCAAAGGAACATATACCGTAGCATCCAAACCGGCTAATTTACCATCATGGGCTCCAGAAGATAATTGTTCGTAATAGCCAACACGATAAGCATGAGGGTACCTTTCCACAACTGGAAAACCACCCAGGAATACTGTTCTAAATAGCGTTGTACTGACCTGGCATACACCTCCACCAACACCTTTGATGGTACGGTTATCGTATATTATCAACGCCTCAGCATAGCCATTTTCAAGGCTGACATCTCCCAAGGCATTTCCCATCGAAAAAACTTCTCCAGGTGCTACCAAAAGACCATGGAACCGATTTGCCGCTGTTTGAATATTTTGGATGCGTTCTTCACTAGAGCCCAAAAAATATGTAATACCAGTAGAAACCAATTCTGTAATACCTAAATTTTGTCCTTGCGCATCATCTCCCACCAAAAGTGGATCCAAGTTAACTACAATTGGAATTTCATGCTCGCCCTGAAACGCAAGTTGTTGAATTACTTCCAAAGTCGCATCCAGGTTAAAGGTCTTGCCAATAATTGCAGGTTTGATCAATTCTAGTTGATGTGTATCGTCGTTGAATATGAACCTGGCATTTTCTGATTTGCTTTGGATACTTGATCCGATTTCATCCAAAACCAGCATAAGTCGAGAATTATCAAATTTGATGGAATATTGAGCACTTTCATTATTTACTACCCGGTCAATTCTAACCATATTCGCAATAGAGGATGGTTCAATAAACCAGGGACCCGGGTCATTTTCCTGACTATTTGGTATTTGTAAAACTAGTGGAGAGCTCAATAATTTCCGAATTATTTCTGCCTCGACACTCACATCCATAACTAATGGATCAATCTCGTCAATTATCAAAGGTACTTTTCCATCACTGAATGATTGCAATTGTTCAATCAATAAATTCATTGTTATGTCAACATTCAACAACCGGCCAATTTCGCCAGAAGTTGTGATAACTTGAATGCCATTTAAAGTCAGCTCTGCTTCAATTTCCGATCTGTCGATCTCAGAAGCAATCTTTTGTAAAAATAAATAAGCAACTCTTTGATCAAACATTATCACAACAGGGATATCCAATCCACCACGCCAGGATCTCACCTGTGTAGATAATCGGTTCAATAGACTTCCTGACCGCCCCACTTGATAAGCAGACTGAACGCTATCGCCAGAGTTAAGAACTAATCCAAGTTCAGCAGGAGAAACCAGCCAAATTCTCTCTCCATCTTGAAACAAGATCTTACCTGTGTATGGGTAAACCATGTTCTGGTTTAATTTTAGAGCAGCTCCATTTAGATCCATCCCGGATAAATCCACACCCGCAACTGAAACTCCAGGAAGTATTCGGCCCGCAAACCATAGCTGGTATGCTCCTAAAATCACAATTATTGCTATAAAAGCAAGGATGATTCCTGCAAAAATGGTCGTTATTACTTGAGAGACCAGAGATGTCCGCCGGGGAATTGCTTCAGATATGCTTGCCATTGAATAAAATTATACTCCGGTATTTCACTATATGCTTTTATAGTCCGCAGAATTAGGGACAGAAATTATTTAATTTTTTTCCTGAATACCCAATGAATAATACTAAGATTATTCCTTTAAGACGTTATTTGATTTTTATTTGTTCCCTTTAAACCACGGAATTAACATTGGAACTTTTCTCCTGTACTCCTCATAAATATCCCCATATTCAATAATTAATTTCCGCTCTTCGTATATAGCTCCGACAACTATGTATATACTCAAACAAATCGAAACAATTAGGGAATTAGTTGTCATAATTGGCGAACACCACAACAACACAAGTCCAGCGCTATAAAGGGGATGCCGCACATATTTATATAGTCCACTTTTATTCAAACTTTGAGGCACCGGCTTTTTCTCATCCAAAAATACATGCAAACCCAAGAATTCCAAAGCCCCTGTCTGTTTCAAGCCAATTGTCAAAATTATCAAAGAGAAAATCTGGACAACCATAGGAATAAATACCCAGGGTTTTGGAATTGAATACAATTGGATATCTTGAAGGACAAACATCAATCCTAAGATCGGGAGAAAACTTACCACGGCAAAACTATTATAAGCCAAGCGGTAATAACGAATTAATTTTTCTCCATATCTGTCTTTTATAAATTTTTTTATTGGTAAAGAAGCCAGTATAGAATGAATTGAGCCCCATAAAAACAATAATAAAATTAATAAGAAAGTATTAAACATTTTTCCTCAATTCAAAAAATGCAAAGATATAGAATAATCACATGTAAAGCATAATCTACAAAGGTTAAGCCAGCCTTAGTTCTCCAGAATGAAAATATAGGGTAAAACTTGCAAGATTTCAGGACTATTTTTGAGTTTCTGTTAATATCCTTTCGAATTCTTGCAGATATTTTTCGGAAATTTCTGAGTTGTGAATCACAACCACATTTTCATCATTAGATGTTTCAGCACTCTTACTAAAATTATAAGAGCCGGTAATAACAATTTTCCGGTCGATAATGATCACTTTATTATGCATTAATCCTGAATTTCCATCATTGAGAACTCTTATCCCTGCCTGAAGGAATGAATCGTATTCAGTTCCTGTATTTGATTTGATCTGACCATCATCCATTACCCCTCTTACAAATAAGCCGGCTTGCGACCTCCCAATAATGGCTGCGCCAATATCATCAGATGTAAATGAATATGCCATAAAGTATATACTTTCGTTAGCATTGTTAATCAAATCCACTAGGACATCAGCGATTCCATCGTCAGGGGAAAAATAAACTTCAAACAATGTGTCTCCAACCTTAACCAGGGGATGTGGTGTATCAGATATTACATCTCTTCCGAACATGTCCATCAAAAACATTTCATCGAATTCAACCAAATAGTCTTCAGCCACTTCAGTCGAATGTATGTGAACCAGGTTATTATTATCATAATACATACTCCCGATTGTGAAATTCATTGATCCGGTCCAGACATCCTGTCTATCCAGAATCGCGAATTTATTATGCATTAGGCCTTCCCGACGATCACCGACGATATTTATTCCTGCAGCTCTCAATTCCCTGGGGATATCATCATACATATTATCGCTTTCCAGTACTATTCTTACCTGCAACCCACGGTGGTATGCATCCAACAAAGCATCCCGGATGCTCCACAAGTTGATGCTATAAATCGCGATATCCACAGAGATTCTGGCTTCATTAATCGCCTGAACCAAATATTTGTCAGGGCCATTTCGATAATCCCCATCAACGCGTTTAGCAGGGTCACTAAAATAAACATCAATTGTCTCAGCATTATTGACAAAAGTAATAGCCTGGGATTGCTGTGTAGACGTTAATCCATTATTGAAAAAAGAGTCTTGAGCACAGCCGAACAGGAAAAATGGGATAATTAAAATACGGAAAATTTTCGCCAAATCCTACCTCACTTTTATTGTATACAAGGCAGTATAATCCATGACTGTGGGTAATTATTCCAATTCCAATAATCAAATAGCACGGGCAGCCGGAACGGTTATGCTGGCTTTTATATTTAGCCAACTTGCTGGGCTTATAAGAAGGATCCTTGTAGCCCAAGCATTTGGTGCTTATATTGAATTAGATGCTTTTATTGCCGCAAACCGGGTTTCAGAAACTCTTTTTAACCTTATCGCAGGTGGAGCACTGGGTTCCGCTTTCATTCCAACTTTTACAGCACTTCTAGCCAAAGGGGAAAATAAATCTGCCTGGAGATTGGCTTCGTCAATCGCTAATTTGGTTGTAATAATTTTAACTTTTTTAGCAGCTATAGCTTTTTTCATTGCCCCGCAAATTGTACGTTACGCTTTAGCGCCCGGACTTGCTGACACCCCCCCAGCTTTTGCACCTAACCGTAAACTTGTTAAGAATCCAATTAATATCCGCTGTCCTGTTTGGACTTAGCGGATTGGTTATGGGAATCCTTAACTCTAACCAGGTTTTTTTTATTCCCGCCCTAACCCCATCCATGTACCAATTAGGAATGATCTTTGGTGTCTTAATCTTATCCCCTAAATTAGGAATTTATGGTCTTGCTTGGGGGGTTGTTCTTGGTGCATTTCTGCATTTAACTTTACAAATCCCCAGTTTGATAAAACAAAAAGGGAGTTATTCACTCGAACTTGGAATTGGGAATCCAGAAGTCGCAAAGGTTGTCCGTCTGATAGGTCCAAGACTAGCCGGTGTAGCGGTTGTCCAGTTTAATTTTTGGGTAAACTCCGCTCTCGCCTCACAGATGGGACCCGGAAGCCTGGTAGGCGTTGACTACGGATTCTCATTAATGCTAATGGCTCAGGCTGTTATCGCTCAATCCGTTGCAACTGCAATGATGCCAACACTTGCAGCCCAATTTGCCCTGGGTAAAATGGATGAGGTCCGTCATTCATTAACAGCAACCTTGAGAGGTGTACTATTCCTGGCTGTTCCTGCTTCGATTGGGTTGATTTTACTGCGACAACCAATAATTCAATTGTTATACCAACGTGGTAGTTTCAATGCACATTCTACTGAGCTGGTTGCCTGGGCTTTACTCTGGTATGCAGCTGGACTTATCGGACATTCTGTACTTGAGATATTGGCCCGGGCTTTCTATGCATTACACGACACAAAAACTCCTGTCATCGTTGGAATTCTCGCTATGGGTCTTAATGTTGTGTTCAGTTTTTTATTTTCTGCCTTATTTGTTCGTTGGGGGTGGATGCCACACGGAGGGTTAGCGCTTGCCAATACACTAGCAACTGCTCTAGAATCAATCGTTTTGTTGGTTCTTATGCGAAAGCGTCTCAAAGGATTATCATCCCGAAGCTTGATAAAGGGTTTTGGGCAAGCCCTGGCGGCATCACTTCTTATGGGATCCGTCATTCTCATATGGCTTCAAAAGACATCTATTTCGCCTGCCTGGATAATCGCTTTGGGAGGAACAACAATCAGTGCAGGGGTTTATTTAATAGTAATCCTGATCATGAAAGTTCCAGAAGTTCAATTATTGATCAGATTTATCAAAGACAGGATCGTTCGATAATAGATCACTATCGCCACAAAAACCACAACAGAATTGGAACAATTAATCCTAAAACAACACCACCCAAAGCTTCCAGTGGAGTGTGTCCAAGTACTTCGCGTAATTGTTTATCAGGAGCGAGTCGACCTTTCAATAATTCATCAACCAACATATTTATCGTCTGGGCATGAATACCCGCCTGCCTTCTAATACCAGTAGCATCATATATCACAACCATGGATACTGCCATTGCCAATGCAAATATTGGCGTGTCAAACCCTGCATATAGGCCCACTGCAAATGCGGTTGCTGTTACCAGAGCCGAATGTGAACTTGGCATGCCACCCACACTAATAAGTAAGGCCCAATTCCATCTCTTCGAAAAAAAATATTCCAGCGGAAGCTTTATTATTTGAGCTATACCCCAGGCTGACAATGCACTTATTAAAACATAATTTTGAAAAACAGCATGAATATTCATACTAATCAACTTCCAAATCAATAAGCTTTTCGCCGCTCAATTGTTGTACTTTCAATTCAGCTAGGTCAAGCAACGTGGCACAACGTTGTGACAGTGCCTGCCCCCTTTCATACATATTCATGGTTTCGTCAAGTGGATGTTCATCAGATTCCAGCGCTTCCACCAATGCAACCAACTCGCTAAATGCTTCTTCGTAAGTGAGTTTATCAACATCTATTAATTCCAATTTTCTGATCATAATCTCTCCTGATCCTTTCCAGTGGCTTGCACAGAAAAGTTCCCATCTTTAACGCGCACAGACAATCTGTCTCCATCCGATACCTGTTCAACATGAGTGATCAATTCATCATCCAGATCTCTAGTTACAATCGAGTAACCTCTTTTTAATACATCCAAAGGATTTAGTGACGACAAATTTTGTTTTATTCCATTCAGTCGGGTTGTTTCCAAAACCAAACGATGTTGTTGTGAAGAAACCATCCTGCGAGTTACTGTATCTAATCCTTGCCATGAATTTTGTATACGGCGTGCAGGTGAACAATACTGCAATCTGCCCAGGCAATCCATTGTTTCACTTCGCTTTAATTCCTGAATTTCACTGATAGCACTCAGCAAGAAGGAATTTGCATCTTTAAGTTGATCCCTTACTTCCTCTATGGTCACAGCAGATGCCATTTCAGCTGCAGCAGTAGGTGTCGGGGAGCGTAAGTCTGCAACAAAATCGGATAATGTGAAGTCCGTTTCGTGGCCAACCCCTGTGATCACAGGTGATTTGCTAGCCGCTATAGCTCTAACAACACGTTCATCATTAAATGCCCATAAATCTTCAATCGATCCTCCTCCACGAGCGATCAGAATCAAATCGGGGGAAACAATCTGGTTAAGAAGCTGCAATGCTTCCACCACTCCATCCGGCGCTCCTTCACCTTGCACCAAGGTCCCAGCCACCACAACTTCCAACATCGGATTTCGCCTTTTCAGTGTATTTAATATATCTTGAAGAGCTGCTCCAGTTAGAGATGTAACAATCCCAATCTTTTTTATGGATTCGGGGATTGGTCGCTTACGTTCTTTATCAAATAAACCTTCTGCTTCAAGAAGTATTTTTAATCGCATAAACTCCTGGTGCAGAAACCCCTCTCCTTTAGGGCGAATGGTGTCAGTGTTCAATTGATACTGCCCTGCAATCTCATAAACGTTGATATTGCCATGTGCTTCTATGCCCATACCATTTTGGATGGAAATTTTCAGTCGCGCTACACTACTGCGCCACATCACACATCGCAGGGAAGCACCTGCATCTTTGAGCGTGAAATAGATATGACCGGATGCAGGCCGCGCCAGGTTAGAGACTTCTCCTTGCACCCACACATTTTGTAGAATTTCGTCCGATTCCATTAATTGACGAAGGTAACGCGTTAAATCGCTAACACTCAAGCTAATCGTACTCTTAAAAATAGATAGTGAAGACATATTTGCTAGCATACCTTTGTTCATATTGACTGTCAACCATTCCTTATAATTCAAATCTTTGCTACAATAACATTATAGAACACAGAGGTTCTTTTCCTGTTATTTCTCTTAATCAGCGAGAAATATGTTATCCATCAGTTCGGAGATCAATACCAAAATATCTCTTGAACAAAACCCGAAGGCAATTATATTCATATGAATTATCTCTGGTCCCCCTGGCGAATGAAGTATATTCAAAAACACGATGTAGAAAATGAAGGTTGTGTTTTCTGTAAATTGCTAGCTCAACAAGATAGCCCAGACAATCTAATTGTCCATCGAGGGGAGCATGTTTTTGTGATCTTGAACCGTTATCCATACACCAGTGGCCATATCATGGTTGTGCCTAATTTTCATACAGACTCATTTGAAAATCTAGATGAAGCATCATTGACCGAACTTATGCAAAAAACCACTACAGCTATGCGAATAATCCGCAAGCTTTATCAACCCCAGGCTTTTAACCTGGGAGCTAATGTCGGAGTTGCGGCTGGTGCGGGTATTGCAGATCATGTTCATATGCATATAGTGCCGCGTTGGAATGGCGATACAAATTTTATGACCACATTGGGACAAACAAGGGTCTTGCCTGAAGATCTAACTGAGACATATTTGAAAATGAAATTGGAATGGGATCTAGAATAATAGCAAATCAATTTCTCTGTTTACTGAGAAATTTATCAATCACTTTCAAATAAGGAGGATAACCCACATGCCAATAGACAATCCTGTAATTTTAAGTGCAGTACGCACTCCGAGTGGCAAGTTTCAAGGCAGTCTGTCGAGTTTCACCGCCCCACAATTGGGATCTTTGGTAATTAAAGCAGCAGTGGAACGAGCAAGTCTTCCAGATTTGACCGAAATCGATGAAGTTTTTATGGGAAATGTGGTCTCGGCAGGACTTGGTCAAGCGCCAGCCCGTCAGGCAGCAATTAATGCCGGACTTCCTGTGTCGGTTGGTGCTGTAGCACTCAACAAAGTATGTGGTTCAGGTTTGAAAGCAGTCATGCTGGCGGCAGCCTCCATTAAAGCCGGAGATGGACGATTATATGTCACCGGAGGTTTCGAGTCTATGAGCCGTGCTCCTTTCCTGGTGGATGGGCGGACCGGGAATTTACGTTATGGGCACAGCCAATTGACCGATGCACTACTATTTGATGGACTGTGGTGTTCGTTGGAAAACTGGGGTATGGGAGATGCTGCTGAATTNATAGCATCCGAATTTAATGTATCCCGCCAAGCNATGGATGAATATTCTTATAAAAGTCATCAAAAGGCATTAGCTGCGATCGATCACGGGAAGTTTAAATCCGAGATCGTTCCAATTGAAATCAAGAGTAAAAAGGGTGTCACAATTTTTGATACCGATGAGTCACCAAGGCGCGAAACAACACTGGAAGCACTGACCGGCCTAAAACCTGCTTTTCAAAAAGATGGCAAGGTTACTGCAGGCAACGCACCAGGCTTGAACGATGGTTCCGCTGCAGTTGTAATATCCAGTCGTGCTTATGCAAACCAGATTGGAGTAAAACCCCTCGCAAAAATCATCGGTTATGCACAAGCAGCCATGGAGCCAAAATATCTGTTTGCAGCACCCGCAAAAGCTATCCCAATTCTTTTAGATAAAATTGGTTGGACAGTTCAAGATGTCGATCTGATCGAACTTAATGAAGCTTTTGCAGCCCAAGTTCTTGCAAATGGATATGCATTGGCAGATCAGGGTTGGAATTGGGAAAAAGTAAACGTGAATGGTGGAGCAATAGCATTGGGTCATCCGATCGGCGCCAGCGGAGCACGTATTCTGACTACACTGATATTTGCATTAAAAGAACGAGGACTCAAGCGTGGTCTTGCTGCCCTCTGCCTCGGTGGTTCAGAAGCCGTCGCCATGGCTATTGAAGTTGAGTAATTTTATGTTCAATTTCATTAACGCCATCTCTTGATCATTCCTTTTTGAACAATAGGTGAGCATTAGAGGAAATAAGATTAAATAAATTTCACTCANCCTCTGGTAAATACTGAAATTATNCNAGTGACGCATAATTTCAGATATAAATATAATNATTATGCATTCAACCAATATTTGAATTAGGATGCATTAGCAGGTAACTAAATTATTCACTTGGAGGTTAAAATGACCATCAAACATATATTTGTAATTGGTGCTGGAACTATGGGCAATGGCATCTCCCAAACAACAGCGGTTTCCGGTTTTGAGGTCACCTGCATGGATGTCATACCATCAGCACTTGAATCAGCCAAATCAAATATAAGCAGATCTGTCGAAAAATTATTTTCCAAAGGAATGATATCTGAATCGCAACGTGTTGCTGCACAAAAAATTAATTTTACAGGCAATATGGACTCAATTAATTCAGCTGATCTTGTTATTGAAGCTGCCACAGAAAACCCAGATCTTAAGTTGAAAATATTTCGAGAAATGGACGAAAACGCCCGACCAGGTGTGATTTTGGCCAGCAATACATCTTCCATCAGTATTACCAAAATTGCAGGTGTCACTAATCGCCCAGACAGGGTGATAGGGATGCATTTTATGAATCCTGTACCATTGATGAAGTTGGTAGAAATCATACGGGGACTTGGAACATCCGATGAAACTACTACTGAGATCATGGATGTTTGTAAAATAATGGGAAAAGAACCCGTTGAGGCAAATGATGCCCCGGGTTTTATCTCAAATCGAATATTGTGCCCCATGATCAACGAAGCCATATTTGCACTTCAAGAAGGAATTGGCACACCCGAAGCCATAGATAATGTTATGAAACTGGGTATGAATCACCCAATGGGTCCGTTAACGCTATGCGACCTGATCGGATTGGATGTGGTTCTATCCGTTATGGAAGTTTTGCAACGCGATCTAGGTGATGATAAGTACCGACCTGCTTATCTTCTTCGCAAAATGGTCGCTGCAGGCTATCTCGGTCGCAAATCCGGGCGCGGTTTTTATAAATATTGATTATTATTTGATAAAAGGTTATCAACCAATGAAAAGCCAATTAAATAATCTTTTTGTTTGAAAGGAGCCTGAAATGACCTTTGAGCTAAGAAAAATGGACGCATCCGATTATGATATGATTTTCTCGTTATGGAAGGAAAGTGAAGGTTTGATCTTAAATGCAGATGATTCCCGCGAATGCGTTATTCACTTCCTCGAACGCAATCCGGGACTTAGCTTTGTGGCCATTGACCAAGGCAAGCTGGTTGGAGCTGCTTTATGTGGCCATGATGGTCGTCATGGATATATTCACAACCTATCGGTCAAAAAAGATCATCGTAAAAAAGGAATAGGAAAATCCCTGGTGGGGCGCTGCATGTATGAATTAATAAAAATCGGCATCCATCGCTGCCACCTATACGTTGAGAGCAACAATCAAGGTGGAATTAATTTCTGGAATAAACTTGGGTGGGAGGAAAGGGTTGAAATTATCAGCATGTCTCAACCACTTCGCCGTAATGGCTGATTCCAAAAGGAAATCTAATGGAAAATGATATCTTTGATTACGTAATTATTGGTTCAGGTTTTGGGGGTTCTGTATCAGCAATGCGATTAACCGAAAAAGGTTATCGTGTTCTAATTCTTGAGCGCGGAAAACGATTTGAGGACAATGATTTTCCAAAATCCAATTGGAATATTTGGAAATATCTATGGTTACCTGCATTAAGATGCTTTGGGGATTTTGAGATGACTTTCATGAATGGTCTGCTGGCATTACACGGCAGTGGTGTCGGTGGAGGCAGCTTAATGTATGCCAATGTGTTGATGGAACCAGATGAAGGGTCTTTTAATTCACCTGCTTGGAAAAACATGATTGATTGGAAAAAAGAATTAAAACCTCATTATGCAGAGGCACGGAAGATGCTGGGAGTTACACGAAACCCGCGCTTATTTTATTCAGATGATCGATTGAAGGAAGTAGCAGATGATCTTGGTCACGGCGACTCCTTCCAAGCCACCGATGTTGGAGTTTTTTTTGGAAAGCCAAACCAGGAAGGCCAAACTATTCCAGATCCATATTTTGGAGGTGAAGGTCCGGATCGATCTGGGTGCAATTATTGCGGTGGTTGCATGGTCGGCTGCCGCTACAATGCCAAGAATACTCTTGTTAAAAATTATCTGTACTTTGCAGAAAAAAAAGGTGCAATCATTAAAGCGGAAACCAAAGTCAAAGATATTCGCCCATTACCAATAACCACCCCACAAAGTAACCTTGATTCCGATGTGGACAATGCCCGCTTTGATATAACTTACTCATCATCAACTGCATTTCTGATTAAACCAGACAAGCACGTAAAAGCTCGAAATGTGATCATCGCTGCTGGAGCTTTAGGAACACTGGAATTGCTTTTCCGATGCCGGGAGATAACCCGCTCACTCCCTAATATTTCCAATCAACTTGGAGACAGGGTCCGAACCAANAACGAAAATATCCTGGGTGTCACAACGCGCAATCGCGGTACNGATCTCTCAAAAGGCATAGCCATAGGTTCGGTATTCAGTGCAGATGAAGTAACCCATGTTGAACCTGTACGTTATTCGGATGGGTCTTCCTTTATCCGAGTCATGACTGCTCCAATGATCGATTCAGGTGCCAATATTCCTTTACGTATTTTAAATACTTTGTGGGAGATCATCCGACATCCATGGGATTTTTTATATTCAAAATTTTTCTCCAGGTGGGCACGATTTACTACTATTTTGCTTGTTATGCAAACAGAGGAAAATCTGACACGCGTCCGGTTAGGCAGAAGTTTTTTTACTTTTGGTAGAAAAGGGCTAGTCATCAAGCCTGAATATGAGAAAGCACATACTGCCAGCAAGATCACAATTGCTAACAAAGTAACGCGCATGTTGGCCGACAAGATGAACGGAATTCCAGCAAGCGCTTTCACAGACAGCTTGTTCAATTTCCCGACTACAGCCCATATCATGGGAGGTGTTCCCATTGGAGCGAATGACAAGGAAAGTGTGATCGGATTGGACTTCCAGGTTCACAATTACCCGGGGGTTTATGTTGTGGACGGCTCCGTTATGCCGGCCAACCCGGGAATAAATCCCAGCTTGACGATCACAGCCTTAGCGGAATATGCCATGAGTAAAATCCCGAATAAAAAGAAGTTGTCGTAATAACTGGAGATTATTTATTGAAAAAAAATTTTTCATCAGAAAGAGTATATGCAGAGCATCTTGACGAACAGGATCCGCTGGCATTTTATAAAGAACAATTTGTAATTGACGACCCTGATCTGATCTATATGGATGGAAATTCACTGGGACGCTTACCCAAAGCTGCAGTGGAAATGATCAAAACAGTGACTGTCGAGGAGTGGGGACACAACCTGATCAAATCATGGAACCAAGGTTGGTGGGAATCCCCTACCCGAATTGGTGAAAAAATCGCCAGACTAGTTGGAGCCAGACCCGGACAAGTAATCGTCTGCGACACTGTTTCCGTAGATCTATTCAAACTCACACTAGCTGTACTTGCGCGGCTGCCTAAGCGTACAAAAATCATTACTGATTCTCTTAATTTTCCTTCAGATCTATATATTTTACAGGGATGTGTAAATTTATTGGGGAACAAACATAAAATTGTTCGTATCGGATCGAACGATGGCGAAATTACACCAGATCTAGATGCTCTTTACACTACCATTGACCAGGATACCGCTCTGGTGACGCTATCACACGTCGTCTTCAAAAGTGGTTACCTTTATGATATGGCAGCCATTACTGAAAAAGCACACCAAGTTGGAGCATTGGTAATTTGGGATCTATGTCATTCAGTTGGAGCACTACCCATTGAACTTGATAAATGCAATGTCGATTTTGCTATTGGTTGTACATATAAATATCTTAATGGAGGTCCTGGAGCCCCTGCCTTCATGTATGCCAACCATAAAATGCAAGAAAACTCCACATCTCCAATCTGGGGTTGGTGGGGTGAAAATACTCCATTTTCATTTGATCTCGACTACACACCTGCCCCTGGCATGAAGAAATTTTTGACCGGGTCGCAGCCAATTCTTTCCATGCTCAGCCTGGAGGCTGCTCTTGAGCCTCATTTACAAGCCGGCATGAAATCCCTTCGAGATAAATCCATACTGATGAGCGAATACTTTATTCAATTGTCGGATAGAATACTATCCCCACTTGGATTCGAACTTGGTTCGCCACGAAATCCAGATCAACGAGGAAGTCATGTCAGTTTGCGTCACCCTGAAGGCTACCGAATCAACCGTGTTCTTATTGATGACCTGCAAGTTATCCCTGATTTTAGAGAACCAGATAATATTCGCTTCGGTCTGGCTCCAATCTATACAACTTTCTGCGATGTTTGGGATGCAGTCGAAAGGTCCCGCCAGGTTGTAGCCAACAAACTTTATGAAAAAATTCCATCAACACGATTAACCATCACCTAAAATATATAACTGCCAAAGTAAAAATGCCGCCAATCAAACCAGCGGCGTTTTTACTTAAAATTTTTCCATTTTTTTCCAACACTTTTATTTTAGAACTTTTGTTACATAAATTTCAACGGCTTCTAACATAAAACCAGCCAATCTTGAATCAATCTTATCAAAATTTTCTTTGAAACCAGGATGGTTAATATAATTTTCAGCCAGCCCGACCAGTTGCGACAAAGAGGGTGTCCAAAAATAATCCATATGTCTGCGCCAACGTTCTACACAAGCCTGCACTTCAGCAGATCCTGCTCCTAAAGGCATGGCTGCCAGCAAATCTGCGTAAACCTGGTTGCCTTCATTCAATATTTGAGTTTTCTTTTCAGATGAGTAGCTATTCCAAAGACGATTGGATGCTTTAACTGTTGCCGGATCATAAATTACTTCGGCTTCGAGAGCATATTTTTCTTGCTCTTCTTCCGAAAAAGCATCGAATAATTGTTTATTTGTCATTTCCTTTTTTCCTTTCAAATGCAATAATGTGTCATTTACAGTTTGGATCAAACCTTCCAGGCGAATAATACGATTTCTCAAGGCTTCTCTATGACAAATCAGCGCTGCATTAACATCAAAATCGGGATTTTCCATAATTCGACGAATATCATCCAAGCTCAGACCAAGCTCTCTGTAAAACAGGATCTGTTGAAGATATATCAGAGCTTCCTGGCGATAATATCGATAACCATTACTTCCTATCGAGGATGGCTTTAGAATTGAAATCTCATCATAATAATGTAGTGTGCGCACACTGATGCCAGCCAATCTGGAGAGTTGTTTGACCGTGTATTCCATGGCACAATGATAAACCATGACGTAACGTTAATGTCAAGAGCAATATCCACTTTTAATTGGTTTTTTACAGAAATTATTTCAGTTCTCAATAAGGTAAAATAAATGGATGATCGTCATTACTATTAAAAAGCTTGGATCTATGTATGGAAATTGAAATCCTTTTTCAAGATTCTGATCTACTGGTAATTTTTAAACCATCCGGATTATCAGTTCTCCCAGAGGGATGGGATAAAGATGCTCCATATTTGATCAAACTTCTTGAACCCAAGTTTGGCAGATTGTGGGTTGTACATCGGCTTGATAAAATCACAAGTGGCGTTTTTCTTTTGGCACGTAATCCTGCATCCCACCGAGATATTAATATCCAATTTGAACATCACAAAGTCACAAAAAAATACCATGCCATACTTGTAGGAGAGCCTGACTGGAAACATTATGCTGCCCATCAACCCCTGAGATCAAACAGCGGGCATGCCCACCGAACTGTAGTTGACAGTGTGAAAGGCAAACAAGCATCCACTCATTTTCGAGTGATGGCTTCTTCCAATGGCCATATTTTAGTCGAAGCGTCTCCTCAAACAGGCCGCACCCATCAGATCCGTGCGCATGCAGCAGCATCGGGGCATCCCATCCTTGCTGACACCTTATACGGTGCGCCACCTACCGCCATTATTTCCCGGCCTGCTCTCCATGCTTATACCTTAGAATTCGCACATCCGACAAATCATGAAACCCTTCTTTTTTCTGCACCTTATCCAGCTGATCTTATTGAAGGACTTATGCGATTGGAACTCGTACATAACTTAAATGAGATCGAATCTTAATATCCATGCCTAATAACCTACCTAAGCAAATAATCATTTCTTTGAAAGATCTTTTTTTGCATGATGAACCAGATCTATCGCCTTCTGAATAATTTGAAGGTAAATTGATACAACTAGGAATTTTGCGCAACCCACTACTAGCATGTCAACAAAAACTAGCAATAAACACTATATGGTACTTGATAGTGCAAATCGCGTTACCGCTAAAAAAACTCGGGTATCCCCACATAATTGCTCAAAAAGTCCAAAACGCTGATTCTGCCATAAACCTATTGTCCAGTAATCACCTTGTGTGAGGTCAACCGTTGATATCATATTTCTTCCATCAAACAGGCATTTCAAAATAGATTAGAACTCCCACCGGAAACAAAATGCAAATCTCGACGAAAAATTCTAAATCAATTTAAATTCAATATGCCAACCAAAATTTCTATTCAGTTAGATTGGATAATGACATCACTATTGAATTAGAACAGATTCGCTTACATCGTGCTACAAAGGTAAAATTCAGTTTGATCGAACTGATCTAGATGAAATTAGAAAATTCGAGAAAGTTTACGATCCATTAAATGCCTTGGTCATCTTTCCTTAGTTCAATCTTTCTTCCA
>BS_KBA_SWE02_21mDRAFT_10000030_pt1 | contig 43281 bp, 38 predicted proteins | sample BalSeasSWE02_21m_FD_9196 | JGI IMG/M metagenome (IMG submission 9196)
CAAGAGCGTTTGGCTAAATTAGCTGGAGGTGTTGCTGTTCTTTATGTAGGTGCTGCTAGTGAAGTGGAGATGAAAGAGAAAAAAGACCGTGTTGATGATGCCTTACACGCNACAAGAGCNGCTGTTGAAGAAGGTATTGTTGCTGGTGGAGGTGTTGCTTTTATTAGAGCTAAATCTGTATTAGAAAAGATCACTACTGAAAACCTGGACGAAGTTACCGGTATTCAAATTGTGGCCCGTGCTATTGAAGCGCCATTACGTACTATTGTTGAAAATGCAGGTGGCGAAGGCAGTGTTGTTGTTTCAAAAGTGATGGAAGGCAAAGGTGCTTTTGGTTATGATGCCAAAACAGAGACGTATGTTGATATGTTAAAAGCAGGTATTATCGATCCTAAAAAAGTAACCCGTATTGCATTAGAAAATGCGGCATCTGTTGCAGGAATGATATTAACTACTGAATGTGCATTGATTGACATTAAAGAAGATGCTCCAGCTATGCCGGGTGGTATGGGTGGTGGTATGCCAGGCATGATGTAATCATTTCAATTACAATAAGAATAAAACGCTTCAACAAAGATTTTCTGTTGAAGCGTTTTTTATTTCCTTATATTTCATCTAAATTTTCATCATCAAATAACCCTTTAACATTAAGGCAACAAGTATTTTTTTAAATGTTAAACATATGAAAACAATTTTATCTGTATTTTTTGGTTTCTTTATTTCCATCAGCGCTTCACAAACTTTATTAAAACCAGATCGTATTTTCGATGGCAATCAAATTCAAGAAGGTTGGGTTGTTTTAGTAGAAGATAATAAAATAACAGCAGTAGGTCCAGAAAGCAACATAATAATTCCCGAAAATTCGGAAGAAATTATTTTAAAAAACATGACCTTGTTGCCTGGTCTTATTGAAGGTCATTCTCACATATTATTACATCCTTATAACGAAACCAATTGGAATGATCAAGTCCTAAAAGAATCTCCCACAGAACGTTCTATTAGAGCAACAAAACATGTGAATAATTCCTTGTTAGCTGGAGTAACAACTATGCGAGATTTAGGTTCTGAAGGTGCTGGATATAGTGATGTCTATATTAAGAAATGTATTAATGAGGGCATTATAATTGGACCCAGATTATTAGTGGCTGGACCAGCAATAGTGGCTACAGGAGCGTATGGCCCTAAAGGATTTCATGATGGTGTTAATGTACCATTAGGTGCTGAAGAAGCAAGTGGAGACGATGTTATAAAAACGGTTCGCAGACAATTAGGAAATGGTGCTGATTTTATAAAGATTTATGCGGATTATAGATGGCAACCTCAAGCACCTTCGCAGCCTACTTTTACAATAAAAGAAATTAAACTAATGGTAGAAGTGGCTGAAAGTGCCGGTAGTTATGTAGTAGCGCATGCCAGTACAACCGAAGGAATGCGAAGAGCCATTCTTGGTGGTGTTGAAACAATTGAACATGGTGACCAAGGAACTGCCGAGATTTTTAACTTAATGAAAGTTAATAATGTAGGGTTTTGTCCAACAATAGCTGCTGGTGATGCCGTTTTGCAGTATAATGGATGGGAAAAAGGAAAAGATCCAGAACCTATTCAAATTAAACAAAAAAGAGAATCATTTAAATTGGCATTAGAATCGGGTGTTGATATTGTTTTTGGTGGTGATGTAGGTGTTTTTACACATGGCGAGAATTATCGTGAACTAGAATTAATGGTACAATATGGTATGACTCCTATAAAAGTCTTACAATCGGCAACCTCATTAAATGCAAGCATATTTCATCTAGATAATTTAGGACAGCTTAAAGCAGGATTTTTGGCAGATATTATTGCCGTAGAAGGCGACCCTACAAAAACCATTGAATCCATGCGAAAGGTAACATTTGTTATGAAGAATGGTATCATTTACAAGAAATAAATAAAACATTTTCAAACATTAAAATCAATCTAATATTACTTCTTTAGGTTTTGTTTGAATCCATTGCCTTAATTTTTTTTGCGCTTTTAATTCTACAAATTTATAGGTGAATGCGGAAGTGCTAATTATTAGTGTCATTAAGATTGTTATCCAAAGCAAATTATCCCAAAAAGCAGGCATTACACCCGGATAGTTTGGGATATAATAAAGGTCTAACCACATCCAATAAAAAAATAACCAAAATATATGTATTAAATAGATAGAATATGAAATATCACCCAAAAAAACTAATGGTTTTGTGTTTAATAATTTATAAGGAAGACCTGTATTTAAAGAAGTACAAAGAATAAATGCTCCAAAAAATGGAATAACTACAACGTCATATATTCCAAAATTAAGAATGGCTATCAAACATATAAGTATGACATAAAGAAACCAATCTTTAGCCCAAATCGATTTCCTGTTTAAAAGTGACTTATAGGCTTGATATAACCCAATCCCTATAGTAAACCCAAAGATACATCGCACAGTTCCTAAAGCAAAAATAGCGTTTAAAGTATAATCCGGAGTCTGATAAGTAATAAATACCATCCCTGATAATGCTAGTACGAAAGCTAATATAGTATATCGAACAGATCCTCTGTTTAATAAAGGAATGAGCCCTATTGCAACAATATACGTCCACCATTCTGCAGCAACTGACCACGACGCCACATTCCAAGAATACGAGTCTATAAGACCACTGGTTTGAAGAAAAAATAAGTGGATAGGAAAAGCATAAAAGGTATTCACTGCATTCCAACCAACTGCATAAACTGGATATAATAGATTAAGACCAATCATTTGAATCGCCAATAAAAGCATTACAAAAATATGTAATGGGTATAATCTGCTAAATCGGGCCCATAAATAGTTTTTAACTATACTACTCGAGCGATTTTTTAGTTTCTCTCCATATACATGGGAAATAACAAATCCACTAAGAATAAAGAAAAAATCTACCCAAAGATATCCTTTGGTGATGAACTGAGAATTTAGCTGATCCAGCAACCCTGGAAACCCGTGCATTATTGAAAAAGCTTGATAATGGAATAACACAACAAGCAAAGCGGCAATACCCCTTAAGGGCGTAAGGGATGAAATGTAATTAATGGTTGGTTTCATTAAAGTAAATTGTTATTATTGGTTGGAATTTTTGATGGTTCACTAACGAAGTTAGTTAATTTTTTGTACAATTTTTTTTTACTTTCCTTTATAAAAAAATCCGAAATTAAAATTTCGGATTTTTTATGATTTAATAAGTTTTTATTTTCCTCCTGGTGGACAATAGGTTTTTAAAAAGTTAGTGTATAATGTTCTTAAATGTTTTGTGGTACCTTCACCTTCTCTAATACCATGTGTGCGGTTAGGATAAGCCATAAACTGAAATTGCTTGTTGTATTTCACCAATTCATTAATCAAAATTTCAGCATTTTGATAATGCACATTATCATCACCTGTTCCATGAATATATAACAAATTACCCTCTAAATTTTTAGCATAGGTCATGGGAGAACCGTTCACAAAATCTTCCAGATTTTCTTGTGGCAAACCCATATAACGTTCCTGATAAATATTATCATAGGTCAACTGGTTTGCAATAGCTGCCAATGAAATACCTGTTTTGTAAATTTCCGGATACTGAAACATTAAATTTAAGGTAGCTGAACCGCCACCACTATGACCCCAAACTGCAATGCGATTAGGATCCACAAAATCCCATTTCAAGATTTCTTTTGCAGCCATCGCCTGATCTTTTATATTAATTCTTCCAATATTTCTGTAAATACTTTTGCGCCATTCCCGTCCCTTTGGTGCTGGTGTTCCTCTGTTATCCAAAGACATATAAATGTAGCCGTCATTAGCCATATCGCCGTCATAGTTTCTGTTCATGCCGGCACCATAAGAATCAGTCACTGTCGTTCCTGCAGGCTCTGTATATACATAAAAAACCACAGGATATTTTTTTGAAGGATCAAAATTGGTTGGTTTCACCATCCATCCGTCCATCTCCACATTGTCAACCGTTGTGATTTTAAAGAATTCAACTTTTGGGGTTTCTTGCAACTCACTTAATTTAGCTGCAATACTTTCTGTAGCATTGATTGGTTTAAGTTTTGGAAATGTGACATATTCAACGGCTGGACGTGTAAAACTGTTTGAAAAAGAATGCATCGCAAAAGCTCCTGTTGGTGACACCGAATAACTATGAGTTCCTTTTAGGCCTTCCGGATTGATAAGTTCTGTTTTACCTTTACCATTTAATTTGGTGCGATATAAATATTTTTGAGTCGCATTTTCAGGTGAGGCCGTAAAATAAACGTAACCCTTTTTAGAATCTACATGATTTAAATCAATAATATCATAGGCTCCATTGGTTATTATTTTTTCAGATTTTCCTGTTAAGGATACATTATACAAATGACGCCATCCATCCTTTTCACTCGCCCATAAAATACTTTGTCCGTTATTCAACCAGTTATAATTATTGGTAAAATAAACGTCATATTGAAAGTCATCTTCATAGATATCAACCCATGCCTTATCAGTTTCCTCATAGACCACTTTCGCTTCACCCGAATCTGGTTCAACAATAAATAATTTACTGTCATTTTGTTTTCTGTTCAATTGCTGAATCAATAATTTTTCAGTGGTAGGTATATATTCCATACGCACTAAATAATGCTGTCTTGTATCACCAGGAATGTTCATCCATGTTGTTTTAGCATCAGCAATACTTACAACACCTACTTTACAAGACGATGGGGTTTCCCCAACTTTAGGATACTCTAAAGGCACTGGTTGTGAATAGATGGCATCCGTATTATTAATCATATAAAACTTTTTAATATCTGACGCGTCTATTTGCCAATAAGCAATAGACTTGTTGTCAGGACTCCAGCGAAAGCCATCTCTACACGCAAACTCTTCTTCATAAGCCCAGTCAAAAGTTCCATTAATCAACGTAGTTGACCCATCCGTTGTAAGTGCCTTTATCTCAGAAGTATTCAAATCTTCAACATAAATATTATTATCGCTTACATAAGCCACTGCTTTCCCGTCAGGAGAAAATTTAGCAAACATTAAAGACGCTTCTGGTAAACTTGTTCCAAGCTGTGTTAACGACCCTTTTGCAATATCTAAAACCCAGTAATCGCCTTTGGTATTTAATCTCCAAACACGTTTAGTATTAGTGAAAATCAATACTTTCTGCTCATCATTTGAAAAAATAAAATAGCTAACATCTAATGGCGTGCTGCTGTTTTGGGGTGTGAGCTGTTCTTTGCTAATTAAAACCTTAGCACTGTTTTCGGGCAGGGTGTATTGCATCACACTATTATTTTCTATGCGGTAATAAGAGTTCCCATCTCCAGACCATTTGAAGCCTCCACGCTGAGAAAAAACTTGAAAAGATAAAAAGATGAAAAGAATAAAAATAAATACGGATTTTTGTTTCAATTGTAAATTGAAAATGGCTTTGGTATTGAACATATTAATGGTTTTTTAAATAAGTAATTGTTTTACGTTTTTTTACAACACTAAAAAGTTTTTAAATTTAAGATTTTATTTCCAATTCAATGCTGTTTTGAAAATTGATTAACAGAAATAAGCAGCTAACAATCTATATTTATACGACGCAAACGCAAGGCATTTGAAATTACTGACACTGAACTAAAACTCATAGCCAATGCAGCTATCATGGGTGACAATAAGATTCCAAAAAAAGGAAATAAAATACCTGCAGCAACAGGCACCCCTATGCTATTGTAAATAAGCGCAAAAAATAAATTTTGTTTAATATTCTTCATAACCTGCCGACTTAAATTATGTGCTTTCACAATGCCTTGTAAATCTCCTTTTACTAAAGTGATTCCTGCACTTTCAATAGCCACATCGGTTCCCGTTCCCATAGCAATTCCCACATCACTTTTTGCTAAGGCTGGCGCATCGTTAATACCATCACCGGCAACGGCCACTTTTTTACCTTTGCTTTGCAACAGTTCAACCTCAGCTAATTTATCCTGAGGCAACAAATCTGCTTTGAATTCATTAAGGTATAATTCTGTAGCAACAGCTTTAGCCGTATTATAATTATCTCCAGTTAACATGATTACCTCAATACCTTTTGATTGCAATTCTGCAATAGCCTTTTTACTGGATGCTTTTATTTTATCACTTATCACTACATAACCAATGGCAATAGCATCAACCGATAAAAAAGACACCGTTTTGCCTGATTTTTGTTGCGTTTTTACATCTTCTAAAAGTTCATTGGGTAAAACAGCTTTTATTTCCTCCATTAATTTTTCATTTCCTAATGCTACTTTTTTATCATCTATAGTACCAACAACACCTTTTCCTGTAACTGAATTAAAATTATTTACTTTTAAAAGTTCAACCCCTTGTTCTTTACCATATTTTAGGGTCGCTTCTGCCAGAGGATGTTCACTCATTTGATTAATGGATACAATATACTGCAGCACCTCCTTTTCATGATACTTTTCAGATTGCACTCCAATTTTATCAACAGATGGCTTTCCTTCAGTTATAGTCCCTGTTTTGTCAATAATTAAAACGTCAATACTATTTAAGCGTTCTAACGATTCCGCATTTTTAATTAAAACCCCGGATTTGGCGCCTTTTCCAACTCCTACCATTACAGACATAGGAGTTGCCAACCCTAAAGCACACGGGCAGGCTATAATAAGCACCGCTATGGCATTTACCAATGCAAATACATACTTTGGTTCCGGTCCAAAAACGACCCACAGAACAAACGTAATAACCGAAACAAACACCACAATAGGCACAAAATAGCCTGAGATTTTATCGGCTAATTTTTGAATGGGTGCCTGGCTCCTACTGGCTTTATTGACCATATCAATAATTTGAGACAGCAAGGTATCCTTCCCAATTTTTTCCGCTTTCATGATGAAAGAACGTTGTCCATTAATGGTTCCTGAACTTACTTTATCATGAACTGATTTATATACCGGCATAGGTTCTCCGGTAATCATGGATTCATCCACCGAACTTTCTCCTTCATGAATAGAGCCATCAACAGGAATTCTTTCACCTGGTTTTACACGTAATAAATCACCAATAACGATTGTTTCTATAGCAACAATTTCCTCCTTACCATTCACAATACGAATGGCTTCATTAGGCGCCAGCTGCAACAGTTCTTTAACGGCACTGCTGGTTTTCCCATGAGCCCTTGCTTCTAATACTTGTCCCATCAATACCAAAGTTAAAATAACGGTTGCTGCTTCAAAATACACGTGAACAGTACCATAATCTGTTTTAAATTGTGGCGGAAAAAAGTCTGGAAACAACATGCCGAAAACACTAAAAACCCAGGCCACACCTGCTCCTATTCCAATTAATGTAAACATGTTTAAATGCCATGTTTTGATAGAGCGATAAGCACGCTCAAAAAACATCCATGTGGTATAAAAAACCACTGGAATTGATAACCCAAATTGAATCCAGTTCCAGTATTTTAGTGATAGTATACTATATAAAGGATTATCAGGAATCATCTCAGACATGGCTATTAAAAATATAGGCAGCGTAAAAACAACACTCCACCAAAATTTATGCAATAGTCTTTTATAATTTTTATCTTCAGCAGAAGCATCTGTACTAGATGACACTTCTTCCACAAGATCCATTCCGCAAACAGGGCAATCACCAGGCTTATTATAGGTTTTATCACCTTCGCAATGCATAGGACAATAAAACACACCTGTACCTGTGCCTTCCGGTTTTTCCGGTTTTTGATGTTCGTGATTATGAATGTGTTCTCCCGGTAATGAAATTCCATAACGTCCACCACTATCCTTTTCAAGGGCTTCTTTAAAAGTGGATATATCAATATGGGAAACCATACTAATTGTTGCTTCGGCCTTTTGCAAATCTACCTGCGCTTCCTCAACACCTTCAATACTATTTAAAGTTTTCTCTACATGAGATCTACAGCCATTACAACTCATTCCTGAAATGGAATATGTGTGTTTCATTCTACTCTATTTTTTTGTGTTCAGTTAAAACATCTTAATTATTTATGGTCTTCAACAACTTGCGCATCTCGATACTTGCAGCAGGCATTTATACTATTATAAGCTGCTTCTGTTGCTTTTATCTCCTTTGTATCATGCCCTGCTTCAGCTATTCTGGCTTGTATCGTTTTCAAATTTGTTTTTCGTTCATCATAAATTAATTTTAACTCATGAGTATCTACATTCCAAACGGCACTTTTAACGCCTTTTGTAGTGATACAAGTCTTTTCAATACGAGCTTTGCACATCATACAAACTCCATCTACCTCTATCGACGCTTTTGCATTTTTATTTTGACCAAATGATAGGGTTCCAGCAAGCAACAATGCTATGACTATTAATTGTTTCATAATTTTATAATTTAATATTAATTGATTTTTAAACGTAATCCTGCGTAATACATGCTGCCAAAAATAGGACCATAAACGAAGGTTGTATCAAAATTTGCTCCAAACGGATCATTTGCTGCTATTATAGGATTAGGTTGTTTGACATTGGTTATGTTTTCACCACCTAAATATACTTCAAATGATTTAGAAAACACTTTAGTAATTTGCGCATTTAAAGTACTTATTGCAGGTGTTCTTTCAGGTAATTGATACATTATTGGACTGCTGGTTGTTGATGAAAACCTTTGGTCACCTAACCAATTATAGGTCACATCAAACTTCCATTGTTTATCATTATCGCGTTTTTCTGTTTCATAAGACGCGTTTGCGAACAAACGATGTTTTGGTGTTAAAGGCTTTTCAAGCTGACCTACGTTATACCGCGTTTGCACATCATAAAATTTATATGCGGAGCGCACATCAAATCGCTCAAATACATTATAATTAAATTCTATCTGAAAACTTCTGGCATAACTTTTTCCGTCTAAATTATAGAAATTCACTTCCTGCGGATTTTCAAAATCTACAACCACTTGATTCTTAAAATCTGTAATGTAATAATCTATAGTTACATCAGCCTTTTTGCCAAACAAATTAAATCCTTGCAAAAAAGATACACCATAATTCCATGCTATTTCAGGATCCAGACCATATACAGTTCCGTTAGAATTTAAAATATTAATACTTCTAGAGCTTGCAAACATGTTTTGGTTTTCAGTAAAAATATTAGCACTTCTTTTACCTCTCCCAAATGACGCTCTAAGAGCTGATTTTTCCCAAGGCGTATAGCGCACATGTAGTCTCGGTGTAACAAAGGTTCCCAGCAAATTATGATGATCTACGCGAATACCTGCCGTTAGATTAATCTTCTCCAGATTATCATAATTATATTCAAAAAACGCCCCTACAGAGTTTTCTGTTCTTTTATAATTTGAATCTAAATTCTCAACATCTAAAAACTCATCATAATGATCGTAGGTATAACTTATTCCTGTTTTTATTTTGTGTCTTGAATCGCTGATTATTGAATTATAAATGGCGTTTGCATACAAACTGTTATGCGTTATATCATACTGTCTTAGTCCAAAATAGGAATCTTGTTTATGGCTGCTAAACGCCGTCTGAACACCAAGGCTTTGCCAAGGAATTTCTGGATTGACATAACCCAATTTTCCTGCCACTTCATAGCGTTTGGTATCAATTTCACTTCCCCATGCATTGGTGGTTAACTTATCCGTTTTAGGATTAAAATTGACCTGACCAGTTTGTTTGTGGTCATTTAAATATTTTAAATTAAAAAAACTTACAAAGCCTTTTTCCGGATTGGTATATTGCCAGCGATTCATAACATTAATTTGCTTTTGCAAAGGCATATCTAAAAATGAATCGCCGTTTTTATCAAACTTTGTGTCTCTCATATTGCCGTGCAAATACAATCCTGTGCTCCACTTATCAGACACTTTAGAGTTTAAATGTGTATTTAACTCTAAACGACCGTTTACAGAACCGTAGGCATTTATAAATAATTTATCATCAGTAGCTGGTTTTACTAATTCCGTATTTATTTGTCCGGCGATACTTTCATAACCATTAACCACACTCCCAGCCCCTTTAGTTATTTGAATACTTTCTACCCAAGTTCCAGGAATAAAACTTAAACCAAAAGCTTGAGAGGCTCCTCGAATGGAAGGAATATTCTCTGTAGTGATCAAAATATAAGGACTTGTAAGCCCTAACATTTTTATTTGTTTTGTTCCAGAAATAGCATCAGCAAAATTAACATCAATTGATGGATTCGTTTCAAAACTCTCGGATAAATTGCAACATGCCGCTTTTAATAATTCGTCACTGCTCACTGTAAAGGTATTGCCTGCTTTTAAATATGATTTTGAGGTAGCAAGCTTTCTGGTTGTTACCGTAACTTCATTCAAATTATCCGTTGGCTGCAGCCAATGGTGGACCATTTTTGGTTCAGTAATAGTTAGAGTATCCGTTTTAAAACCTACGTAACTAATAAGCAGCTTAGTGTATTCCTTTTTATATTCGAGTGTAAATTTTCCATCAATATCTGTGACGGTACCAACGGTGGTGTTTAACCAATACACGTTGGCACCTGCCAAACCTATATGCTTGTTTTCAGTATTTGCTTCCATAATCATACCTGTAATCTTTTCTTGGGAAAACCCAGATACAGAAAACAGTATCAATATGTAGTATAAATGTTTCATTTTAGATTTATTTAATTATTTAACGATTAGTATTTGTATTAAAATATCAATACAATAAATCATCCTTTAAAAAATAATTAAAGGATTCCTTTCTAATGCTTAAAAATCAAATGAGGTAAGTTTCATCAAGCTTATAAAGCTTTTTGACTATAATGGGTGGTGGATATTCTAAAAATGAATTTGATGGTTTTACTTCTATTTCAAAAAGTGATAAATAAGAATATACAAATGAAGAAACAAAAATTTGCTTTTCGAATGAGAGTTTAACAAAGGTTAATTGTAATTCGTCTTGTCCTTTAACGATAATCTGTTTTTCTGAACAACAGCCTTTATTAATTACAGAACAATCGGAATTAGATGTTGGTATTTCCATTTCCATGCCACATCCTTTGGCTTTATGGAAGAAGGCCGTCTCAACCAAGGTATCTCCACAATAATGCATGTCAATGGTAAATGACATGGTAGAAAACAACACTACCAGTGACATGAACAAAGCCATTATTTTTTTGAATACAACTTTCATAAGCATCAAAAGTACAAAAAATACAGCGAATGCCATGTGATATTATCATGACATTAACACTTAGTGTTTTAATTTGTAATAGTAAAATGCTGGCAATAAGACTAATAAGATAATTGGCTGAATTAAAAAGCGCCTCATATTAAAAAACAAATAATATTGCTCTTGTTTAGGATTTACCACAAAATAAAGATAAATCAAAATCAACACAACAAAAGAAACCATGTAAATAAGTGTTGAAAATCTGACCATACTTCTGTCCTTAAAAACCACATACAGAATTCCTAACGAAATAATTGTATTTAGCCAATATCTTAAACTTGTAAAAGCAGTCAATTTAAAGACTTCTCTTCTGGGACTATCAATATATAAATAATCATTTTGAAAAAAGGTTAAATAAGGGTCATAAAACAGTTCATTCTCAAAAACACGTATTAAGACTAACAACCCAAACAAAATAAAAAGCACTATGTATTTAACCGTATTATTCATTTTTTTTAATCATATTTGAAAAGCGGTTCACCCAAAATATCCAGAGTAAAAAAACCATCCCGTAAATAATTCCGGGAAATATAACGGTGTGCAGAATATCTTTCCGCCAGGGGTAATGATATAATCCAACAGACAGAATCACAATTCGGCATAAATTCACAATATATATTAAAACGCTTCCAAACAACATATACAGGAACGTTGTTTTTGGTTTTCCTGAAAACGCCATTATAAATGATAGAAACAGAATAATAACACTTATGGAATTACAGCCTTCAATAATTCTAGCAATATATTTGTTATTAATTATAAGTTTCATCGTTGGTTCCTCTGGATGTGGCTCCACATGCGCATTGTAGCCCATTACATTAAGAATATCTTCACTTTGTCTGGAAACTAAATTGGTTATATAATCTGGATAGTAGACTGAGTTTTTTGAAAAATCCAAATACAATTTATACCCAACAGATAATAAGGCATAGACTAATATAAAGGTTAAAATAAACCTGATAACTGATTTATATTTTACGATTAGGGATTTCAAAAAAATATAAGGATTTATTAAATGTTAAATTCTCAAATTGAATATCGAAGTTACACCTTTTTAAATATTTTTACCAAAACTTTTTATATGATGATTTTTGATACTTTAAAACCACAAATTGCATTTATTACTTCTGAAGACCAAAAATCTATAAATGACCGTTTGCAAAACATTTGTGCCTTACTTGAAAAAACAGTAACCCATTATAACTGGGTAGGGTTTTATTTTAGAAATGGTAAAAAAGAGGAATTGGTTTTAGGTCCTTATGTTGGTGCACCTACCGATCATACCGTAATTCCTTTTGGAAAAGGTATTTGTGGTCAAGTAGCCGTCAGTAATAAAAATTTTGTGGTGCCTGATGTTTCCGCACAGGATAATTATATTGCTTGCAGTATAACGGTAAAAGCTGAAATTGTCGTCCCAATTTTTGTAAATGGAGAAAATATTGGTCAGATAGATATTGACTCGAACACGCCTGACCCATTTACAACAGAAGATGAGCGTTTTTTAGAATTTGTTTGCACTAAAGTAGCTGGCATGCTTGCTTAAATAATAATTTGTCTAAAAATTAAAAACCTGTTCTTATAGCTTCTACTGGATCCAATTTAGCGGCAGAGGTAGCTGGGAGTATTCCGGCTATTAACCCTATAATGGTAGAAACTGAAAAGCCCAATAACATATTTTTAAATGATAATATAAATTTAAAATCATCAGCCATGGCTGATCCAATGAGCGTGCCTATCCAAACTAAAAACAATCCGATTAAACCACCTATTACTGCCAAAATAACAGCTTCAAACAAAAATTGAAATAATATAAAGCGGTTTTTGGCTCCCATAGCTTTTTGGATTCCTATTAAGTTAGTGCGTTCTTTGACGCTCACAAACATAATATTAGCGACCCCAAAACCTCCAACCAGTAATGAAAAACCACTAATTATCCAGCCTATAAGATTCATTGTTGAAATAATGCCGTCAATCAAATCGGTAAAACCAGAGAGCTTATTTATAAAAAAATTGTCGATTTCATCCGGTTTCAAACCTCTGTAACGTCTGTATTTTTGTCGTAAAACTTCTTCAAAAGCATTAATATCAATACCTTTTTCAGGTTTAATAATTATCATAGTTAATGCACCATTGCTCCCCGTATTCATAAAACCTCTGGCAAAATTGGCTGGAACAAAAGCCTTTTCATCCGGAGAATCCATATTAAGCCCTCCGTATTTACCCAATACCCCAACCACCGTTAATTTTCTTCCATAAATCCTAACTANTTTACCAACAGGCTCTTCATTTTCAAACAAATTTTTAGCCAAATTAAATCCAAGGACAACAACTGAAGCACCAGTATTTGATTCGGTTTCATTGTAAAAACGCCCCTTGTCTATTTTTAAATTGTCAATTTCATAAATTTCATTTGAAACTGGTGTGGTATTTATATTTTCTAGAGTCCTGTCCTTATACCGAATGGTTTGACCGCTTCCAAAAATAGCAAAGGCACTGGCGTCAATTCCTGCAACATTTCTTCTTATAAATTCAAAATCATCATTGCCTGTCTGAGGAAAATTTTCTCGCTGCCATCTGGGTACTGAAGTAGGACCAAAAGAAAATCGTGTCACATACATGGTGTTTTTATCAATTCCNGATAATTGACTTTTAATGCTCTGATCTAAGGAGTCAACCGCTGCTAGAACCGCAATAATTGAAAAAATACCTACAGTTACGCCAATAAGTGACAAAAACGTACGTAGTTTATTATTTCTTAATGCACTGATAGCAAAGGAAAAACTCTCTTTGAAAAGACGTAAATAAAGCAGCATAAATTGATTTTTCTAGAAATTCATTGCGATATAAAGATATGACGTTTAATTAAATTATTCGTTACAATAATTATAAACAAAACACATATCAAACTATTAATTTTGCTATAAATAGTTACTTTTGCATTTTTAATATCCTACGTTTCAATATTTAAAGGAATTAATTTTATAAAATTGCTTTTCTATTTACAAAAAAGACTATAAAGAACACCACAAAATGAGCAACCAAAAAACTATTAAATCAGCACTAATTTCTGTGTTTAGTAAAGAGGGATTAGAACCTATTGTCAGAAAATTAAATGAACAAGGCGTTATTATCTATTCCACTGGCGGAACCCAGCAATACATTAATGATTTAGGCATTAAAGTGATTCCTGTTGAAGAAGTAACCTCTTATCCATCTATTCTTGGTGGTCGTGTAAAAACGTTGCATCCAAAGGTCTTTGGCGGTATTTTAAACCGTCAAAATAATAAAAAGGATATGGCAGAGTTAGAAGAATTTGACATTCCTCAAATTGACGCCGTGATTGTTGATTTATATCCTTTTGAAAAAACGGTAGCTTCAGGAGCCGGTGAGCAAGAAATTATTGAAAAAATAGATATTGGTGGCATCTCATTAATACGCGCCGCTGCCAAAAATTATGCAGACGTTGTTTGTGTGGCTTCCATGGATGACTATGCTGAATTTCTGAACTTAATTACAGAAAAAAATGGCACACTTTCTGAAAATGACAGAAGACGATTTGCTACTAAAGCTTTTAATGTATCTTCCCACTATGATTCGGCCATTTTCAATTACTTCAACAAAAATCATGAAGAAGCCGTTTTAAAAATAAGCGAAACTAATGGTAAGATTTTACGTTATGGTGAAAATCCACACCAAAAAGGGTTTTTCTTTGGAAATTTTGAGGCGCTTTTTACCAAACTAAATGGTAAAGAATTAAGTTACAACAACTTGTTAGATGTTGATGCAGCCGTAAATCTAATGAGTGAATTTAAGAATGACGCCCCTACATTTGCCATTTTAAAACACAACAATGCCTGTGGCTTAGCACAAAGAGCGACCATTAAACAAGCTTATATAGATGCTCTGGCAGGCGATCCCGTATCGGCTTTTGGCGGTGTTTTAATTAGTAATACCGTAATTGATAAAGAGACGGCCTTAGAAATACACAACTTGTTTTGTGAGGTAATCATTGCTCCTTCATATACCACTGATGCCTTAGAGGTTTTAAAAGGCAAAAAAAACAGAATCATTATGGTAATACATGATATTGAATTACCTAAAACCGGCGTAAGGAGTTGCCTGAATGGTATCTTAGTGCAAGATAGAGATCACATAACCGATGCCGTTGAACATTTAACATACGTTACAGACAATAAACCAACTAAAAATGAGTTAGAGGATTTGTTGTTTGCTTCAAAAATTTGTAAGCATACCAAGTCGAATACCATCGTTTTAGCAAAAAACAAACAATTATTAGCAAGTGGGACCGGACAAACCAGCCGGGTGGATGCCTTAAATCAGGCCATACATAAAGCACAGACTTTTAAATTTGATTTAAACGGGGCTGCCATGGCAAGTGATGCCTTTTTTCCTTTTCCAGATTGTGTGGAGATTGCAAAAAACGCTGGAATAGGTTCTGTNATTCAACCCGGAGGCTCTATTAAAGACCAATTAAGCATTGATTATTGCAACGAAAATAAGGTGTCAATGGTTTTAACTGGAACGCGACATTTTAAACATTAACTATAAAATATCTAATAATATTATTTCTTTTATATAACTTAACTTTTATTACATTTACATCATTAGTTTACAAACCTTAAAATCACTTTCTGCACATGGGCTTTTTTGACTTCTTAACCGAAGAAATTGCAATAGACTTAGGTACTGCAAATACGTTAATTATACACAATGACAAAGTGGTTGTTGATGCTCCTTCAATAGTTGCTAGAGACCGGATTACCGGAAAAATAACACACGTTGGTCAAGAAGCTAGTTTAATGCAGGGTAAAACGCATGAAAACATTAAAACAATCAGACCATTAAAAGATGGCGTTATTGCCGATTTTGATGCGTCAGAGCAAATGATCAGTATGTTTATTAAAAACATACCGGCCTTAAAAAAGAGGTTTTTTACACCGGCTTTAAGAATGGTTATCTGTATTCCTTCAGGAATTACTGAAGTTGAAATGCGTGCGGTTAAAGAAAGTGCAGAACGCGTAAACGGTAAGGAAGTATATTTAATACATGAACCGATGGCAGCAGCTATTGGTATTGGTGTTGACATCATGCAGCCTAAAGGAAATATGATTGTAGATATAGGTGGCGGAACCACTGAAATTGCTGTTATAGCCTTAGGTGGTATTGTGTGTGATAAATCCGTTAAAATAGCAGGAGACGTATTTACAAATGATATTGTATATTATATGAGAACTCAACATAATTTATATGTTGGCGAACGCACTGCTGAGAAAATTAAAATCCAAATAGGAGCTGCAACTGAAGACTTAGAACTTCCTCCAGATGATATGAGTGTTCAAGGTAGAGACTTACTTACCGGAAAACCAAAACAGGTTCAAATTTCATTTAGAGAAATTGCAAAAGCTTTAGACAAATCTATTCTTCGTATTGAAGACGCGGTAATGGAAACCTTATCGCAAACACCTCCAGAACTTGCTGCCGATATTTACAATACTGGTATTTATTTAGCAGGTGGTGGTTCTATGCTGAGAGGACTGGATAAAAGATTGTCACAAAAAACAGATCTCCCTGTATATATTGCAGAGGACCCATTACGAGCAGTAGTAAGAGGTACTGGAATCACGCTTAAAAACTTAATTAAATACAAAAGTGTATTGATTAAATAGCCTTACTGATTAAACATGCAGCAGATTATCAATTTTATAATAAGAAACAAAACGTTTTTGTTATTCTTGTTGTTGTTTTCTATAGCCATAAGTTTTACAATCCAATCGCATTCTTATCATAAAAGTAAATTTATCAACTCTGCCAATTTCTTAACTGGCGGATTTTATAATTATGTTAGCAATGCCAACAGATATTTCAGTCTTAAAAAACAAAATGACATCTTAGTCCAGGAAAATAATCAGTTAAAATCTGTTCTATACAATTCAAAAACTAAAAAAGACTTGAGCTATATTGATAGTTTATCTTTTAACCATTCCTATAAATTCACACCAGGCATTGTTTTAAAGAATAGTTACTCCTCATCTAAAAACGTATTACTTATAAACAAGGGAATTTCTGATAGCATNAAACAAGATTTCGGGGTCATTTCTTCAAAAGGTATTATTGGAATNATTGATAATAGCAGTAAACATTATTCAACGGTCTTATCTATCTTAAATACATCAAGTAAAATCAGTGCCCAACTTAAAAAAACCAATCATTTCGGAACCCTTACTTGGAATGGGGTTTCTCCTTATTTTACACAATTAGTAGATATTCCTAAAATAGCTCCTGTTAAAATTGGTGATACAATTGTCACCTCCGGACGCTCATCTATTTTTCCAAAAGGCATACCTGTAGGAACGATTCATGATTTTAAACTAGATGTCGCCGAAAATTACTATGAAATAAACATCAAGTTATTTAATGACATGTCTAATATTGAATATGTTTATATTATTGAAAATATTGATGTTCCTGAAATCACTAATCTTTTAAATAGTAGTAGTAATGAATAGCGCATTATATAGAAATATCATGCGCTTTATTCTGCTCGCTGGTCTTCAAGTAGCGATTCTTAATAATATCAATTTTTTAGGATATATAAACCCTTATGTATATATCCTATTCATAATGTTATTCCCTATCAAAAACAACAGAACTCTATTTATTTTTGTAAGCTTTTTATTAGGACTCACCATAGATATATTTTCAGATTCCGGTGGAATACATGCTGCCGCCTGTGTAAGTATTGCTTATGTTAGACCAGTTATCCTGAAATTTTCTTTTGGAACCGTTTATGAATATCAAACCATAAAATTTGATACCGTAGAATTCAGTTCAAAATTTATATATATCATAATTATGACGGTCATTCATCATTTTATATTATTTTCATTAGAAATCTTTAACATATCAAAAGTAATTTTAACGTTACAAAAAACGTTATTCTCCAGTATATTTACTATAATACTATGTATAATGATAACCATTATTTTTAGTAGAAAAACTAAATGAGAAAATTTTTACTCTTTCTATCAATTATCCTTGTAGGCTTTATATTTATTTCAAGGCTTTTTTATCTTCAGGTGTATCAATCACAAGACCATGATTTGTTTGAAGACAATGCTATAAGAAAAGTATATGATTATCCGAAACGTGGTTTTGTTTATGACCGAAATGGCGAGCTTTTGGTTGCTAATCAACCTTCTTATGATGTCATGTTTATTCCAAGAGAAGTTAAGCCTTTGGATACACTAGAATTTTGTTCTTTATTAAATATAAACAAGGAACAATTTCTTGATATATATAACAAAGCCTATCATTATTCTCCTTGGCTACCTTCTGTTTTTATTCCGCATCTTTCAAAAGAAGATTATGCCGTTTTACAGGAAAAAATGAGAAAATTTGAAGGCTTTTATATTCAAAAACGTTCATTAAGACTCTATCAAACAAGTATTGGAGCCAATGTTTTAGGCGATATTGGCGAGGTCAACAATGCTATTATTGAAAAACAAGCTTACTACAAAATGGGAGATTTGATTGGAAAGCAAGGCGTTGAGGCTTCCTATGAAGATATCTTACGCGGGGTTAAAGGCATTAAATTCATTCAAAAAGACCGGTTTAACAGAGATCTTGGCCCGTATAAAAATGGTGTTTATGATACATTACCTCAACCTGGAAAAGATATTACCATTACCATTGATGCCAAATTACAAGAGTATGGCGAATTACTGATGAAAAATAAACGTGGCGGTATTATTGCCATCGAACCAAGTTCTGGAGAAATTCTTGCCATGATTTCTGCTCCTAGTTTTAATCCCAATTTATTAGTTGGTAGAAATAGGTCTAAAAACTATTCAAAAATGCATTATGATACCATTTCAAAACCTTTATATGACAGAAGTTTATTAGCTCAATATCCACCTGGATCGCCATTTAAAGTTCTTAACGCCCTTATAGGCTTACAAGAAAAAGTAGTAACCACCGATGATAGATTTGGATGCAGAATGGGATATTATCTTGGAAGCAGACGGTTAACTGGTTGCCATAGTCATTATAGTCCTTTAAGCATGAATGATGGTATTGCACAATCATGTAATTCTTATTTCGCAAATGTGTATAGACGGATTATTGATAAATATGATAATCCTGCCGAAGGCATGAATGTATGGAGTAACCATATAAAAAGTTTTGGATTAGGTAATTATTTGGGATATGATTTAAAAATTGGAAGTAAAGGCCGAATCCCAGATGGTGATTTTTATGATAAATGGTATGGAAAAGGTCGCTGGGTTTCAACCTATAATATTTCAAATGCCATTGGGCAAGGTGAAGTTGAAGCAACGCCAATACAATTAGCCAACATGGCCGCAGCTATTGGTAACAGAGGTTATTATTACACCCCTCATATCATCAAACAAATTGAAGGTGAAACTATTGATAAAAATTACACGACTGCAAAACATACTACCATAGATAAAGAAAATTTTGAACCCGTAGTCCATGGTATGTTTGACGTCTATAACAAAGGAACAGCTGCCAGCCTTCAAGTTTCTGATATTGAGATTTGTGGTAAAACAGGTACCGCAGAAAATTTCATTAAAATAGATGGCGTTAAAACACAGTTAACAGACCACTCTATTTTTGTTGCCTTTGCNCCAAAAGATAACCCAAAAATTGCNATAGCAATATTTGTTGAAAATGGTTACTGGGGCAGTCGTTTTGCTGGAAAAATTGCGAGCTTAATGATTGAAAAATACATTAAAGGCTACATTACCAGAACCGATTTAGAAGATTGGATTCTAACTCATAGCTTAGAAGATGAATACAAAAAACCCTATTCCGGGCAGCCATTTGGAATCAATAAAGCAAGTGCCTTACAAGTAATCCCTTTAAATGAGTCGTTAAGATCAAAAAAAGAACCTAATATCAAATAATAAACTAATGGTCAGAGAAACCCACAGGTATTTTAAATTTGATTGGATAACCATCATTTTATTTCTTTTGCTAGTAGGTTTTGGCTGGTTAAATATATTATCGGCGTCTCACACCGGAGAAACCATTGATTATTTAAATTTTGATGAACCCTATGGAAAGCAACTTATGTTTGTCTTCCTAACATTTGGTTTAATTGTTATTATTTTATCAATAGATTCTAAGTTTTATGAACGGTTCTCCAGCATTATTTATATTATATCAATGCTTTCATTGGTTGGACTGTTTGTGTTTGGTAAAAACGTTAATGGTGCCACCTCATGGTATGCCATTGGAGGCATGACGATACAACCTAGTGAGTTTGCCAAAGCCGCTACGGCCCTCGCCGTTGCAAAATATGTAAGTGATTTAAACACAGATATTAAAAAGTTTAAAGATCAGATTCAAACTTTTATTCTTATTGCTATTCCGGCCATTTTAGTTTTACTACAAAATGATGCAGGAAGTACTATAGTTTATGCAGCCTTCTTTTTTGTATTGTACAGAGAAGGATTACCTAAAATATATTTAATTCTAGGCGTTGCTGTTGTGATACTATCAGTCTTTTCTTTAAAATATGGCATTATTATAACATCTATCATTGTCGGAATAGTCATTTTTATCAATCATTTTTTTACTAAAAAAAGACCACAATTTATTCAACCACTTTTAATTTTAATTGGTTGTATCATTTTATCCTCAGGCATAAAATTCTTTTATCAAAGTATATTACAACCACATCAGCAAGACCGCATCAGCCTATGGTTAAGACTTGAAAAAGACCCGGAAAAGCTGGAGAAAATGAAAAAAACATTTGCCTATAATTTAAATGAATCTGAAAAAGCCATAAGTTCAGGTGGAGTCACTGGAAAAGGGTTTTTAGAAGGCACCAGAACCACCGGAAAATTTGTACCAGAACAACACACCGATTACATTTTTAGTACGGTGGGTGAAGAATGGGGATTTTTAGGAAGCGCCCTGGTTGTTATAGTTTTTGTATTGCTCTTAATACGAATTCTTCATTTAGCGGAATTACAAAAATCGCAGTTCAGCCGCATGTATGGTTATGCCGTGGCTGCCATAATTTTTATGCACTTTATGATAAATATAGGAATGGTAATGGGCTTAATTCCAACTATTGGGATTCCTTTACCTTTGTTTAGCTACGGCGGCTCAGGACTTTGGGGATTTACCATTTTACTGTTTATTTTTATTAAATTGGACTCCAACAGAATTAATGAATGGTAATACAAACTGATTCCATGAAAAAAATTATTTTATATACTTTTCTAACCCTCTTATTTTCCAGTTGCTCATCTGTTAAAAACACGCAACAACGCAATGATCTGTCTGACTCCTTTTCAAAAGAAGAGATACAAATGATTATGTCTTCTGACAGTTTAACGCCTATGCGTGTTTATAAAATAACAAGTGTAAGTGACTCTATCTTACTTAGAAAAAAAAGTAGTTATATAAAGCCGGACCCCAATAATCCCATATTAAAGTCTTTTATCAAACGTCTTTATAGAACGGTTACGGATAGCATGTCACTAGGTGCCGGTATCGCTGCACCGCAGGTAGGTATTTTAAAAAACATTATATGGGTGCAACGTTTTGATAAAGAGAACTTTCCTTTTGAGGTGTGTTTAAATCCCATTATTGTTCAATATTCAGAGAAAAAACAAACCAATAGAGAAGGCTGTTTATCAATCCCTGACAGAAGAGAAACATTAGATAACAGAGCATATGCTGTATTAATTGAATATGATACTGAAAATGGGGGGCATAAAACAGAAATGGTTGAAGGTTTTACTTCTGTAATATTTCAGCATGAAATAGACCACCTCAATGGTATTCTATATTTAGATCATCTGAATAAAGAAATAAATGACGCTAATAAAACAGACTGATTTATTTTTTAATTTCTAATTTTTCAGCAAAATAATCACAAAAATCTTTCATAGTTGCCGTCATTTTTTCATCTTGAGTTGCCTTATTAAAGGTATTACTCATGGCCACTAAGGTTTGATGAAAAAACACTTTCATCTCATCAACAGGCATGTCTTTTGTCCATAAATCAATACGCAATGTTTCCTGAGCCTTAGAATCCCAAACGGATAGCATCATAGCTTTTGCCTCTTCATTACTTACACCACCATCTTGGGCCGTCCAAAATAGTTTCTCAGGAATACGATTGGCATCAAGTTCAACATTCAGTTCAATTTTAGACTTTCTTTTTTCTGCCATTACTTATGTGGTTTAAATTTGGAGTTATTAAAAATATCTTCAGGAGCCGCTAAGAGCATATCCTTTAATGTTACCTTATTATTTTCCATATAGGCTCGTACTATTTGCCAGCCTATATATTGTCCTAGTCGACCAGGTGATTGACTGTCTATTTCTTCCAGATAAAATTTACTGAAAGGTGCCGGATTAATAAATCTGCCTGGTAATTTAGAATCTGTACTAAACAATAATTCACGTTCTACAAAATAGCGCCAAATATAACTTTCATTTGCTCTGGCCCATTCTAACTGTGCTTCTGTATAACCTATGCGTTCCGCTTCCGTTTTAAAAGGAATCACTTTATCTTCAAAATACAACTGTTTTCCAAAATAAATCATTTCATCTAACAAGGTTTTATTCTGTCCTTGAAAGATATATTTTTTGGCATATTCTGAGGCTAAATCAACCACAATATGATCTTTATTAAAATCTTGTCTTATATATTTTTGAATGCCCTGGTAAAATTCGTGATCACTTCCTAAATAAGTGTCAATGGAAATTAAAGTTATGGTATCTGTTACAATAATTCTGTTTCTATAATCAACAAATGATGTTGTAGTGATTACTCTTGGCGATTTAAATTCAGGAAAATAGAATTTTATGTGTTGAAATAAGGACTTCATTTCATCTTCCTGCTCCTTTATATCAGGGAATACTTTATCAACTTCTTGTAGTAATTTAATTTGCAAAGTATCCTTCGTTTTTGCTAACCAAAAGGAATCGGAGTATTTCTTGGAAAACATAAAAGGGTACGTCTTTTGCAGCTTTGGCAAATTGTCAGCTGTTGCCTGTCCAAACAATTGATCAAATCGTTCAATCTTAAGTTCCAAAAAGATTTTATTAATCTCCTGTTCTTGATTATCATCATTTTTACAAGAAAGAATACCAATCAAAAGAAATATAAGTAATACTGTTTTTTTCATATAAAACTTAAACGCCCTAAATTTTTATTAATTGAGTGATTCGCTTATTTTTGTTTGCAAATGTACTATTCTTTGAATTAAAATCATTTAAAATGCAAACAGAAAAAGTTGTCGATCACATTGTCAATTGGTTAAAAGATTATGCCACAAAAGCCGGTATGAAAGGCTTTGTAATAGGCGTTTCTGGCGGTATAGATTCAGCTGTTACCTCTACGCTTTGTGCAAAAACCGGTTTGCCTCTTCTTTGTTTGGAAATGCCTATCCATCAAGCCCCATCTCAGGTAAACAGAGCCCTTAACCATATTGAATGGTTAAAATCAAATTTTGACAGGGTTTACATGACCCAGGTAAATTTAACCCCTGTTTTTGATGGTTTGATAGCGTCTTTACCTCCTGTTGCAAAAGAAGAAGATAGATTTATGTCTTTAGCAAACACAAGAGCCCGCCTGCGTATGACCACCTTGTATTATTTTGCTGCCATCAATAAATATTTAGTTGCTGGAACCGGAAATAAAGTAGAGGATTTTGGTGTTGGTTTTTATACCAAATATGGCGATGGGGGTGTTGATTTAAGTCCTATTGCCGATTTATTAAAAACAGAAGTTTATACTATTGCCAAATATTTAGGCATTAACAAAGAAATTATTGACGCCGCACCAACGGATGGCCTTTGGGGGGATGACCGAACTGACGAAGATCAGATTGGCGCCTCATATCCGGAACTTGAATGGGCCATGCAGATGGATATAGAAGGTAAAAAAGCGGATGATTTCGAAGGAAGACAACAAGAAGTATTTAAAATATACAAACGATACAATAACGCAAACAAGCACAAAATGTTACCTATACCCATATGTGAAATTCCTAACGGTTTAACGTAAAAATTATAAAATCTTTAAAATTATCATTATATTTACAAGTAACGTATAAATTTAATTATGATTGTTTCCCTAAGAACTCATAGTTATTAAATCAACCCATATGATTAAATTATTAATAGCAGATCATCATCCGATTATAAGAAAAGGATTAGAGCTTCTTTTTTCTGCTTCATCAAACATCCAAATTGTTGCCAATTTAGATGATGGAGAAGCCATCATCGATTTTGTTAAAAAAAATCCTGTGGATATTATTTTAACAGAAATTGATTTACCTAAACTAAATGGCTTGACCATTTTAAGAATCTTGAAAAATGACTTTCCCAACATTAAAACAATAATTTTTAGCGGACAACCTGAAGAGGTTTATGCTATTAATTCTATTAAGGCAGGAGCTTCTGGTTATATTTCTAAAACGGTAAATATTATTACCATAAATGAGGCTATTTTAAAAGTACATGATGGTGGCACTTATTTAAGTGATGAAATCAGCAAACAATTAAAACTTGGCAAACGGGTGAATAAAACAGGTTCTTACTACAAAAAACTATCCACCAGAGAAGCCGAAGTTTTAAAACTGTTATGCATTGGCAAGAAAAATAAAGAAGTGGCTAAAGAGCTAAATGTGAATGAAAAAACAATTAGCACTTACAAAGCCAGACTCATGCGAAAATTAAAAGTAACTAATTTAGTTGATTTAGTTAATCAGGCGAAGGTAGCTGAATTATAAAGCCCTATTCAATTTTCGAGATAATAGCATCTTTAAACCAGAATACTCTTTAACCTCTTCAAGAATGCTCTTATTTACTTGTGCCTTATTTTCAATTGTTTTTTGCTGAAACTCTTTCACTTTTTGGTCTATCAAAAAGCATCTTAAACTCAGAATCGTTTCACTTACAAGTTGAGCAATACTATGCGATTTCCCTTTCGGAAAAATATGCCTTCGCTCCCAATCATCTAGGTTGTAGCGTTCATCTTCCATTAATATCCCGGTGATTTCATTGGCGATATTGGAATCTGCAGAATTTATAAAATTCTTTAGTTGGAAATCTGGATTTTGATTAAGTGTATCTATAATAGTATAATACAACGATTTAAATTGAGGATTAGAAAATTCCATCTCATCGTCTTGTAAATCTAAATATATCTTTTCAAAAACTTTAGCCGTCTTAATGGCCGGTTCTAAAACTAACTGCCCTTTGTCATTTTCTTTTAAAAGTAAATCTTCAAAATCTTCTGTTTTATTGCCGTAAAGCAATAAGGCTTCAATTATTTTACGTTCCAAAACATATTGAACATCCACTTTTTTAACAGGAGGCTGATGCTTTATAACCTCAAATGCCCTTTGCTCCGTTTTAAATTGTTTATTGCTGTCTTGAACCTCCTTTTTATCAATTTGAGCTAAGGTGCTAAACAACACCTCTTCACTAATATCCATAATTTTTGAACATTCCTGGATATAAATTTCTTTCTTAATTCTGTCCGGAATTTTAGAAATACTATTTACAATATCTCTGATTGTTTCAGCCTTTTTAATAGGATCATGTTTTGATTCTTCATACAAAACAGAGGCCTTAAACTGAATGAAATCCTTCGCGTTTTCAATCAAATAAACAGAGAGCTCTTCAAGGGTATTTTGTTTGGCAAAACTATCTGGATCTTCACCTTCAGGAAAAGTACAAACCTTTACATTCATACCTTGTTCCAAAATAAGGTCTATACCGCGCAAAGAAGCGCGTAACCCTGCCGCATCGCCATCAAACAACACGGTGATATTTTTTGTCAAACGATTTATCAACCGGATTTGTTCTGATGTTAACGCCGTTCCAGAAGAAGACACCACGTTCTTTATGCCGGTTTGATGAAACTGAATCACATCCGTATATCCNTCAACCAAATAACAATTGTCCTCTTTAGCTATACTTTGTTTGGCATGATAAATACCGTATAACACATTGCTTTTATGATAAATAATGCTTTCCGGTGAATTAACATATTTAGCGGCTTTTTTGTCTGCAATTAAAATACGCCCGCCAAATCCCAAAACACGACCACTCATACTTTTAATAGGAAACATCACACGGCCTTTAAAACGATCAAAACGCTTCTGTTCTTTAACAATGGTAAGACCTGTTTTTTCTAAAAACTCCAGTTTATACCCTTGTTTTAAAGCTTCATCAGTAAAGGCCTGCCATTCATCCAAAGAATACCCCAAATCAAACTTTTTAATAGTTTCTTCAGTAAACCCGCGCTCCTTAAAATAACCAAGACCAATGGATTTTCCCTGATCTGTTTTGTGAAGAATATTCTGAAAATACTTGTTAGCAAATTCACTCACCAGATACATACTTTCACGTTCATCTTGCTGTTCCTTCTGCTCATTAGACTGCTCCGTTTCTTCAATTTCAATATGGTATTTTTTGGCCAAATATTTTATAGCTTCAGGATAGGTAAAATGCTCATGTTCCATTAAAAAAGCCACCACATTACCTCCTTTCCCACTACTGAAATCTTTCCAGATTTGCTTAACGGGAGATACCATAAAACTCGGAGAACGCTCATCACTAAAAGGGCTCAGACCTTTAAAATTACTGCCTGCTTTTTTTAACTGAACAAAATCACCAATAACCTCCTCGACTCTGGATGTTTCAAATACTAAATCTATGGTGGATGGTGAAATCAAAACAAGATATTATAGAAAAAATTAATCATTCAATTTATATGGTATAAATGTAATATAAACTATTTAAAAGTTTATACAATCATTTTTCAATTTTGATTTATTACACTCAAAATAATATTTTAATGATAATGAAAATGTTGTTTTAGGAATATTAAAAAAAATAGACGACCTTACTAATCAATAACAAACGATTGAAACTATGTACCAAAACTCAAAAATACCATTATTTTTGATGGTGTTATCCGCAACTCTATGCGTTTTTAACTGTAAAGAAAATGACTCACAAATTCCTGAAGTAATCAAGGAAAATGCCCATTGGATGTTTCCTGAGTTTGTAAAGGTAGATAGCATCAACCCCATATTAAATCCATCAAGTGACTTAAAATTTATAGAGCCCATTAATCATACTGAAATTAAATGGGAAGAACGAAATGTACTTAACCCAACAGCGGTTGTTAAAGACAATAAAGTGTATTTAATGTATAGATCCCAAGACTTAAATGGCACTTCACGTATTGGCATGGCCATTAGTGAAGACGGCTTGCATTTTACAAAAATGCCAGCCCCTGTTTTATACCCAGATAATGATGACATGAAGCTTTATGAGTGGAATTACAAAAAAGGGACCACGGAACAAGAAAATTCAGAATCCTGTTACTTTTGTTATTTTGACGGGGTNGAAGACCCCAGAATAATTGAAAGTGAAAATGGTGATTACATTATGACCTATACCGCTTATGATGGAAAAACGGCAAGACTTAGTATAGCCTCTTCAAAAGATTTAAAAACCTGGACAAAACATGGTTTGGTCTTTAATAATGATAAATACATAGACATGTGGTCAAAATCTGGGGCTATTGTAAGTGAACTAAGAGATAATAAAATCATTGCAAAAGAAATAAATGGTAAATACTGGATGTATTTTGGCGACACCAATCTGTATATGGCAACTTCAACGGATTTAATTCATTGGGATATTGCTGAAAATGAAGAATCCGGAAAACCTATTTCTGTATTGCATCCAAGAATGGGATATTATGATAGCCGTTTGGTTGAACCCGGTCCGTATGCCTTGTATAAAGATGAAGGTATTTTGCTGATTTACAATGGCAGTAATGCGGCAAATTTTAATGATGCCACCTTACCTAAATTTACTTATGCAGCAGGACAAGCCTTGTTTGATAATAAAAACCCTTTTAAACTCATTGACAGAACGGAAAGTTACTTCATACATCCGGATAAAGACTATGAGAAAATTGGAGAAGTGAATGAAGTCTGTTTTGTAGAAGGATTAGTTTTCTTTAAAAATAAATGGTTTTTATATTACGGAACAGCCGATTCTAAAATTGCTGTAGCTATATCAGACAAATAAAAAAAGAGTTGTTGCACTTTTAAATCCTTTTTTAATAAATTTAAGGAAATAAACTCATTGACATTAATACGCTTATCATGCAAATTATTGAATCCCAAAAAATATATGATGTGATCATTGTTGGCTCCGGAGCTGGAGGCGGCATGGCTACTAAAGTACTGGCTGATGCCGGTTTAAAAGTAGCCGTCATGGAAGCAGGACCTTTTTTTGACCCTGCAAATCCTGAACAACGCACCCAATTAAAATGGCCCTATGAATCACCAAGACGTGGCGCAGGAACGCAGCGAGACTTTGGCGAATTTGATATGGCATATGGCGGATGGAATATCGATGGTGAACCTTACAACAATATTGGAGACACACAATTTGACTGGTTTCGCTCCAGGATGCTGGGTGGACGTACCAATCACTGGGGACGCATTTCACTGCGCTTTGGCCCTCAGGATTTTAAAGGTAAAGATCGGGATGGTCTGGGAGAAAACTGGCCCATTGGTTACGAAGATGTCAAACCATATTATGATAAGGTTGATAAACTCATTGGTATTTTTGGCAGTAATGAAAAGCGAGTCAATGATCCGGACGGTTTCTTTTTACCGGCACCAAAACCACGTTTGCATGAACTTTATTATATAAAGGGTGCAAAAAAATCAAATGTTGATGTCATTCCATCAAGATTATCCATTTTAACCAAACGTATTAATAATGACCGAGGTGTTTGCTTCTTTTGCGGACAATGCAATAGAAGCTGTTCTGTATATGCTGATTTCTCCTCCGGTTCCTGTTTAATTTTCCCAGCTCAAAAAAATGGTGGTCAGGTAGATTTATTTGTTAACAGTATGGTAAGCGAAGTCACAATTGATGACAATGGTAAAGCCAATGGGGTTAAATACATCAACAAGGAAGATCGTCAGCTTTATAAAATTAAAGGTAAAGTCATAGTATTGGCAGCGTCTGCCTGTAGTTCAGCCAGAATTTTACTAAACTCTAAAAGTGAAAAACATCCAAACGGCCTTGGTAATAGCAGCGGATTAATTGGAAAATATCTTCATGATTCTACCGGAACGGACAGAGCTGTTTTTGTGCCAGAACTCATGAACAGAAAACGATACAATGAAGATGGTGTTGGCGGATTACATGTATATTCTCCCTGGTGGTTAGATAACAAAAAACTGGATTTCCCCAGAGGATACCATATAGAAATCTGGGGTGGCATGGGCATGCCTGGTTATGGCACTGGATTTGACCCTAACGGTTTAAACAAATATTTAGGATTAACGGTTGGTGGTTATGGTAATGGCCTTCGGGAAGATGTAAAAAAATTCTACGGATCAGTTATTGGAATGTCTGGTCGTGGAGAATCTATAGCCAGAATAGACAATTATTGTGAAATAGACCCTACTACCGTTGATGAATTTGGTATTCCAGTATTACGATTTAACTATAAATGGTCAGATTTTGAACGCAAACAATCTAAACATATGCATGAGACTTTTGAAGAAATAGGTCATAATATGGGTGGTGTTGTTTTAGGAGATGCTCCGGGAAAAGATCAAAATTACGGACTGTTAAATCCTGGAAGAATTATTCATGAAGTGGGCACCACCAGAATGGGTAGTGATCCTAAAACATCGGTTGTAAATGAATTTGAACGATTACACGATGTTGAAAATGTGTTTGTAGTTGATGCCGGACCATTTGTTTCTCAGGCTGATAAAAACCCTACCTGGACCATTTTAGCATTAGCCTGGAGAACCTCTGATTTTATAATTGAAGAATTTAAAAAACAAAATTTATAAGCCATGGATAGAAGAGACAGTTTAAAATCTATGATCTTAGGCTCAATGGCCGTTGGACTTTCCTTAGAAAGTTGTGTTACCAAAACGGCCCCGGAAGTCATTGAAGATAAAATCTGGAAATACACCTATGGCAGAACACCGGAAGAAGCTGTTTTTGACCAGGAACTTATGCTGGAACAATTTTTTGAAGATTACGAGCTACAAACTATACAAACTTTAGCTAATTTAATTTTACCACCAAATGAACATGGAAATATAGAGCAGGCTGGCGTAGTTGATTTTATTGAGTTTATGGTAAAGGACGTTCCCGAATTTCAGGTTAAAATTCGTGGGGGACTGATGTGGTTAAATAATACCTGTAATTCTAAATTTAATATGTCATTTATTAATTGCACAGAAGCACAACAAAAAGAAATACTCGACAGTATTGCCTTTCCAGACATGAAAGCCGATGAACAGGTTCAGGAAATACAGTTTTTTTCGCTTATGCGAAATTTAGTACTCACCGGTTATTTTACTTCTGAAGTTGGCATTAAAGAACTGGATTACAAAGGAAACATGCCCAATGTCTGGGATGGCGTTCCACAAGAGGTTTTAGATGATCACGGACTGAGTTATGATGCTGAATGGCTTAGCAAATGCATGGACCCTAATAACAGAGACGAAGTGGCTCAATGGGATGATGAGGGTAATTTAATTACCTAAAGAAATAAAAAAGGCCCTCTTAAAAAGAAGGCCCTTTTTTTAAAACTAGTATATCACTAATCCATATCAAATCTTAAACCAAGAGAGATGTTATTTTGATTTACTGCCTGGTTTTTAAATATGGTAGATAAATCATATTTAGCATACACGCCTACATTCCCCCAGGCGATATAAGTACTTATCCCATACATGAGATTGTTGGTATTATACCCTTTCAGTTTTTCTTTTTGCTTGTTACCATCCTCTTTATATTTTAATTTTTGCATGGATTGTAAGACAAAACCACCATATCCACCAATACCAAATTTAAATTGTTTATGTGTTGAATATCTGTAATAGGTGTCTCTTTCAGTTTTCTTTGAAGGACCAAATTCAAAATGAACAGGAAATACCAGATTGGTGGTTCTAAATTTTGATTTATTCACGTTTAAGGGATATTCTTCAAGTGTCACATTGCCATCAACTTCATTAAAATAAAGGTTGTTTTTGATATTCAATTTATTCCACATAAAAGAAAACCCATATTTAATGCGCACCGCATTACTGTTAGTTAGCACTCTTGTTTTCCAGGCCCATCCTAATTCTACAAATCCAGAACCGCCAAATTTATATGGTGAATCGTTCAGGCTTTCTCCTTCAATAATGGCATTATTAAAACCAATGGCAAAAACCAGATCATCAGTAGTACGTTTATCAAACTTTTTGGGCTTATTTTTTGCATTTATTATAAACCCTCCAAAACTTCCTTCATCACCACCAATACTAATTCCAATTTTAGAATTATCAACATCATCATAATGGTTATAATCTGATTTGTTCCTTTTTAAAAGTGCTATTTTATTATCAATAATAGCCAGTCTGTTTTCAATGTTCAGGGCCCGTTTTTTAGCCGCTTCCATTTTTAAGGTCTCAGCTTCGTCACTTGTAATCTCACCTCTTTCCAATTTAAGATTAATGGCCTCAACCTCCGCTTTTAAAAAGGCGCGTTCTTCTGCTTTGATTCTTTCTTTAACATCCTGTAACGATTCAATTTTGTCCTTGTTCAATGGATCTTGAATACTGTCTTGTGCCTTGATGATTTGCACACTTAGCAATAACGCTAAAAACATGACATACTTAGTAATTGTTTGCATAACTGTTCGTTTTTTGATTTAGTAATTAATGATTAATTGATGATCTATTTAGTCATTGCGTTGTGCAACAGCCGTTTTTACAAAATTAAAATTGGCCTTCAGTGCTTCAAAAACTTTATCTCTAAAGGTTCTGTCCAGATCGTCTTCCACATCCTGAAGAAGCGTTCTGGCATCTACAATGCCTGTGTTTTTACGATATAATTTCTCCTGTATGATGTCTTGTTGAGCCTGTGCCAATAAAGCTTCCAAATCGGCATCACTTATGGTCTTATCATGATCTTTCAATATTCGAACCTGAGCTATAACCTGTTGAATTTGTTGCTCTTCAAAACTTAAATTTTGCGCTTGTAGTTCAACTGGTGGTGCTTCTTGCTCTTGAAAACTATTATTTGCTATTTCAACGTCATTTGTTAAAGCAACGATTGCTTCTGGCTTAATTTCAGAAGTACCAGTTGTTTTTGCCGCAACTTGAGCTGTCTGTATGGCATCAGTTGAATTCTCTTGACCATTAATCAGTTCCTCAACATTGCTTTTTTCAACTGCTACTTCCGTATGATTATTTTGTTCAATAACCTCAGGAGTGACCACTAAAACAGGGGTGTGCTTCTCTAAAGGTACCTCATTAAAAAACTGTGAAGCAATCAATAATATGCCAACAATACTGGCCGCTAAACCAATCCAGAAAAAAGTTTTGTTTTTATAATTTTTATCGGTAGCATCTAATCGACTTTCCAACTTGGTCCAGGCATCCGCAGATGGCTGAATGGTTCTTTGTTCAAGCTTATTTTTTATGCTTTCCTCAATATTATTTGGTGCCATAGCTTGTTTTATTTAATTCATTAATTCTTTGTTGTAATAAATTCCTAGCTTTAAATAACTGAGATTTTGAAGTGCCTTCTGTTATATTAAGCATATCTGCAATTTCATGATGTTTATAACCTTCAACTGCATACATTACAAATACCATTTTATAACCTTCAGGAAGGGTGTCAATAAGCTGTTGAATTTGAGCCACATCGATATCAGATTGAATGTTATTGGCAGACCCATCTTTAAAATCTACGTCTTCCATTGGGAATTCAATATGTTTTTGCTGTCTTAAGAAAGAAATACATTCCCGTACCATTATTCTGCGTATCCAGCCTTCAAAACTTCCTTCGGCCCTGAAACCTTTTAAATTAGAAAATACTTTAAAAAACCCATTGAGCATCACTTCTTCTGCATTTTGAAGATCCTTTATATAATACCTACAAACACTTAACATTTTTGGAGCGTGCATTTCAAATAAAACGTGCTGTGCTTCACGGTTACTTTTTATGGCTTTCTCTAAAAGCGTGTTTTCGTTTTTATAAAGCTGAATGACTTTCAAAAGCGGTTTCATTTGGTCTTCTATTTATATAGACGTAAATTTTATTTGAATGGTTGCCTAAAGATTAAAAAAAAATAAATTTATGAATAACATTTTGATTAAAATCAGTATATTAGGCAATAGACTATTCGAATCATATTTTACTCTTTTTTTTGTTACCATTTCAATAGAGCTCAAAATCATTAATAATAAAATATAATTCGGATTTTTTGTCTAAAATCATTATTATTTTCAATAAAATATCAATATCAATAATTTATTGTCAGTGAATAGTTAAATAACATAAAAATTATTTAACATTTGCTATATTTGATACTTACACTTAAACTATATGAGTAAAGACCATCTTATTTCTTCTTATGACCAACTGCCAAGCACTTGGGATGAAATGTATACCGCTAATACGGAGATTAGAGAACAATACAAAACCATTATTGAGATCTTAAAAAATACGTCGACAGATACACTGACTAAAAAAGAAGAATTATCCAAACAGCTTTTTATGACACAAGGTGTCACATTTACGGTATACAGTGATAATGAGGGTATTGAAAAAATATTTCCCTTTGACATTGTTCCAAGAATTATTACGGCTAAAGAATGGGATAAAATTGAAAAAGGTATTAAGCAGCGACTAAAGGCCTTAAATCTATTTATCAAAGATATTTATAATGAGCAATTTATTATAAAGGACGGCCTTATTCCGGCTGACCTAATTTACTCATGTCCCAACTTTCTGCGTGAAATGAAAGGTGTGAAAGTGCCTTATGATGTCTATGTGCATATTTCAGGAGTCGACTTAATACGCAATAATGATGGCGAATTTTATGTATTGGAGGACAACTTAAGAACGCCTTCTGGCGTGAGCTATATGTTAGAAAACAGAGAAATTTCCAAACGATTATTTCCCGGTATATTACCAAAAAGTAAAGTGAGATCAGTTTCAAACTATCCTAATATGCTTTATAAAAAGCTAAAAGATCTTTCAGATCTTCCTAATCCAAATATCGTGCTTTTAACTCCGGGCATTTATAATTCGGCCTATTATGAACACACCACCCTTGCCAGACTTATGGGTATTGAATTAGTGGAAGGCAGTGATTTAGTAGTTAAAAATCATTTCGTTTACATGAAAACCACCAAGGGTTTAAAACAAGTGGATGTGATTTACCGACGGGTCGATGATGATTTTTTAGACCCTTTAGAATTTAATGCAAAAAGTGTTTTAGGCGTTGCCGGTATTATGGCAGCCTACAGAAAAGGTAATGTGAATATTGTCAATGCTCCAGGCACTGGTATAGCTGACGACAAGGCCATTTATATTTACGTTCCGGACATGATAAAATATTATTTAAACGAAGAACCTATTTTAAAAAATATAGAAACCTATCAATTGGGCAAACCCGATGAATTTGACTATGTGGTTAAAAACATTAAAACCATGGTTATTAAAAAAACCGATGGCAGTGGTGGTTATGGTATGCTTATGGGCCATGAAGCCACTGAGGCTGAAATTACAGACTATATAGAAAACGTAAAGAAAAAACCTGAAAATTTTATAGCCCAACCTATTTTGAGATTATCAACAGCGCCTTGTTACATCAATGGCGAGTTATCACCTCGTTGTATTGATTTACGTCCCTTTGCTTTGTCGGGTAAAGACGGGATTGACATTTGTCCTGGTGGATTGACTCGTGTGGCCTTAAAAAAAGGCTCATTGGTTGTTAATAGCTCCCAAGGGGGTGGTAGTAAAGATACCTGGGTATTACAATAATTAAGAAAAATATTAAAATATGTTAAGTAGAGTAGCGAATAATCTTATTTGGTTAGACCGATATATGGAACGAGGCAATGGTATTTTAAGTTTACTAAAAGTAAACTTTTATGCTAATCAGGACTCTCCGGAACTATTTTCATGGACACCCATTATTAAAAATTTTACAACTTCTGAGAATGAGTTTTATACTGAAGATGCTATAGAATGCATTGATTTTATGGTATTTAATTTAAATAATTCTAACTCTATTTTAAATATTGTTACAAAGGCCAGAGAAAATGCCAGGAGTGTACAAGAACATATTTCCAGAGAACTGTGGTTATGCATCAACAACTATTATCTCTATCTCACCAGAAAGGATTTACCAAAAAGACTAAGAGAAGAAGATCCTGTTGAATTTTTGGAAGATTTAAGAAAACATCATTTGATTTATAACGGGACTTTTGATGTAACTCAAGAACGTGGACCCTCATATTACTTTATGAATGTTGGAAAATTTTTAGAACGAGTGATTCAAATTTCAGATTTTACGGCNCTTAAACTTATTGAAATTGGTAAAACTTCTGATAGTTTAGAGCAAAGTTTTTANTGGAAAAACCTGTTGCTGTCTGTTGGTGGCTATCAGTACTATTTAAAAACACACAAATCCACATTTAACGANGAACATATNATNAGAATGGTATTCCAGGATAAATTGTTTCCAAGATCAGTCTATTATTGTGTNAACAAACTAAACCGACAAATAAATCAACTTATTGAAGCCAACGAACTTGAAAAAAATAACTTAGAATTTTTACTGGGCAAACTTGAAAGTGATATTAAATACACCTCCATTGAAAGTATCAATACCCAAGGGTTAAATAATTTTATTAATGGTATTAAAGAAGATGTTAGAAACATCTCTATGAACATTAATTCGGTTTATTTTTCTCATATAAATTGATCTTAAAAATCATTATGACAACATTCTATATAAAACATATCACTAAATACAGTTATAGTAACCCCGTAATTGATGGGGCAACTTTAATCAGATTACATCCTATTAATGATGGATACCAGCAGGTTATTTCACATTTTATATCGGTTACAAATAATTCACTGGTAGAAACCTATGATGATTTTTATGGCAATAAAATAGGCACCTTTTTAATTACGGAGCCTCATGACGAATTATCCATAATATCCGACGTTGAAGTCAACATAACAGGTAGATTATTTCCGGATGACAGCAAGGATATTAAAACGCAATGGGCGGAATTAAACCTGAGAAAATATGACGCTGACGTTATTGATTTTTTAAAACCTGCGCCATTTAGCGGCTTTGAAGAAGTTTTAAATTTAATTCAATCAAAAAAACTGAACGAAAAAACGCCTTATAAGGTCGCATTAGAACTGTGTGAATATGTTTATTCCAACTTTAAATATATTCAAGGTGTTACCAATGTAGACTCTACTCTCAATGAGGTTTGGGATTTGAAAGCGGGTGTTTGTCAAGATTTTACGAATGTTTTACTACAAATGGTAAGAATGAGTGGGATTCCGGCACGTTATGTGAGTGGTTATATTTGTCCTTCAGATAATATCACAAGAGGTGAAGGCGCCACACATGCCTGGATTGAAGCCTATATTCCATTTTATGGCTGGCTGGGCATAGACCCAACAAATAATGCCATCGCTAATGAAAACCATGTGCGTTTGGCAGTTGGAAGGAATTATGAAGATTGCTCTCCGGTAAAAGGTGTTTTTAAAAGGAAAGTAGAATCAGATTTATTTGTTAAAGTAGAAATTAGCACCACAAAACACAAAGAAGACATTGAAGTGCCACCCAATACTTTTACCGGTTCAAACTCTAACAACAGTTACCAACGTAATTTGGAACGTATTCAACAACAGCAGCAGCAGCAATAAAGCTGTTTTTCCTTCATTTGCTTTAGTCTTTTACTAAGCAAAGGATGCCTTTGTAAGAATTTTTGCTAACTTCGTTTAACGTCTGATATTGACCATTAGAACAATCCATATCATTGCATTAAACAAAACCAAAAAAAATACATCTATTTCTTCCTGTCAATCACATAATTCACCATCAATTCCAGTGAATTTCGGTAATCTGATTCCGGATAGGTTCTCAATATTTGAAGTGCCTCGCTTTGAAACTGTTTCATTTTTTGTACAGCATAATCTAAACCGTTGTTATTTTTTACAAATGCAATAACTTCTTTAACACGACCTTTATCTTTATTGTGATTTTTAATGGAATTAATCAACCAGCTTTTCTCCTTTTTAGACGCCTGATTCAATACATAAATAAGTGGCAAGGTCATCTTTTGCTCTTTAATATCAATGCCCGTAGGTTTCCCTATCTGGTCCTCACTATAATCAAACAGATCATCCTTTATTTGAAAAGCCATCCCAATAAGTTCCCCAAATTTTCGCATGGTTTCTACATGTGATGATTCGGGTTTTACTGAGGCCGCTCCTAAACTACAGCAGGCCGCAATTAATGTCGCTGTTTTTTGCCTTATAATTTCATAATAAACGGCTTCGGTAATATCCAGTTTACGTGCTTTTTCTATTTGAAGTAATTCCCCTTCGCTCATTTCTCTCACGGCGATGGAGATGATTTTAAGTAAATCAAAATCATTATTATCAATGGACAAGAGTAAGCCTTTTGATAATAAATAATCCCCTATCAAAACGGCTATTTTATTTTTCCAAAGCGCATTAATGGAAAAAAAACCTCTCCGGCGGTTACTGTCATCTACCACATCATCATGCACCAAGGTGGCTGTATGTATCAATTCAATTACTGAAGCCCCGCGATACGTACGCTCACTAATTTCACCATTTGATACCATTTTTGAAACCAAAAACACAAACATGGGACGCATTTGTTTTCCTTTACGGTTGACTATGTAATGCGTGATTCTGTTTAATAAGGCCACTTTACTGGACATAGAGAGTTGAAACTTTTGTTCAAAAAGTTCCATCTCATAGGCGATTGGTTGTTTTATTTGCTCTACAATCTTCATGTGAAGAACCAAAGATACTATTTAGATTGAAATTATTAAGGATTGTTTTATAATCCAAAAATAATTAACATTTAAGACTTATTTGCTAACTGTCCACAGGCGGCATCAATATCCTTCCCTCTGCTACGACGCACATTAACCACAATTCTATTTTTTTCTAAGTGTTGAATATACTGTTGTATGGACTCTTTAGAAGCTTGTTTAAAATCTCCGTCATCAATAGGGTTGTATTCAATGATATTGACTTTACATGGCACATATTTACAAAACTTAACTAACGCGTCAATATCTTTTTGTGAGTCGTTTATGCCTTTCCATACCACATATTCATAACTCACCGGTTCTTTGGTTTTGGCATACCAGTACTCTAAAGCTTCTTTTAAATCTTCCAGCGGAAAGGTTTCATTAAATGGCATAATGCTGGTGCGTACCTCATCAATAGCGGAATGTAAAGAAACCGCCAAATGAAATTTAACTTCATCATCAGCCATCTTTTTTATCATCTTTGGTACCCCCGATGTAGATACTGTAATCCGTTTAGCCGACATACCTAAACCCTCTGGAGACGTGATTTTTTCAATAGCTTTAATGACATTATTATAATTCATGAGCGGTTCACCCATCCCCATAAACACAATATTACTCAGTGGTCTCTTAAAATATAATTTGCTTTCTTTATCTATAGCCACTACCTGATCATAAATCTCATCAGGATTTAAATTACGCATACGTTTTAGTCGTGCAGTCGCACAAAATAAACAATCTAAACTGCAACCAACCTGACTGGATACACAAGCGGTAGTGCGCGTTGCCGTTGGAATTAATACGGACTCCACAATTAAACCATCATGTAGTTTTACAGCATTTTTTATAGTCCCATCATTACTGCGTTGCATAGTACTCACCTCAATATTATTAATCACGAAATGAGTTTCCAGCATCTGCCTGGTTTCTTTTGACAGATTCGTCATATCATCAAAACTATAGGCCGCTTTTTGCCACAGCCATTCGTAGACCTGATTGCCACGGAACGCTTTATCACCTTGCTTTTCAAAGAACGCCCTCAGGTCCTCTTTTGTTAAAGCACGTATGTCTTTTTTTGGTGTTGTCATAGATAATGCAAAAATAGTAAATGGTTATCCCAATTGACTAGTTTTGATTGAAATTTGAAATGCCATAAAAAAGCCTTGATTAAACAAGGCCTTTTTATAATTTATATGATTAGCATGGCGTCACCATAACTGTAAAATTTATACTTTTCTTTAATTGCTTCAGCATACGCCTTTTTAATTAAATCATGACCGGCAAAAGCAGATACCATCATTAACAGTGTTGATTTTGGGGTATGAAAGTTAGTAACCATGCAGTTTGCAATGCTAAAATCGTAAGGAGGAAAAATAAATTTATTTGTCCATCCTTCAATTTCGTTAAGCAGCCCGTTGGAAGATACAGAACTTTCAATAGCTCTCATGGCCGTGGTCCCTACAGCACAAACCCGTCTTTTTTCTTTAATGCCTTTATTGACAGTCTCAACAGCTTTAGAATCTATTTGTAATTCCTCACTATCCATTTTGTGTTTCGATAAATCTTCCACTTCAACCGGATTAAAAGTTCCTAAACCAACATGAAGCGTTACTTCAGCAAATTTCACTCCTTTAATTTCTAATTTTTTTAATAAATGTTTAGAGAAATGTAACCCTGCTGTTGGTGCTGCTACGGCACCTTCATTTTTAGCAAAAATGGTTTGATATCGCTCTTCATCTTCAGGTTCCACTTTTCTTTTAATGTATTTTGGAAGCGGGGTTTCACCTAACTCCGTTAATTTTTTACGAAATTCTTTGTAAGACCCATCAAAAAGAAAACGTAAGGTTCTGCCTCTTGAAGTGGTATTATCAATAACTTCAGCAACTAACATATCATCATCTCCAAAATATAATTTGTTGCCAATACGTATTTTACGGGCCGGATCCACCAACACATCCCATAAACGTTGTTCTTCATTTAATTCTCTCAATAAAAACACTTCAATGCGGGCACCCGTTTTTTCCTTATTACCATATAATCTGGCAGGAAACACTTTGGTATTATTAAGTATTAATACATCATCTTCATTAAAATAATCAATAAGATCTTTAAACAATTTATGCTCAATAGTTTGCTTCTTTCTGTCAATAACCATTAAACGCGACTCATCTCTGTGTTCCGAAGGGTATTCCGCTAATAATTCATCTGGTAAGTTGAAGCCAAAGTGTGATAATTTCATGTGCTGTATATTATTATTGTTTTTTTGAAAGGGTGCAAATATACAATCTCAAAATAGGCCTTGTCAAGTATTTACGTGATTATTATTGAGTAATTTTAAAACCAATCATTTTTAAGTCTTTCCANAAGGCTGGATATGATTTTGAAACCACTTCTGCATTTTCAATTACTAGCTCTGTTTTTAAAGCTAAAGGAGCAAACGCCATGGCCATTCTGTGATCATTATAGGTGCTTATTGAAACCCTTTCTTTAATGCTATCTGTTTTGGCAAGTTCCAAAGAATCATTGGTAATAGTTACCTGACCTCCCAATTTTTCTATTTCAGTTTTTAAAGCTACCAATCTATCCGTTTCCTTAATTTTTAAGGTATGAAGCCCTGTCAATTCACATGAAACCCCTAATGCAAAACAGGTGACCGCAATGGTCTGAGCAATATCAGGTGCCTTTTGCAAATTTAAAATTACTGGATTCAAGATATGAGACTCCTTTTTTAATATCACCGAATGGTCACTAAAAATGGTTGACACACCAAAGTGTTTATAAATATCTGCTAAAACTGAATCGCCTTGTATGGAGTTTTCTTTATAGGAAGAAAGCGTTATTTCTGTACCTATTTTACTCAAGGCGACAATACTATAAAAATAGGATGCTGATGACCAATCTGATTCTACGACTAAGGTTTTAGCCTTTAATTTTTTACTGTTCTTTTGAATAGTTATGACCTCATCAATAAAAGTTGATTTTACGCCAACCTCCTTTAGTAAACTGAGGGTCATTTTAATATAAGGAATGGACGTAATGTCCCCTTCAAGGGTCAATTCCAGACCATTTTCAAGTTTTGATGCAATAAGCAACAACGCTGAAATATACTGGCTGCTTACATTGGCCTGAAGCCTTACTTTTGATTGTGTTAAGTTCTGACCCCTTATTTTTAATGGGGGAAATCCATCATTTTCTAAATACTCCATTTGCGCTCCCAAAGATTGTAAGGCCTCAACCAATATCTTGATAGGGCGCTCCTTCATCCGGTCCGACCCTGTTAAAATAATCTCTCTGCCTTCCTGAATGGCAAAGAAGGCCGTTAAAAACCGCATGGCCGTACCCGCATGATGAATATCAATAATCTCTGATGTTGATTTTAAGGCGGTCATCATCAATCGGCTATCATCAGAATTTGAGACATTTTCTATTTGCAATTCAGGATATAAAGCCTGAAGTAACAACAAGCGGTTTGATTCACTTTTTGAACCGGTGATTTGAATTGTAGATTTCCTTTTTATAGTTGACTTTTGAAGTATAATATTCATAGAAAAAATTAAAAACGCTTCATAAAAGAAGAGCTAATATACTTATTATTTATTTTAATTTTTCGTTATTATGATGCCTGTCATGATCCCGTTTACCCTTTTTATCCATGCGCTTGTCAAAAGCTTCCTGTAAATTAACACCGGTCTGGTTTGCTAAACATAACACTACAAATAGCACATCTGCAAGCTCTTCCCCAAGGTCTTTGTCTTTATCACTTTCTTTTTCACTTTGCTCTCCGTAACGCCTTGCAATAATCCTGGCTACTTCTCCCACTTCCTCAGTGAGTTGCGCCATATTGGTAAGTTCGTTAAAATAACGAACCCCATGTTCTTTTATCCAACTGTCTACTACTTGTTGTGCGTTTTGAATATTCATCTTACTTTTTTAAAGAGATATAAAAATAACAAAATTAATAAGCACGGCAGCAGGACAAATTTAATTTCTGAAAAAATCACTTGCAAACCCCATTCAGAGAAGAATTTTTTAAACCCTAATGGTGAAACTTTAATCACCTGAAAAGGCAAGAAAAAACGATCATTATTAAAGGGTATAAAAAAGCCAATACCTCTGCCTCCAGTGGTCATAGCATCTAAAATGCCATGTGAGACTGTTGAAAGAAAAATAACCAGAAACCATACTATTTTATTTTGCCTGCCTAAAGCACGCATCAGTAACAAAGCCCACAACAAAGCAAATAAAATGGAATGGGTAAACCCTCTATGTCCCAAAGGGTGCGTATAAGGTATCCCTAATTTAAAACCAATAACATCAAAATCGGGCAAAATTGTTGAGATAACAGCTGCCAGCAATAACCATTTTAGGTTTTTGTGATCCATTAATTTTGATACTGTATAGCCCACTGCACTATGCCCAAATAGAGAAGCCATTAATGATTGTAATTATGTGATTTTAAAGTTTTGAAAGATAGAAAACTTAAATGAATACCCCATTTAACAAAAATTGTATTTTTATAATTTTTTATATAAAAACTTAAATAAAACATGTAATTGATTGATTTCCATAAAAATAAATGTTAAAAAGTTAACGATATGTTAAAAATTTATTTATATTAGTTACCATATTAACCAACCAAACCAACTAATATGAAAACTAGCAACACACGCTATGAGCTTATCAGAGTTCTTGATTTCCTTACTTTATTCGGCTTAATTTGTATTGTTTTGTTATTTGTAGGCTCTACTTTAGACATTGCCATGTCCGTAAAATCTGAAGTTTACACCAATATGCTTGCTGGTTTAAAATTTCCAATGAGGTAGTTTTTTTCCAGAAAATAATAAATTTTATAAAAGAAGAACGCTCTGAACTTTAGTTTAGACTGGTGTTTTATTCTCTGTTTTTAGAATCAATAATGATAGTAACCGGGCCGTCATTTATTAAATCTACTTGCATATCAGCTCCAAATTGACCGGTTTGAACCCTTTTTCCCAAGTCTGATTCTAGTTGCTTAATAAACGTTTCATATAAAGGTATAGCCGTTTCAGGTTTTGCTGCCCTGATGTAACTGGGCCTGTTTCCCTTTTTGGTTGAGGCATGCAGCGTGAATT
>BS_KBA_SWE02_21mDRAFT_10000031_pt1 | contig 43242 bp, 33 predicted proteins | sample BalSeasSWE02_21m_FD_9196 | JGI IMG/M metagenome (IMG submission 9196)
TATTCTTTCCAGCATTTGTTGGGATCTCTCATCAATTGTGTTTGGAGAAAAATATTCTTTTTTTTCCATCTTTACCTAAAATTTAAGAAGTAATTAATTTTTTAAGGATTGCTTGAGTAAGCATACTTCCTATAATCGCACACGCATCTGTTGGAAGATAATTTCTTACCGTTTCATCGAAAAGAATTTTGTAGTTGGACGGAAATTCTTCGTCCCCTCCCCAACAAACAACTGCTACAGGAACTTTTGGTAAGATCATAAATTTGTATGCTACATCGCCAATATCCAGGATCGATCCATCCAACTGTAAAGCAATATTTGAAAATTTACTTAAATCCGTATCCATTGCTGCAGCTAATTTATTACCTGTGTAACCTTGAAAAGCTTGGTTATAAAATCTGCCATCTGGAAGATCTGCAAATGAGATCCAATTGTTTTTGACTTGATGAAATTTTGGAGTAGCAGCTGAAGTCACCAAATAATAACAAATCAAAGCCTGGTATGCAATATTCAGGATTTTTCTTTCAATAACATCTCGAGCTATTAGTTCTGGATATTTTATCTCAGCAGGAACATTAAAAATTGAAAATGAAAGAACTGGTCCATCTGAGGTCTCCTTATAATCCATTCCACAACGAGACGCATCTCCTTTTGGATCGTTTAATTCACTAATGCTTAATTTTAATTCATTAATTCTTAACTGTAATGAATTGTCGCTATCTTTACTCACACTTGCTTCCAATTTGTAATTCTGCAACATCGAGTTTTTTCTCTCATTTCAATTATCACAACCTGAAGATTTTATTGCTTTTTAAAACTTTCCTCATCTCCAGTATTGAATCTCCTCTAAGAATATTTCTGGTAAAGAAATCAGCATCGTTCATCAGATTAAGGGTAACAAGAATACCATAAAAATTTAATCATCCTTAGAAGCGACCAAATCACAGGCCAGGAATCCGCGGCAATTTCGCAGGTCCTGGCCCGTATAACCTCATTAGATTTTCACAAAGGTTGCTTAAAATTCGTCAATTTTCATTTTTAATGGCATTACCATTAATTTTACATCAATGCATTCTCCATCCGGGAACATAAAGAAATCTTCAAGAGCTACATTTTGATTAAATCCTAGATTCTCAAACGCTTTTATAACTTTCACGTTTTCTGCGATTACCTCTGCGGTCAGGATATGTAAACCTTGCCTACGGGCTATATCAACTATTACCTTTAGCATTTTTATTCCTAAACCACGTTTGCGGAAATCTCTCCTCAAGAAAAGCCTAATTTCACCGATATGTCTTCTTGGTCCTTCTCCAAAATGAAGAGAGGCATTTCCAACAACATGATCATTTGCAAGTGCTAATAAGGGGATTACTTGACGATAATCAAGATCTGTACTCCATTTTTTTAATATTGTTGGATCTTTAACGTTGTGTCTAAAATAACGAAGATCTTCACTATTTATCGATGAAAAGAGTTCTGATAACAAATTGTGGTCTTCTTTGATCATCGGTCGAAGTAAAATCCGCGCTCCGTCCACTAATGTAACAATATCTCTAAATTTTTGAAGCTGTTCTGGTAACATATTGTCTCCAAATCACAAACCTTGCTGTTATATGGCAGAAATTTGATTAAAGCCTTCTGGTAACAAACCTGCTTCGGTTACAAGCCGTGGGACAATTTCTTCCCATCCTACAGCCATGATGTGAAAACCATTCACGCCCTGCATTGTACGAATCTTTTCCACAAGTTCAAGCGCTATTGTCAAGCCTTCCTCGGCAGCACCATCTCCTGCTTTTTCCATACGCTTTAGAAGTGGTTCAGGTATAAAAACACCCGGGACCTCATCATTCATATACTTAGCCATTCTCAAATTTTTTAAAGGTGTAATTCCAACCAATATATATACCTTGTCAAGGATTTTCCTTTTTTCTAGTTCATTTAACCAGATTTCGAGTCCATCAGGATCATAAACCAGATTAGTCTGGAAGAATTGCGCCCCAGCATTTACTTTTTTATGCTCTCTTATTGCTTGAAAACGAGGCTCGGATGCAAAGGGCGATGCTGCCGCGCCCAGGAAATATTTTGGTGGGGTTTTTATTGCCCGCCCATCAAGGTATTTACCTTCATCACGAATACGCCTTAATATCCAGAGCATCTGAATAGAATCCAGATCCACGATATCCATCCGGCCTTTTGCTCCTGGCGACATACTCATACTGTCGCCTGAAAGACATAAAATATTTCTTATCCCCAAATTATATGCGCCCATAACTTCGGCCTGCAATCCAACTCTTGTTCGATCTCTCGCTGCAATTTGCATAACTGGTTCAGCGTTTTGCTTAATTGCAGTAGCAGAGCAGGACCAAGAAGACATGCGCGGGGTTGCTGATGGGCAATCTGTAAAATTAATTGCTGCGACATATTGTTTGACAAGGTCGATATTACTAATCAATTTTTTTGTTGCCACCGTAACCGGAGGTGCTACCTCACTAGTGACCACAAACTCTCCTGCTTTTAACCTTCTTTCCAAATCTGAAGCTGGTTCTTCATATTGAGCTGGGTGATATTCGGCATCCCCTTCCCACCAATCTGGCTGCCGCACCGGACGGAACACCAAATCCCACGTTGCGGTCCGCTTGGCTGGATCTGATTTGACCAAACCTGAAATAACATTTGACGTACCAATCTTCTTAACTTGTCTGAAAACATCTCCCCAAGTTTCAGTGCCCACTTTATCCCAATCGAGCGGAGGAAGGACTTCTAATAGCATTTCCTCCCGTCCCATCTTAAAAGCACGATCATAAATTTCATACCACATACACGGCCGAGTATCATCTACATAACAATGATCTGTTGTGGAACCACCACATGGCCCATTTCGTATACCCTTTGGACATTCCATAGGGCAAATAAAAGCTGTTTCCTGAAGGAGGCAATTTCCACACATCCTGCATCCGAATAATGGCCCTTTCACTACTTTTTCAAGGGATGCCAAAACTCGTTTGCTAAATTTTTCTCTTTTAAATGGCATAAAGGGTGGTTGCCAGCGGCGGCTAGGTGTGAATATAGGCATTTTTACTCTCCGATTATCGTTTTTAATTTTATTTGTTTTTTATTGACTTAAATAACTATCTGCATAAATTACTTTATTAAGTAAAATCTGAACTGTCTTCCATATCTCTACCTGTTTTGGATCGGACATGTCGACATCATCAATCTCCAATTCTTCGCTGGCGTTTGTTTTATCGGCAATTTTCAGATATAGCTTTCCTACTGGCGTACTGTCATCCCGATTTTCAATAATTCGAATTACTTCATTTTGCTTTTTATCAAATGGATCTGCAATCATCATATTAAGTCCAACGCCCATCAACATTGCCAGATATACCCGATTGATAAGAGGTCTTCCTTCCGTAGGAACTGAATTTGAGACATTTGACAAACCAACAGAGATCAGGGGGGAAGGATCCCAAGCATATTGCAAAGTTCGTACCGCTTCAATTAATTGAGGACAGTATTCTTGACACCCAGAAACAGTTAGAACAAGCGGGTCTATTATCAGATTTTCGACCGGATAATCTAATTCAACAAATCTCGGGATCAAGGATTCCACGGCTATATTTATCCTGTCGTCTGCCTCAATTGGTATACCTGAGGCTCCCATTGTTAAACCAATGACTTTGGCATTATATTTTTTAGCCAATAATGGTATTCTTTCCAATCTCTCTGCTTCTGCAGATGTTGAATTAATAATTGGTTGAGCCTTTGTTACAGTTTTTAGGGCTGCTTCAATTCCATCAAAATTTGTTGTGTCTATAGAAAGAGGCACATCTACAACAGATTCAACAGATTTAATGATCCAAGGAAATATTTCTTCCCAATCTTTTTTTCTTGGTCCCAGATTGATATCCACAGCTTGAGCTCCTGCCTCAACCTGTCGGACAGCCAGATCCATAAAGAATTCACTATCGCGTGACTTCAGCGCTTCTTTTACTTTTTCTGAAATAATATGGATGTTTTCGCCAATAATATACATGATTAGTGTCCTTTCACTGTATGCTTTGAATTGAATCCTTATCCAAGGTTAATTAAATGCCGCTTTAACAGTCGGAAAGCGGTTTAGATCGGTGTGAGGTAGAAACATGGCTGACATGAAAGCTTCATAAAATGTATTGTCCGCCGATAATTCAATATAAGTCATATTGTTAGCTATGTCATTTACTTTTTGACGAGCTTCACTATCAAGTAGAGCATAGTAAGTACCTAGAACAGACGTGTTTCCCAAGAATTTAAAATTATCCCACGGTACATCTGGTAACAATCCTATTTGGACGGCTTTTTCTACGTTGATATATTTTCCAAATGATCCGCCGATAAGTATTTGTTCAACATCCTCCAACTTAACACCTACTTGTTCAGCCAAGACTGTAAAACCTGCATAAATTGCTGCTTTCGCCCTTAACAAATTGTCTATATCCACTCTTGTTATAGTAATATCTTTTCCGGAATATGTTTCATTTGCCCAAGCAATTATATATTCACCTCCCCTATCACCTTCCCGAACACGTGGAGTATCTAAAGTTGTATTTATATTTCCTGCTTTATCAATTACACCTGCCAGGAATAATTCCGCTAGAAGTGAAATTAAACCAGAACCACAGATACCTTTTGACTTTCCTCCGCCTATAATCCGGACTGTAGGTTCTAAAGTGGCTGAATTGACCCATACCTCTTCTATTGCCCCTTCTGTCGCTCGCATACCATCCACAACACCTGCACCTTCAAAAGCAGGACCTGCTGAACAAGCACAACTTACCAGCCAATCTTGATTTCCAAGAACTATTTCCCCGTTTGTTCCAACATCCAAAAATAGAGTTAATTTTTCTGTCGCATACATTCCGGAAGACAAAACTCCCGCAGTGATATCCGCACCTACATAACTGGCAATGCCTGGCAAACAATCGATCTCCGCTGCCGGGTTTAATTTCAAACCAAGTTCTTTTGCAGAAATAAGTGGCGGATGGTTCACGATGGTAATAAATGGAGAAAACCTAATACTGGATGGGGGAATTTCCAATAGCAGATGTATCATTGTGCTATTTCCAGCTATTACTGCTTTAACTATCTGATCAGAATTTATCCCAGTACGTCCACAAACAATATCAACTAATTTATTAATTGTTTCAATAATTTTTAATTGAAGATCATGTCCCCCAGATTCTTTGCCGGCAAAAACGATTCGAGAGATTACATCTTCACCCCTAGAAATTTGCCCATTATATTCTGATGCGCGGGAAACCACTGATCCAGAAATTAAATCTACCAACCATACAGAAACTGTTGTTGTACCAATATCTATCGCCAACGTCCAGACCGGATCGGTCATTTCATAAAAACCTGGTTTAAGATGGATCAATTGGACTGGATTTCCTGAATCGCTACCGGAAATATCTATAATCCCTGTTACATTCCAATCCCCTTCCCTTATAACTGTACCTAAAATTCTTAAAACTGAAACTGAGCATGTGATCTTTTTATAACCGGTTTGCACTCTAAATGCCGCCTGCAGTCGGCTCCAATCATCTGTTTGATCTTCCATACTTGGGTGTGTTAATTTTAATTGGACGACCCTAATATTTTGAGAAGATGAGAAATTATATCCAAATGGAATATTTACATCTACAACTGATCGATCTGTTGCTAGTCTTCTTTCAATCTTTTCTTGTAGTGGGATGAATATTTCTGCATCACCTTCGATTATGGTTTGACAAGCTAAAGCAAAACCGTTTGAAACATCTTCATCCGTCAGCCTGAGTGCACTTCTTCTGCGAACCTTTCCTTTTTTAACTTGAACTACACAACGTCCACATCGGCCCTGCCCACCACAAGGTTGACCAATTTCAAATCCTGCTTGATAAGCAGCTTCTGAAAGCAGAGTGCCTGTAGGCAAGCTAACAGTAATTGACTCCCCTTCACCTTGATCACGGTTGAATATTATTTTATGTTCAGTCATAAATACCAAGTTTGAGCGATTGCAAACAACTTGTTCTTATTTAAAGTTTTCTTATCCTTTATAAAATAAAGTTTTGTTATGCAATCGCTCATGTTTATCTATAGTACTTGTTTTAAAAAGGATGGAATATCGACTGCCTCACGCGGTCCGACGCGAATTTCCCAACCGGGAAGCTCTTCTTCTACTTCCCCCGATAGGACAGCAACATGACCAGGGAGTACCAACCGTTTCTTGGTTATCTTATCGGCAATTCCGAATTCTTTTACAGATTTTGCAATCCGCTCAGAATCAAATTTTCCGGCTGCCCATGCAGTTAGAACACTCATCCCCTCAGCATCCGTAACCAGCAACCAAACAGGCATCCCAGAACCTTCTATCTCGTTTGCCACACTAAAGTATGTAATGCTGAAATTTGTTGTTACCAACACGGGACTATCTTGATCGGGCGAATTGATCTCGTAAATCCCTGGTTGAACCTGAATTGGTTTTTGTGGATCGGTGTATATATTTTGTCGTAATACTAGCAATGGATAAAATAATTCAGGCGCAAACCTGTCCAGTACAATAAAACCGGAATATTTCTCTATGGCTTGAGCAGCTTCTACAGCATCCTGGCCGTTTGTGCCATTTGCATAAGTGATAGTCGGGAAACCAAGAGATCGGATGTTTTTCTTTAAAGCTAGTCTACGTAATTGTGTTGATCTTGCTAAAACACCACCCAAGTGACCTGAACCAAGGTCTAAGACAATATCTTCACAACCTTTGGATTTTAATTTTTCAGTCAGATCTGCCAGATCATCAAAATTCTCTGCTCCCACGACCAGGGGTGTCGAATACTTATTTGCAATTTCGGCCATCGATTCCCAGTTGTCTGAACTTGCAGAGCAAATCAAAGGAGTTTCTCCACTTAGGATTTCCATTCCAGCTTTAATCTCTGAATCATTTCCAATCAGGATCAAAGGGCGTTTTGTAGCGGAGCGAACTGCTTTAATGGCTTCCGAAAATTTTGCTTCAGCGTCAGCCTCTACGGCGAACCCATCAACTATAAGATCCATGCCTACATAGTTTACTTTATAGGCATCTGCTTCAATCACCATTTCCTTTATTTCGCCAACATCCATGCTTGACTTCACACGTAGAAACAATCCTGGCATATTAAAGAATGTTTTTTCGTGCCGGAACATTACAGTTTCATTTCCTGCTTTAACCTCAAATTCCCCTGCTTTAACTGAAACCAAACGAATTGGCGGCGCAGAAGATTCTGCAAGCTCTACTTTTGATTCTTCACTAACATAGGGACAAGCAGAAAGTTCTACTTGTTTCGCAGCCAATTTCATAGCAAAAGCCAGGCAAGTTGGAAACCCACACTCCTTACAATTGGTCTTTGGGAGCATTTTATAAATTTGAATACCTGAGAGCGCCATATCTAATTCTCCTTTAGGCCATCATTAATTGTTCAATCGCAGATTTCACTCGTTTTACGCTCTCTGGGTGACGAAGAACTACTATATCGGCACCGGTTTGAACCAACGAGACAGCTGTCAATGTTTCCCAGTTAATGGATCTTTCTTCCCAGTCACCCCATGAAGATGGAACGCCTTCGCCTACTTTGGCTTCCTTGGTTTTCCAAGCTTCGAAACCCGGCGTCACAATCATGGGTAGCTGTGTCATGGCGTCTCCTTGAAGAGCCGCCAATCTCAATCTTTCCATAACTGAATAGCCATATTCAATACCATAACCAAGAGCACCCGTTGTGGGATCCATTAAAACTCGATCCACAGGCATCCCCATATCTGTTATCAGGATATTCAATTGTTTTGAGAGGTTGACATCCATTGGTGTGCGCGCTGTTACCAAGTGCCCATTGGCCATTGCCGTAGCTACAATGGTTCTGTAATTCTTGTCTTCACAAACACCCAGGACGATTCTTTCGCCTTTAGTAGCCTCTGAAATAGGAACTAAAAGCTCATTATCTAAATCAACCTGTCCTGGACCAAATACAATCAAAGGCAATCCACATGCTTTTAACACTGCTTGGACTGCATTCACCGCTTTTTCTGGAGTCGTTTGCGCCCCTGTTTCGTCATTAACACTTAATGCTAAAACAATTAGGTCAGCTCCTGCTTTTTCTGCCGCGACTGCCCAATCCCCTGGGTTCGACATTGCATCTCCCCAGACCTTTGCCAACAAAGGAGACCAATCTTCTGGTTTATGGTCTTTAATTTCTATTGCTACAACTGGCTTATTGGGTATTGATGCCTCAAATTGCATAAAAGGTAATGTAGTTTCCCCTCCTACAGTCAGTGTACTCGATCGAGTTCCTCCTTCCCCCGATGTTGCACCTAGTGTAACTGTTCTTACAGAACCCGGCCATTTATCTTTTGGAATTTCGATTGGCATTTTAATTTTACTCCTCTCTTTTTATGATAAATCGGTTCATCTGACGCTTATCTCACCTAAAATCTAAGCATTGTTTTTCGAAACGCGTTAATATTTTGATGGTTGATCTGCACTTATTTATCAGATCTAAAAATCAATATTTAATTATTATATTATTAGTTCAAATTTTTATCTAATATTGGAAAAAGAACTTTCAGAATTAACCCTTTCAATGATTTCCTTAATCTGCTAATAATAAATTCAATACTGGATCAGTAACCTAGTAATTTGTTACTGATCCAGTTAATACTAGAACATAGGATCAAGAGTCAGCGCAGGGTGATTATGCTCTTCCATCCAGGCAAGTAAATCATCGACCGTGCTTGCGCAACTATCATCTGCTATTTTGCTCATCAAGTCTGGATCGCCTTCACGATTGGCTACAACCTGCAATTCATCAGCCATGGTTTCTTTTAATACCTTGCTCATCCAAACTACTCTACTAAAACCACCTTCAGCAGAGATAAATTTAGGGCTAATCAAATAAAACTTCCCTACTCCCATAACACCTGGTGTTTGTAATCCACCACCTGCGATACCCGCCAGTGTGGAAAAGGTCATGCCTGCAGGCGTCATGCTCGTATCTTCACGGCTGACAATCATCACCCCATTTGCTTCAGGAATCAACATTACGATACATTCAAAGCATCCACATGCTGTCATCGGATTTTCCATGATCGAATACATGGCTACTTCATTAACGACATCGTGGGAACCTACTTTTGCATAACTATTTGTCCCTTCCCAATAACCTTTGACCATATCAATCGATTTACCCAATTTTATAGGTTGGTTAGGTCCTGTCGGATTAATGCTGAAAGATGCTTTGCAATCCAACCAGTTATAAGCTCCACACAAACCTAACCGTTGGGGACTTACTACACAAACATGATTAGGAGCAAATGATTGACAAAGAGTGCATGAATAAAATTCATCTACTTTGTCATCGGTCAGGTCTGCCAACCTTGTATTTCTGAAATCATAAGCTTCGCGAGCTTTCGTTAACCATTCCTGCACCTTCTCTGGATCTGAGAAAATGGTTACTTGAACTTTATCTACGATGGCTCCAAAATCTTCGTGGAAGCGAGCATGCAAAATTTTTCCAAAATGCTCCAAGTCAAAACCTTTGTCAGCTGCTCCGTTTGATATCCGGATCCAGGCTATATCGCGCTGACCGACGTGCTGGATTCCTGAAGCCCCGTTAATAAAGTAGTGAATTTGTCTTTCTAAAACTGGCTCGAAATCCTGCTGCATCTGACGTCCGGCGACCTTAATAACAATACCAATGTCCATTGAGCCCTGGGCAGGAATATCTTTAAAACCAGTCCCAACCACTTCAATTTTTCCATCAGTTACATCTTCCAAGCCACTCATATATAAATATTCAAAAGCCCTTGAATATTTTCCGCCAAATTCAACTCTTAAATCTGTTTTTCGGACAACTTCACCCTCAAAAGCTGAACCATAAGGAACTGGAACTGGAACATTCGAAATTTTAACTTTTACTCCCCTTATCTCAATACATTTTTGGACCAGACGTTCCGCCCGTTCCAGATCATCTTTTCCATCGATTTGGTTAAATGGCATACTTACTACATGTTCATAAGTAGTTACACCGGTAGGAAGAATCTCTGGAATTACGGTATCTGCGATTACAGGAAAGCCAAAATTAATTGCGCCTGCCGCAGCGGCATATTTCAGATCATCTACTTCCCCCAATGCCAATACAAAAGCAAAAACACGCTCTTTATTGTACATAAGTATCTCGCGAGCCATACCAGGCTTTAGACCTCCAAAGGTCAAAGCTGACCTTGTCGCAAAACCAAGCGCATAGATCGCACTCAAAGTATCTGTTCCAAATGGAACTGTATAGGTGTCATATCCTAATTCAACACCTTCCTCGTTCAATTGGTGAATTATGCTTCTCCCATTCACATTGCCAGAAAGGAATGTCAAAATGTTCCGCTTTTGAAGTTCTCGAACTATCTGAACTGCTACTTCATTCGACTTTGCACAGCCTACTATTGCTGCAAAACCTGGCATGCGTCCATCGACTAATTGAATACCCCATGATCTAAGCTGTATATCGTCAATTGGGCCATTAAGATGCCCCGTTCCATTTTCTCCTCCGTAGGAAGTTCCACCTGCCAAGTGAAATCCTTCCATTTTTTCGGGTTGCAATCCATAAACAAAACGAACAGCTTCAATCACCTCGGCAGCTAGCAAAGTTGCCATACCACTATCCAATGTTTCCCCCAGATAAGGTGTCCATTTACTGTTTGCAGGCATAGGATGTAATAAATCGCGAGCATGCTTGAGTGCTGGCTCCAGCTGGCCTAAAGTTTCTACCGATTCTCCTGTCATCCCTAAAATTGTAGGCATAAAATAAGCCGTATTTGGGAAAGCGACTTTGGTTTCAGCTCCATTTTCTTTAATGGCTTTTTTGAGCATAAGCTCAGCTTCAGTTACAAGTGCGGATGCACCGCGCATAGCTCTTGTGGCAATATAACGTGACATAGTATTGTCTCCCGTAGTTAATCTGCTGCTGTTCCGTAAATTGCTTTACGCTGCTCAGCCAGAGGTAGTTCTTCCAAAGCAAGCATTTTTGTGTCCCCACTTCGACCATACTTAGAAGCATCATATTCCTGAATACCTAGTGCTGCTCGCTTGGCGTCGATATGGGCGAGGGTCGCTTGAATCATATCTTCTGGATCAGGAATAAACTCAAGTTTTCCACCATAGATTTTTTCCCAACCCGAACTAATGTAATTTAGAACCTTGTCGCTATCGGAAACTCTATCCGGCATCCCGCTAACGGGCGATGAGCCTCCAAATATTACATAAGCTCCTGATGCTACACAATAAGTTGCTATAGCCAACGCTTTTTCACTCATCCATTCAGGGGCTAGTCCAACTGCTGGCACTTGATCAATATCATCTCCTAAGCCACCTTCTTCTACCATCTGAGTTAATACCGTAAGAATACGGGTATTATCAACACATGATCCCATATGGAGCACCGGAGGAATTCCAATCGTCTCACAAATCTCGCGCAGACCTGGGCCAACTTCGCTGAGTCCAGCTTCACCCAACATTAAGCCAAGCTTTGCACTCGCTATTGCGCCACATCCAGTCTGCACAACCAGTACATCCTGTTTTAGCAATGCTTTAGTAACATAATTGTGCAAATAATCCTGACTCGAGCGAGGATTATTGCATCCCACGATTGCGGCTACTCCACGAATACGTCCAGAAATTATTGCGTCATTTAGTGGACGGAACGAAGCTCGATATGTTCCGCCCAACATGTAGTTGATATATTCATGAGAAAATCCCGGGATTAAATCCTCTGTAATTTGTGGTATTTCTGTCTTTCCCCGATTCTTATAATTATCAATCGCTTCTTTGAGTATTGTTTTAGCAATACTTAGAGCTTTATGTTCATCAAATTCAATATGGGTGGCGCCTGTAATACGCACCTTTGGAGATGTTGTAATAATTTTTGTATGGAAATTTGAAGCCAAGTCTACTAAAGCTTGCATAATGCATTGAACATCTACCACCATCGCTTCGACTGAACCGGTTAATATAGCCAGCTCCTGATGCAAAAAATTTCCCGCGGCTGGTATTCCTTGCCGCAAAAGGATCTCGTTTGCTGTGCAACAGATACCTGACAAGCTTATACCCCTAGCACCTGCCTTTTTTGCGTAATCTATAATTTCCGGATCTTGTGAAGCTGCCACGATCATCTGGCTGAGAGTAGGTTCGTGCCCATGTACAACTACATTAACCATATCGTCTTTGAGAACTCCCAAATTTGCCTGGCCAAGGATAGGTGCAGGAGTGCCAAATAAAATATCCGAAACATCCGTAGCTATCATTGAGCCACCCCAACCGTCAGATAAGGCTGTGCGGATAGCATGATTCAAGATATGCTCGTGGTCCTGATCATCGCCAATATGGGTACGATGCAACGATTCCACTACTTCCCTATCTATTCCGCGAGGAACAACACCGTTATCTCGCCAAAGTTTTAACCTCTTTTTCGGAGCGCGGATCGTTGGAGCTATTTCTCCTCGTTGTTGACCAAACTGGGCAATATATAAATCGGCCAATTCATTAGCTATTTCTTCAGGAGAACGTTTTTCAACCGGTATATTATATTTTGATGCGACTATACGCAATTTAGCGATATCGCGGATTCGGTATCCTTCAGCTTCACCGTTGGCTACTGCTTTCAATGTAAAGGCCATATCCCGACCATGGTCAGAATGAGCTGCTGAACCTGCCGCTATCGATCTGACCAAATTTCTTGCCTGGATGGTGTCAATGGTTGCACCACATACACCGACCTGTCCATCTTTGGTCAGTCGGCATGGTCCCATACCACAATGTTTACAGCACATCCCTGCTGCGCCAATATTGCAGGCTGCCATTGAATCTGCTCGAGAAAATGCGGTATCTATTTTCAATTCTTCAGCCCGTACAAGCATTTGTTGTGCCGCTGGGTCTACGCTTTGTTCTTGAGGGGTACGTTTTGTTGGCATTTAATCTACCTCTTTTTCGCTACGAATAAGTCCCATTCCAGGGCATGGCCATAATGGACGACCTTGTTGATTGCTAATATTTTGTCCAAAACCTACTACTAATTTTGTTTGTGAGTATGCTGCTGTGTGCCTTAAAAAAATCTCTGTATTCTCCCCAGTGCTTTCTGCTTTTTCTGATTCAACCTTTGTTAGTAAATCCCCTGTATATCCAGCATCATCCAATTTTACTTGCAATTCCAGATCATTTACTTTATTTTCATCATATTGGATTTCGACTATTCCAAATCCGCTGCTTGCATATACTTCATTTACTCCTGGCATTTCAAGCAGAATCCGGCGGACTTCAGTAACGTGATGATCCCCAAATAACGCAGGAAGTTCCATTACTTTTGTCTTCATAAACGACACCTCCATCTAATTTGTATTACAATTGATTAAATACTTTTATAGGATTAATATTCTTCTTATTCACTAAACGCAATTTTACATAGATTTACTAATAATATAACATTGAGAGACCCAACATGGTGTTTTTTATGAGTATTGTCATTCTAAAGAGGGATAAATGTCCAGACGAAGCTGAATCCAATAATATGTATAAAGTTCAAATTCGTTTAAATTGAGTCTGCGATGAATCGGTCAAGTCTCAAAGGTTTGTTGGTCATAGCAGTTTTTTCCACAATGCTATTCTTGGCTAGAAATAAACCTGTTTTTTATCTTCAAACCCTTCAAACGGCAAATAAATCGTCAACTTCAATGGATCTGATCAATGCCGTAAATTCATTGCGGATTTCCAACGGATTGCCTGCATATCAGATCAACCAAACACTTATGTATATAGCACAAAACCATTCTGAATACCAGGCATCTATTGGTGCGACAACTCACTATGGACCTGATGGATCGAGACCTTTTCAAAGGGCGCTTTCGGCAGGCTATTTAGTGGCCGGCGACCTAAGTTTGGGAGGCTATTTTTCTGAAAATATTATTGCTGGAAGAAATATTTCCGCTTCAGATGCAGTAAATTCATGGAAATTAGATGCCCCCCACTTAAACACAATGCTTTCTTCTACTCTTCAAGATATCGGTGCAGGAGTATCTGTCGTTGGAGATACGCTTTATTACACAATTGATGTTGGCTTATCTACATCAGGTAATCCGGAAACAACTCAGCAAGTTGATATCGTCAAAACTTATATTCCAAATGTTGTCAAAAAAATCCTCACTTCAACACCCGGAGCAGATGGATCTATTTACCATATCGTTGATTATGGAGATACGATATGGTCAATTTCCCAAGTTTATAAAATCTCAGAAGAAGAATTTATCAAAATGAATTCATTAACTGACAATTTTATTTTTGTTGGTGACAAATTCTTAATTCGGCCACCATTTACGCCTAGCCCAACCACTCCAACAATCACACCAACAATAATTGCTACTCAAACTCCAAGCCTATCACCAACAATTAGACCCAAATCAACAATTACAGAATACCCACCAACAAAAATTGTTGAACCAATTTCATCCAATCAAAATAATGTAATATTATTTGTTATTATTTCTCTGACATTGCTCTCTTCCGGACTTTTTACATTTTTTGGTAAAAATATTAATAACAAATAAAATTTTTACCCTTGCTCAAATCCTAAGCCAATCATAAAATGATATTATGACTGATGATACAACCCCAGTACGGCAACAATACCTTGAGATCAAACGGCAATATCCAAATGCCATATTATTTTTTCGATTAGGTGATTTCTACGAAACGTTTGATGAAGACGCAGAAATTACTTCGCGAGAATTAGATATTGTATTGACTTCTCGCCCGATCGGGAAAGGATTACGAACTCCCCTTGCCGGCATACCATATCACGCTGTTGACAATTACCTGGCGCGTCTGGTTGAGAAAGGCTACCATGTGGCAATTTGCGAGCAGATAGGAAGTCAACCTTCAAAAGGTATCTTTCCTCGACAAGTAGTTCGCGTTGTAACACCAGGAACCATAATTGAACCTCATTTCATCAATGAAGGATCGAATAATTATCTCGCGTCAGTTGTGATCGAAAACGATAAGGCAGGAATTTCGTATGCGGACGTTACAACGGGGGATTTCGCAGTAACCGTTGTTGATTTTTCTGACAACACGACATTATTTTCCGAATTAAAACGTCTTCATCCCGCAGAAATTATCCATCCAGATAACCAAATCCTCGGTAACAACATCCCTGGGCACATCACACCCTGGAGTGCGTGGCATTTTGAGACGGGAAAATGTCGGGAAACAATTATGGGACAATTCAAGACAACTTCTCTCGATGGCTTTGGGTTGCAAGGAAAGTCCGCGGGAATTAGAGCCGCCGGAGCCCTTTTGCAATACATCAAGGAAAATTCTGTTTCAACGCTTCAAATTCTAACCAGGCTCCAAACTTACACCTTAGACGAATTTATGATTCTGGATGCACCCACCCAGCGCAATTTAGAGATAACAGAAACATTAAACGGAGAATTAGACGGATCCCTGCTTGGATTAATTGATAAGACTGTCACCCCAATGGGAAAAAGGTTGCTAAGAAAGTGGATCAATCAACCACTTCTAAATCCTGATCAAATTAATTCTCGATTGGATGGCATTAGCCTTTTCCACGACAATTCAATGTTGAGGGCAGAAATCAGATCAATGCAAAAAAAGTTTATCGATCTGGAGCGCCTCGTAAACCGGATTGTAACTGGTCACGCTCAACCACGCGAATTAGTAGCTTTTAAAGATACATTGGCTCATTTGCCAGTATTACTAGAATTACTTACAAAAAACAACCTACTCACTCAACCTTCACTTGATATTGATAATCTTTCTTTGTGCCGTGAAGAACATTCGCTTATAAATTCTTCCATATCTGATAATCCTCCAGCAACGATCCAAAATTCCGGATTCATTAAAAATGGATATTCTGAAGAATTGGATGGAATTACTGATACAACTCAGCATGCTCGTGATTGGATTAATAATCTTGAAAGCATCGAACGAGAACGAACTGGCATTAAAAGCATCAAAGTAGGGTTTAATAAAATCTTTGGATATTATATTGAAATTACACATTCAAACAAATCAAATATTCCTGCTGAATATATCAGGAAACAAACGCTTGTCAACGCCGAACGTTATATAACGCCAGAATTGAAAGAATATGAGATATTGGTATTAAACGCTGAAGAACGCATTCACGAAATCGAGATTCGAATATTCAGAGAAGTTTGCAGCATTCTTTCGAAAACTGCAGAGAGAGTGCTTGATACAGCCAAGGTAATTGCAAAACTTGATGTTTATTCTTCTTTAGCAGAAACTGCTTCTCTTGGAAATTACTCGAGACCAATAATCTTAACTGATAACACGCTAGAAATAATCTCAGGAAGGCATCCTGTCGTTGAAAACCTTGAAGGTGAAAGATTTACTCCAAACGATATCATCTTCGAAAAAGGAGAGATAATTCGCGTGATAACTGGCCCAAATATGTCAGGGAAATCAACTTATCTTCGACAAGCTGCGCTTATTACTTTGCTTGCCCAAATGGGAAGTTATGTCCCAGCCACTTCCGCAAAAATTGGAATAGTTGATCGCATTTTTACTCGCATCGGTGCTCAGGATGAAATCCATTCCGGACAATCGACCTTTATGGTTGAAATGATCGAAACTGCCAATATTTTACACAACGCATCTGAAAAAAGCCTTCTAATTCTTGATGAACTTGGCAGAGGCACAAGCACTTATGATGGCGTCGCTATCGCCTGGTCTGTAATTGAATTTATCCACAACCACCCAAATCTACGCTCCAAAACATTATTTGCCACTCACTATCATGAATTAACACAATTAGCAGATTTGCTCCCCGGTATTAGGAACTACAACGTTGCGGTTGCCGAAAGCGATGGCACGGTTCTTTTTCTTCACAAAATTATTAGCGGAGGCGCAGATAAATCTTATGGTATCCACGTAGCACAACTTGCAGGGTTGCCAGCACCTGCCATCCAAAGGGCACAAGAAATCATGAAAGAGCTTGAAAAATCTGCTGGACAAGCGATCAATTCAAACCCATTTGTTGCTCAACAAGTAACATTGTTCCCAGAAGTTAATCCATTATTAGAGGAAATTAAAAACATAGACATTAACACACTTTCTCCAATCGAAGCTTTAAATAAGCTGTTTGAATGGAGAAAAAAATATATAAATTAATAATATTCTCAAATATAAAAACAACAACGGAATTCGTTATAGAATTCCGTTGTTGTTTTTATATAAAACTAAATATTAATTAATTTCTTTTGCAGGAGCTTTTGATCGTATTACAGCCCAACCAAGCACTGCAATTAATAATAGACCAATTATCCACACGACAGCCAAAGCTCCCCCCGATGCTCCTGAATATTTCACAACAATCGGAGCAACAATGAGTGCTACCAAATTTACCATCTTAATCATTGGGTTTAATGCAGGACCGGCTGTATCTTTAAATGGATCCCCAACAGTATCCCCGACAACACTGGCTTTATGCCTTTCTGAACCCTTTCCAAGATTATTAGCAACATCTCTTGGTTCATCTTCAACAAGCTTCTTGGCATTGTCCCAGGCGCCACCAGAATTATTTAGGAAGACCGCCAATAACTGTCCAGACACAATAATACCAGCCAGGAATCCACCTAATGCTTCTACTTGCAGCAACAATCCTACCACGATTGGAGTGACAATACCAAGCAAGGCCAGACCTACCAATTCCTTTTGGGCAGCGGTGGTTGAAATTTGAACCGCCTTTGTGTAGTCAGGTTTGATCTTCCCTTCCAAGACTCCACCGCGGAATTGGCGTCTTGCCTCTTCTACGATCAAAGCTGCAGCTCTACTCACAGCCTGAATGGCGAAGGATGAAAATAACCATGGCAGTGCTCCACCGATCAACATACCCACAAAGACCTGTGGAATATCGATCCTAATACCAATCGCTGATATACGGGCTGCCTCTGGTATTCCGAGTGAAGCCTGGGCTCGACTTACATCCACAAGAAATGATCCGAATAATGATACAGCGGCAATTACCGCAGATCCAATCGCTACGCCTTTGGTTATCGCTTTTGTCGTATTCCCAACTGCATCCAAATCAGTCATTATCTTTTGAGCGGCTACAGTTTCGTCATCTACCAAACCTGACCAGGACATTTCACCTATCCCATTCGCATTATCAGCGATGGGACCAAACGAATCCATCGCTACATTATTCCCCGTCAAGGTTAGCATACCTATGCCTGTCATAGCCACTCCATATAAAATGAATGACACTTGCTGAGAGGCCGATAAACCAGGTATGGACCCAAAAATAAATATTGATGAAATAATCGTTAGCGCAATTACAATTATTGCCCAAACCGAAGACTCAAAACCTACAGCTATACCTTGCAAAATCAAAGTTGCCGGTCCGGTATCTGCGGCTTTCTTGATCTCATTTACAGGTTTGCCGTGGGTACCTGTAAAGTACTCTGTCAACCTGTCAATTACAATGGCTAAAAGTACACCCGTTGCTACCGCCATGGGTGTTCGCCACCAGCCTCCCCATTTTGCCATTTCCGGATTATTCATATATAGATATCCTGCCCCAAAAAATAGGACTGCAGAAATAGCAGCTGAAGAAAGAAAACCGCGAAAAATCGCAGCCATGGCATCTCCGCCTTCCCCTGTTCCCGCTTTTACTGCGTAGGTACCAATAATCGAAGAAAGGACCCCAATACCACGCACAATCAAGGGAAAGATTATCCATTCCAAGCGGTTGGTCATATGATAAAGAGCCAGAGCTAATATCAATCCCGATACAATTGTCACTTCATACGACTCGAAAATATCAGCAGCCATTCCTGCACAATCACCGACATTATCACCGACCAAATCTGCAATTACGGCTGGGTTTCTGGGATCATCTTCAGGAATTCCTGCTTCTACTTTCCCGACAAGATCCGCTCCCACATCAGCAGCTTTGGTAAAGATTCCTCCGCCTACACGCATAAAGAGAGCTATCAGAGTACCCCCAAAACCAAACCCGAGCAAAGCATCAGGAGCAGCGATTCCCATGAAAATAAAAATGGCTGTCCCTCCTAATAAACCAAGCCCGTCAGTGAGCATTCCTGTAATCGTCCCTGCCCGATATGCGATCCTTAAGGCATCTCCAAATGAGCGTCTTGATGCAGAGGCTACGCGAACATTAGCTTCAACTGCCATTCGCATACCTATCTGGCCTACTGTTAACGAAAAGCCTGCTCCCATAATAAACGCTATTGCTCTAGCTAAACCAATAACAAAACGAACTTTGTTCTCATCTATATTTGCAAACCGTTCTAACGCCTCAGGGGAGGGAGGTACAATATAAACTGAGAAAAATAGAGCGATTGTAAGGATTGCAATTAAGGGAAGGATGGTTTTCAACTGACTTTTAAGATATGCATCAGCACCATCTTTGATCGCATTCCAAACCCCCTGCATTTTTTCTGTACCTTTGTCTTCACGCATTATTTGGGTGCGTAACAATAATGCGTATAATAATCCTAGAATCGCAACCCCTAATACAGCCCATATTGCTATCGCTTCAAAAGATTGAAGCCCGTGCATTTCATACATATTGATTGTACCTCCCGAGATAATTGTAATCCTTTGTCATTGTTTGTTTATCCTCGCTTATTCTACAGGTGGTATATAGATGTGTCAAGAAAGGTTATTTTATTGTTTTCCTGAAATATGATGTCATTTATTAGCGTATCATTAGAATTTGTCAACTTGCTTGACTTTTATCAAGAAAAAACTGTATAGTAGAAGACGGTATCAGCTCACAGCATCGCATCCCATGGTTGCTGTGCTTTTGTTTACACCAGTTGATACCAAATGCAGTCAAAGTATTGCAATTACCATTGAAAAAGAGTATTCTGATTAAAGTAAATAAAACGAGGTTGAATTTAATAAATGATGGAAAATCCGTTACTTATTGTTGAAGAGGAAGAATATTCTGCCCTTACGCAGCTTATTCAACTTGGGCGTCAGAAGTCATATATCTCCATTGATGATATCCTACATTTTTTCCCTGAAGCCGAGCAGGATGTAGAGCAGCTTGAAGAAGCATTTGCAGCCTTACTTAGCGCAGGAATTCCATTTATTGAAGATACGCCATCTGGAGATCCGCCCGAGGATGAACTTATTACCCAGGAAGAGGCTGAAACAGAACCCGAATTAATTTTAGACGACTACTTAGCCAATATTGACACAGACGATACGATTGGTTTGTACTTGAAAGAAGTAAGCCGAGTTCCTCTTTTAACTGCAGATGAGGAAGTTGAGCTCGCTCAACGTATTGAACGAGGTCGTATGGCACGGGAGGAGTTAGCCAGAGGAAACGTGAGTCAACGACGGCGAACTGAATTACGCCGCCTTATTGAAGACGGTTGGGCTGCACGCGAGCATTTGATAACAGCAAACTCCAGATTGGTTATTAGCGTCGCGAAGAAATATATGGGACGTGGAGTTCCCTTCTTGGATTTGATCCAAGAAGGGAATATTGGGCTCATTCGCGCCACAAAGAAATTTGATTATCGGCGTGGTCATAAATTTAGCACATATGCAACCTGGTGGATACGCCAGGCAGTTACACGTGCAATTGCTGACCAAGGCCGCACCATCAGGGTCCCTGTTCACATGGGTGACCAGATAAATAAATTGCTACGAATTCAACATCAGCTAACTCAACGTCTAGGCCGAGAACCATCAGTAGATGAGCTTGCGACTGCCCTTGAGGTCCCTCCTAAGAAAGTTGAAAATATGATTCAAGTCGCCCGCCGGCCCCTTTCATTAGAAACGCCTACAGATGACGAAGAAGATTCGGTTTTGGGAGATTTCATTGAAGACGACGAAGCAACTCCGCCGGATGATAGCGCTACATACAATCTCCTTCGTGAACACCTCACTGAAGTTATGAATGGTTTACCTCCTCGTGAAGTACGAATTTTGCAACTACGATATGGATTGTTGGATGGGCAGGCTTATACACTTGAAGAAGTTGGTCGAAAAATGGGTGTTACAAGAGAGCGGGTTCGCCAGATTGAAGCACAGGCATTGAGCCGACTAAGGCACCCTTCCATTCGAAGAAAACTAAGAGATTATCTGGGAGAATAAATAAAAAAATGCTCTAATAATGCGACGAAGGAAATCTCGTCGCATTATTTTTTAACTTTCGAGCAGATTATTGATATCAAACTTTAATACTTATTTCACGATATCAGAGTCCAACGGAAAGATAATTTCAAATCCTCATTAATCCCACAAACATCCATAATCTATTTATAGCAGCTATGCTAATTTTCCTTAAGCGTTAATAATTTCCGCTTAAACGGATTTGTCATCTAAAATCTAATCAGATTATTTAGCAAGAGCAAGTATATATAACCCAATTTTAATTTTATTTTTCTAATACAAAATCAAGCCATTTGATTGGTTCCCATTTTAAATGGTTTTTTTCGATAACCAGGGCCATCATTTATTCATCCTTTTGCAATTCTTCTTGCTACATTAAGTGCGTCTTCAAGCTAGTCAGCTCGTTCAAATTTTTCTTTTTTTTTCTAGCCATATTGAATTTGTAAATAAAAAAAAAGGAAATTACACAGATATCCATCGAAACCAAATTACGTTCATCCCAATCCCCGACAAATCATGCTTGCGGAATTGCAATAGTTAACCTAACAATCGTTTTGATATTTAGCGCAGGTGTTTGAGTGAACTTAAAGAAAGCCTATTCGATTATAGAGAGCTCTTATCACTAAAATTCTTTTAATTGGGTTGTTGGAAAATGTAAAAAAGCAGGGTATTTTTTATTTCTTATGATTGGATAGGCTACCTTTTAATAATACCCATATAACCTGTTCTGTTTTGACTGAATTTCGAATCTGCCCTACGAAAATGCTTATGAAGGAATGCTGGGGATTTTCCGAAGGGAAGGATTGAGCCCGTTTTTTTCTTATTAATATAATATAGCTTACGTCTTATTGATCCTGGAGGTTAATTATCAAAGCTCTTCAACTTGATGATTAATGGGTGGTAACATTTCAGGATGACATCGCAATAATACCAGCCTTACCAACTTTGATAATGAAGTACATAAATTCTCACCAGATGTTGGCTTTTTTCAGAGCAGCTTCAAGCATGTCGGGCATCACTGGTTTTATAATTATGGCATGAGCTCCACCTTGAATAGCGCTTTTCGCTGTTCCTGGTTGATCATCTGATGTAACTATAATTACTGGAATCTTCATAAGCTTTTGCTCATGTTTTATAAACGCAAGAACTTCAAAGCCATTTAACCCCGGCATATTAACATCCAAGAAAATAATATCCGGAGAGGTCTCTTTTAATATTTCCGTCGCAGTACTTGGGATTAACACTATTCTAGAAGCAATATTCCACAACTTTAAAGATGCTTTTAACGCTTCAGCTGTTTGTCAATTTTCATCAATGATTAATCCGTTTTTCATCAAACTCTCTCCATCAAAACTTTTCCCATTATTTCAAAATTATAACCCTTCAACTCAGAGATAGATTTTATAAAATCAGTATCCACAAAGATATCATATAACGGTTGAAGCAATTCGCTATCCGCGTATCTCTGATCTATGACCAAATCATACCGCTCATAAAACAATGGAATAAAATCTAATCCGTAAGCCATTGCAGCCGCTGCAATTCCCAAGCCACAATCTGCCCTCCCTGAGGCTACGGCAGATGCGATACCAATGTGAGTATATTCTTCTTGTCCATATCCAGTAATTTTTTCGGAGATAATATCTACAGATTTCAGCGAATAATCCAAAAGGACACGTGTTCCTGCCCCTTTTTGTCGATTAATGAAAGATATCCCTGGCCGAACAAGATCTATTAAGGATTTGATGTCCTTAGGATTCCCTTTTTTTACAATTAAACCTTGCTCGCGCATTGCCAAGGCTATTACGCGAACAGATGTATTGATCACATATTTTTTTATATAGGAATAGTTATAATCACCTGTGTCTACATCCAGCAAATGAGATCCAGCGAGGTGACTTTCGCCTCTATTTAAAGCGACGAGTCCACCCATGCTACCGACATTAATTGAAAGAAAACGACGCTCTTTTTTTGAAATGAATTCAGTAATTTTATCAAGTATAAGATCGTGTGATCCTACACACAGAATAGTTCGCTCGATCTCTGATCTATGGCTAAGCAGCGCAATCTCTACGATTTTTCCTGATTCCAGACCTTGGATGCCACTTGGTATGACCAGTAATCCGTCAGCCTGTGAAAGAGAAGTAACAACACCTGCGCCCCTGGACAAAGGCGCTGCTAAAATTTCATTTCCCACTCTTGATAATACAACACGAACGTAATCATCATCCCCTGAAGGCGAAGTTATTTTCCGGGTGAGCCTTGCCGTGATTTTTTCTTCTGGTATTTTAGAGCATCCCAGCCATTTGGTAATCAAATTCTTAACAAAAATATCCATTGTCAGAGATGCTGAAACAGGGTATCCAGGAACTCCAATTATGGGTACCTGCCGCTCCCCTACATTCACCAACCCGATAATAACAGGGTGTCCTGGCCTGGCTGCTACGCCATGTACTAATAATTTTCCTGACCTTTCAACAACACCGGCTGAAAAATCTTCGGAACCTGCCGATGAACCAGCATTTAACAATATTAAATCATACTCAGTGGATGCCGATACAACTTCATTAAATATCGTTTCGAAATCATCGGTGATGATTTTAAATCTGGTTGCATCCCCTCCCCATTCATTTACCTTTGATGCCAATATCAAAGAATTGAATTCTAAAATCTCTCCTGGATCTGGCGTCTTACCAACAGGGACAAGTTCTGACCCAGTTGGTAAGATGGCTACTCTAGGTTTTCTTGCAACTTCTATTTCTGAATAACCGGCTGCTGCTATTACACCAAGATCAACTGACCGAACGACATGACCTCCAACAAATATTAGTTGTGTCAGGAAAATATCTTCACCCATCGGGCGAATGTTTTTCCAAGGTACAGATGCTGTTCGTATTCGAATACTCGCCGGTTTTCTTGGATCTCTTGAATTTTCACCTTTTGAATCAAGGGATTCTACGTCCTCAATTGGAATGACGGCATTGAAGTCATCCGGGATAAGGTCTCCTGTGTCAACATATCTAGCCTGTGCATCGACAAGAAGCGACTTGGGAGATGAGAGTGTAGCGCCTATGGTCTCTTCAGATTTGACCACAAATCCATCCATGGCTGCTGAGTTATATCCTGGTGATGATATTTTTGCATAGAGTGGATATGCTAATACCCTTCCCAATGCATTTTCATCCAGGGGAATTATTTCGATCCCAAGAACCTTCCAAAGATTAGCATCTTTCAAAGCTTCTTCCAAAATGTTTATCGCTTCTTGTAGTGGAATATCGCGCAAATAAAGAGACATCATCACCTAGTAATAACTACTCACACATATAAACTTCAACAATTTTGCCAGCTTCCAGTCCAGTTTGATCGGTTTTTATCCGGATCAAACCATTTGCAGCTACCAACGAAAAAATGAAATTACTTTTAGCAAAAATGGGAGTTGCGATTATTTCATTTTTTAATGTACTTAATTTAACTGGTACCCAATCTTCTCTTCCCGCTTGAGATGGTATATTTAAGGATAAAGTTGCATGAACTGCGGGGGATAATTTTACATCCTTTGCGCCCTGTAGGTGCTTGATCAATGGAGCTACAAATAAATTTGCAGTAATATAAGCACTTACAGGGTTTCCCGGAAGGCCTATCACTGCTTTTCCTGAACAATTTGCCAATATCGTTGGCTTACCAGGCCGAATATTTACTCCATGAACAAGCACACCCGGTTTTCCTAATGAGCTTATTGCTTCAGCAGTTACATCCCTGACGCTCACTGAAGATCCTGCCGTAAAAACAACAATATCACAATTTTCATGAGCTTGCTTAGCTATAGCAATCAATTTATTTAAATTATCCTGAACAACACCATATATTACTGATTCGCCACCCCACTTGGAAACTAGACTAGAAAGCAAGTATGAATTTACGTCCCTTACTTGGCCTAGATTCACATCAGTTCCTGGAAAAACAATTTCATCTCCACTGGATATTATCCCCACTCGAGGCTTTGGCCTTACAGGTATTTCCATAATTCCAAGCGCCATCAGGCCGCCTATTTCCACAGAACGAATTGTTGTGCCTGCGGATATTACGACTAAACCTTCATTTACATCTTCACCCACAGCTAGAATATTTTCCCCTGACGCTACTGCTTTTCTTATTTCCAATTCATTTGACCCAACTAGCTGTGTGTCTTCAATCATAATAACAGCATCAGAATTTTCAGGAATCATACCCCCCGTATGAATTAATACAGCCTGCCCGGTTAATATTTTAATATCGCTTTTCTTGCCCATAAAAACTTCGCCAATAAGTTCCAGATAGGAAGGCAGACTATCTGTTGCTCCAAAAGTGTCTCTGGACAACAAAGCATAACCATCAACTGTGCTACGTGGAAATGTCGGGAGAGGACATGGAGAAATTATATCCGAAGCAACCACGCGCCCTAAGCTATCCACTGTTCTAACCAATATTTCTAAACATCCATCAGTTGGGAGATTTGATAACAAATGGTTGATTGCTTTTTCTGGATGCTTAAGGTTTAGAAATTCAGCCATTTTTTCCGCTTAATGGATCCATAACGAATAAGCTATTAAGTATGCAGACAATCCATATACCGATGCCGACAAAACATTAAAAAAGTCCCACATTGGTTTACCCCCCTGCACTATTCTTTGAAGCCAGAAAATCTGAAAACCTGCGAGCGGTATAGTTAAAAGAACTACCCTAAAGATCGACAATGGTATTCCCAAACCATAGCCAAACAAAAAGAATAAGTAACCACTGATTATCATTACATGATGAATGGGGGAGGCACGTTGCCATGTTAAAAGTTGGACAAAAGATTTTCTGCCAATTTTTTGATCATTTGCAAATGTCGAAAAATTTAATGCAATATAAAAGGCAAGTGCGAGAAAAGTCATCGGGAATACAATCAAGAATAGCAATCTATGGAAATTACTTGCTAAAATAAAGAAACCAAAAGCAGGAATAAGGCATCCTTGATAAATTGCCAACCCGATTTCTTGATACCCTTTTTTCGATAAATTAAATGGTGGGATCGCGAACACCACCAAACCTAGCATAGTTAGCGCTATTAAAGCGCCAATAAAAATCGTTACTTTTTGATTCACTATCAGGATTGCAAGATAAACTCCGCTGAAAGAGAAAAATAACATAGCTAATTGTAAAATTGATATTTTTTTTTGACCGAATACTATATTAATTTCTTTCTTCTTTATACTATTCGTAGGATGAGAAAAGTTCAGTATCAATAAATTCCCTGTAATATTAATACTCATCACCCAAAGTAACCCCAACCAAAAATCTAGCGGAAGAAAATCAGCTCCCAAATAATGAGCTACACCTCCTCCTAACACAAACATAAGAGCGGATGCCAAAATCATAAAGATCTTTTGAAAATATGTGAATTTACTTTGCATAAATCCTTTCATTTAAATATTTCATTCGTCCCAATTTTTTTTGCCACTGCTCGATTGAGACTCTATTGCTACCCTAATATCACGCATGTGAATCTGATTGTGCAAGTAAATCATTTTTACCATTTCCCCAAGAGTCGCCTCGCCCATAGCAGGATGTCTTCCTATCTTTGATAATTCTTCGTCTGACAATTCTATTAACCAATCCAACGTATTTGATCTTGTTTCTTTAAACAAAACTAAAAGTCTTCCCGAGTTCAAACCTTTCATCGTCATAACTTGTGAATCATTAAATTCATTTATTGAAAAATCATCTGGAGCGCCAATGCCTCCATTAATGATATTTTCGAATAATTGAAGGAATGATTTTTCGGCAGAAATAAAATGGGCAAGGATATCTCGAATTTTCCACTTATGTCCATCAAGATAAACATTAATTTCCATTTGCAATTCTGATAAATTGGAAAAGAATTTTTCAATTTTTTGCCCTTCACGATCCAATTTTTCTGCAATTTTATGGTTTGTCATTATTAAATTCCTATTTACAACAAAGAATATCCACCATCAATTGCAAGTACCTGTCCTGTAATGTACTTATTCAATAATAAATATTCAACCATAGATGTTATCTCTACTGCAGTCGCATTGCGTTTAAGTGGAATTTTTGCTTTCAACTGTTCCCAAGTCTTGTCGTTTCCAGATTGCGGAGGCATCACCAGACCTGGTGCTATTGCATTAACTCTAATATTTGGAGCTAATGCTTTTGCAAAAATCCTAGTCAAGACTTCCAGCGAAGATTTACTAATAGAATAAATTGGATAACCCAACCAATTTTTTCCTGCTCCAATATCGCTGATATTGACAATTAAACCTCCAGCTACCATATTTTTTGATGCTTCCTGAGAACAAAAAAGGGGAGCCCGTAAATTCAGAGCTAGAGTCTCATCAAAATCAGAAAACGAGAGCGTTCGTATATCGCTATGCTTCATAATTGCGGCAGAATTTATCAATATTTCCAATTCAAACGGCAAGGAATTAATAAATTTCCACATTTCTATAATTTGCCTGTTGTCAGTAAGGTCGGCCTTGTATGGAAATACTTCAACTCCTTCATCTATAATTAGATCTGCCACTTTTTTTGCCTGAATCTCTGATGAATTGTAGTGTAATAGGATTGAATACCCCATCCGGGAAAGTGATAGAGCTATTTCTTTCCCAAGGCGACGCCCTGCCCCAGTCACAACTGCTATTTTTTTCATCTTCTTTGCCAGCATTATTTTTTTTATAAAGATTACATTAAAGTTCTTCCGAAAAACCACAAACTGATTGTGTTTAACTTCGAAAGAAATTTGAAATAAAGAACCAAAGATTTGCAGGCCGCTCCGCTAATCTACGGACGAAATATGGATACCAATGGGTACCAAAAGGCACATAAATACGGATAGGATACCCTTCGCTAGCCAACTCATCCTGCAAATCACGCCTTATTCCGTACAACATCTGAAATTCCAAGGCTCTCTTAGGTAATCCTTTTAACGCCTGATATGATTTTGCAAATAATATCCTTTTTTCGTCATGTGTACCCAGTGCAGTAACAGGCGGGATTCTTCCGTCTTCGCTGATTTCGCTAGAACCACTTTCAATTGCGCTGTTAATCATAAGCGAAGTTAGGTGATCAAAGTTCTTATCAACATCCTCCTTCTTAGGATAGGCCAGTTCTACAGGTTCCTTATAAGCGCCCTTTACCAGCCTAAAGTGCGTACCTTCTCTTAGTAATACTCGTACATCAGATTCTGTTCTAAAAAGGCACGATTGAACTACAAGACCAACGTTAGAAAAACCTCTTGATCGCATGGCCCTAAACAATTTGATAGTTAAATCTGTATATGGAGTATCTTCCATATCTATGCGAATGTAATTTCCAAATTCTCTTGCTTTAATTAAGATGGCTTCCAAATTGCTTTCACAGATTGCTTCGTCAATGGCCAACCCAATTTGAGTCAACTTGATCGATACATTCGCTAAAACTTGATTTTTGTCAATTTGCTCGAGAATCTCAATTATTCCATCTGTTGATTGCTGCGCTTCACTGGGAGTTGAAGTATGTTCTCCTAATTGGTCAAGTGTAGCAAAAATACCTTTTAAGTTTAAATCCTTCACCACCTGAATAGCATCTTTAATTTCTTCGCCTGCTACAAATCGAGAAGCTGCTTTCCAGGCAAAACTCCAACTAGATACCATCTTTTGCATCCATTTTGCTTTAGAAAGGAAGATGAGAATAGTTCTGAGCATTGTATCTCCTTAATTAGCTTATACTTTATATTTATTTTCTAACGACGATTCTAGCACAATAATTTCAGAATTGCTTGTGTTATACTCCCTTTAGATTGGGTAATTTTTTGGAGGCTGAGTGAAAATTCGAAGCTCATCTTTTTTTACGCGTTGGATTTATTTGATATTCATCAGCTTGGCTGTCATTGCCATTATCATAGAACTCGTATCATATTCAAGACTACTCTCAAACTATCCTCCTCAAATGACTTTGGGAGGAGTTCCAGTTGGTGGTTTAGACCCACAAGAAGCATCGCAGAGGGTTTTACAAATATATTCCTTGCCAATTGAGATCCAATATGCAAATGCAGTTATTCAATTGGATCCAGGTTTGGTGGGTTTTGAAGTTGATTTGGCAAGTATGCTGGCAGCAGCTGATCTTCAAAAATCTAATGCGTCATTTTGGGTAGGGTTTTGGAATTATTTATGGAATCAATCACCATCCGAAATTGACATCCCTCTCGTCACGAACTTCTCTGATCAACGACTTCGAAGTTATCTAACGGAAGAAATTGCGCCAAGGTATGACAGTTTGCCAACTTCAGCCCAACCAATACCTGGAACAACAGATTTTCAGCCTGGAACACCAGGCCAAGTTATAAATATCGATAGATCAATATCTTTGATATCAGATGCTTTGCATTCGCCAATAAATCGCACAGTTCTTATTTCATCTCAAAAAACCAATGCCGGCAGACCACAAATAGCCAATTTACAGCTATTCATAAAGCAAATTATCGACGAAAATGGCTTTGATGGCACTATTGGTATTTATTTACTCGATCTACAATCCGCTGAAGAATTGCATCTAGCATATCAATCCAATCAATCAATAACCGTTAGGCCAGATATCGCCTTTACGGCTTCTAGTACGATAAAAATCCCGATAATGGTTTCGGCTTTCAAATATTTCAATGGAGCACTTGACGAGAATGCGTCCAAATTAATGATTGAAATGCTTAAACAATCAGAAAATCCAGCAGCAGATTCGTTGATGGAGATTCTCAACAAGGATCAGGGACCTTTGTTTGTTACAGATGATATGAAGTCATTAGGCCTGGAAAACACTTTTATTGCAGGGTATTTTTATAATAATGCGCCAAATTTATTGCCTTATTACTCTACACCCTCAAACTTGAGAGGAGACATTAATACTGACCCCGACTGGTATAGCCAAACTACTCCATCAGATATGGGAATATTGCTTGAGGATATTTACCAATGCTCTGAAACAGGTGGCGGAGCATTAATTGCCACTTTCCCCGGAAAATTGAGCAAGCAAGCTTGCCAACAAATGGTTCAATATTTGAAAGAAGATAAAATTGGTTTACTTATTGAGGCTGGAGTACCTGACGGTACTTCAGTCGCCCATAAACATGGGTGGGTTCTAGATGTAGAGACAGGCGTTTACCATGATATAAGTGATTCTGCAATTGTTTATTCTCCAGGTGGAAATTATATATTAACTATTTATGCATACCATCCGGTACAAATTATTTGGGAATTCCCAACAACGCGATTAGGTGCTGCCAGGATGTTCGCGGATATATCACGAGTAGTATATAATTACTTTAATTTACCTACACAATAAAATATTTTCAAAGAATTGACCCTTATTAGCAATTAGATATTAATTTTTCAGGGATATTAACCGAATAGATGAATCAAATCATTGGCTTTCTTCGTTTACAACAAATCGACACTCGTCTCGATCAAGTGAACACTCGCATCAAACAGATAAATATTTTGCTTGAAGATAATAAGGCGATTCAACAGATAACTCAACAAAAAAATGATGTTGAACAAAGAATTAACGCGTCATCTCAACAACTTAAGCAATCGGAACAAGCTGTTCTTGCCCAACAAATCAAGAATCAACAAGTAGAGGCCAATTTATATAGTGGGAAAGTAAAAAATCCTAAAGAATTACAAGATCTACAGGCAGAAATTTCAAGCCTCCAGCGACAATACCTTTCTCTTGAAAATACTCAACTGCAAATCATGATGAACATGGAAGTTGATCAAAAAGACTACGAATTATTATGCATGAAGTTTAATGAGGTAGAACAAGAATTCCTTTTTAAGAACAGGATTTTAATTGAAGAAAGCGATATCCTTTTAAAAGAAATTGAACGGCTGGATGCAGAGAAAAAAGCTGCTGAGAGTTCGATCAGCACAGTAGACCTGGCTTATTATAACAAGCTGCGCATACAAAGAGGAGGCGTGGCTGTTTCAACTATAACCGAAGGAGCCTGCAATTCTTGTGGAGCAACATTGACACCAGCCCAGCAGCAAGCAGTGAAGTCTCCAGAACAGACATTTTGCTGCCCATCTTGCGGGCGTATGCTATACGCTGCATAATCAGAAACACGAGATCGAACCATGAGAATTAATTTTACCCGGCTTGACCAAACATCATTTTGGATTGGTTTTATTGCAGCTAGTATACTTTGGTTGCTAATAACCTTCGCACGCCCTGCTCTGGAACAAATAGCTCAAAAATTTAAAGATTACCGCAAGATTTTCAAAGCTCGAACAGTGAGTCGGGTTGAAGAACATTATTGTGCAACTGTCCACCTTCAAGCCCAACGCATGCACCTTGCGTCTTCCTTATTCTCTCTTGATGACATAGCCATCGAACCCAGATTAATGGCTCCTCCCCCCCGAGTATCCCCTGATGAAACAATTTTCATTGACGATCTAATTACTGAACTAGTCCCCTATTTGCCTTCCTGGCCAGAATTAGCCTCATTTTTTAAAGCACCTACCTTGTCAATATTTGATGCTCTTTCCGGGAAGTCTGACATTGTTCTAACAGGTCAGCCCGGGTCGGGAAAAACCTTCGCATTAGCGTATACAGCTTTAAACCTTTCCAAGAGATCTCAACAAATTCCAGATCAAGGCACCCCAGAGAATGATATTCCATTCTTGATCCATATCGCAGACCTAGATCTAAAATTAATTAATAACGAAGATCCTTTAAATCAGATAATTGAATTTGTAATCAGCAATACACAAATATCTGATCTTCATCGAATAACTCAATTTGTAAAAAATGTATTCACTCAAGGGAGAGCTTTGCTTCTATTGGATGGAACAGATGAATTAGCACCGGAAAATTTGTCACCTCTAATAATTTTTATTAAATCACTCAAACAGGACTATCCACTAACCCAAGTGATTACAACTGGAATACCAGAAAACTTGCAAGGACTTGTTACACTCAATTTTGTTCCCTTCACCCTTGCAAGTTGGGAAGTGTCTGATTATTTAGATTTTCTTAAAAAGTGGGGGCAATTGTGGTCAAAATTTATAGAAAACAAAGTTTGGGCTCAAGATTCACCTATCGATCCCCTTTTGCTTAACACATGGATATATTCTATAAAATCAACACTAACGCCATTAGAACTCACTTTTTTTGCTTGGGGATGTTATGCTGGTGATGTTGAAAGTGGGGATGTTCTCGATGCTATCAAAGCTCATATAAATCGTCTTAAACCAATTGAAGCTCCTTTTGAAGCTCTAGAACTGCTCGCACTTCAAGTGTTTACATCAGCCGATCTTACATTTGAACCTCGTAAAGCCCGGGATTGGATAAAATCATTTGAACCAGCTGAAATTTCTTCTCCTGCTATCCTTGAAGATGGAGAAGAAATTAATCCCAATATTAAAACCAAGGAGATTTCTCGAAAAATTTTTAAAGGAAAAACTTCTACAACACCGTCTCTTGGCCTGATCTCTAAATTTGCAGAAACCGGGTTGCTAATTTCTCACCACAACAATCAGATGAGATTTATTCATCCAACAATTGGAGGTTATCTTGCCGGGAAAGTACTAGGAAATCTGCAAACGGATCAAATTTTAAGCCTTCCTAATTGGAGTGGTAAATATCTAGCAATGAATTATTTTGCTGCTCTTGGGAATGCAGATGAACTTGCAGAAAAAATAATGGCCATCCCAGATCGTCCATTAGAGCGAAATATCATGATCGCGGCTCGGTGGCTGCGAGACTCCAGAGTGGAATCAAAGTGGCGAAATCAAGTAATGGAAATACTTGTTAAGCTGATTAGGATTCCAGGTCAGCCATTGGGTTTTCGTGGTCAAGTATTGACAGCAATAATATTAGGCGGTGATCCTGGAGCTCCATTATTATTTCGCCAGATGCTCGCATCAGACGACCCTGAATTAATTCAAATTTGTCTGCTTGGTTGTGCGTCGCTAAAAGACACAAAAGCGGTCGACGATATCGCTCAGTTGCTTTTGCACCCCAGCTCTAATGTTCAAAGGACTGCGAGTTTAGCGCTAGTCACAATTGGTACTCAATCAGCAATCGAACAAGTAGCATCAGAATTACTTCACGGGGATGAAGACTCTCGAACAACTGCAGCCAAAGCTCTCGCCCTTCATGCTGAAGTAGGGCATGACATGCTGAGAGAAGGTGCTGCAATGGATGACTTAATGGTAAGGCGTGCAGTAACTTATGGTTTGGGAATTGTTGATCAACCATGGGCTACAGAAACTCTGACAAAAATGCAGCTCGAAGACGACCAATGGATAGTCAGAAATGCTGCTTCTGAAGTATTAGAAAACAAACAGAAATTTAATAAATATATCCCCAAGCGATTGTCTGCGCCATCAGAGTGTGCTTGGTTACTAGCTTTTGCTGGTAAGAAAGGAGTTGGGATCTCGCCCGATTCCCCAGCAACGGATATTTTATTAATGGCGCTAACTGATGGCACAGAAGCCGAACAACTTGCTTCCCTTGACTATCTACGAGCATTTTCATCTTCGAATGTATTCGCAATATTTTACAGTCTCATGTACGGAAGAAATTTTGTTTTACGAGAAGCAATTTTTCGTACTGTTTGGGAGATGGGTTCAAGAGGAGTGGCCATACCGGATCCACAACAATTTGGAGTAAATTATTAATGCTTATCATCCATGCCAATATCATCACATGGGAAAATCCTAACCAAATACTTGAAGATTATGCAATTCTTATTAATAAAGAATTGATCCAAGAATTAGGACCCCAGGAAGAAATGATACAAAAATATCCTGATGAGAACCGAATTGATGCTCAAGGTCAATTTGTAATGCCCGGTAATATCTGTGCGCACACTCATTTTTATGGAGCATTTTCAAGAGGTATGGCAATTCCTGGAGCGCCCCCAAGGGACTTTCCAGAAATCCTCTCCAAGCTTTGGTGGCCCCTCGATAGATCATTATCGCTTGAAGACGTATATTACTCTGCATTGGTTTGCATGATAGACGCAATAAAGCATGGAACAACTACTTTGATCGATCATCACTCATCACCAAACTCCATTGACGGGTCATTGGATATTATTGCATCTGCTGCCAAGAAAACTGGTGTTCGGTGTGTTTTAGGTTATGAAGTTTCTGACAGGAATGGTCAGGAAAACGCCAAAGCTGGAATCGCAGAAAATGTCCGTTTTCTAAATTCCCTGAAACACAATGACGATAGTTCCTCCTTGGTATCCGGATCTTTTGGATTGCATGCAAGTTTAACCCTTTCTTCAGAAACACTCTCTGCTTGCAGAGATAGTGCACCCGAGGGTGTCGGTTTTCATATCCATGCAGCCGAATCATCTGAGGATGAATACGATAGCATCTTCAAATCAGGCTTACGTGTAATTGATCGATTAGATAACCACAAGATACTTGGCCCAAAATCCATTATTGCCCATGCCGTTCATGTTGATGCCATGGAAATATCCAAATTAAGCGAAACTCAAACTTGGGTTACACATCAACCTCGCTCGAATATGAACAACGGCGTAGGAGTGGCACCGGTTGAATCCCTTATGCGAGCAGGGATCAAACTCTGCTTAGGAAATGATGGTTTTTCGAATTCGATGTGGGCAGAGTGGAAAACAGCATACCTATTGCAAAAAATATGGAACCATGATCCTCGTACTTTTTCCGGTGTAGATGTAGCACAGATGGCTATATATAATAACGCTTCTCTGGTTAATGTATTTTTTCCAATGGCTCCAATTGGCGCCATTACTCCTGGAGCTATGGCTGATATAATTTTTGTTGACTACCTTTCACCAACTCCTTTAAACACGGGCAACTTACCCTGGCATATTCTTTTTGGTTTTCATGAAAGCATGGTAACCACAACTATCGTGGCTGGGAAAATATTAATGAATAATAGACAACTCACGAATATTGATGAAAAAGAAGTAACAAGTATCGCTAAAAACCTAGCCATTCAAGTATGGAAGCGTTACGAAACGAATTTTAAACTTTAGAGGTGATAATGTTTGAAAACAACAAAGATTATATTATTGCAGTCATAGGTGGAACAGGCAAGGAAGGGAAAGGACTCGCTTATAGATGGGCGAAAGCCGGTTATCATATAATAATTGGCTCCAGAGATCCTTTGAAGGCTACCGAAGCTTCTTATGATCTAAAAAACATGCTTTCAGAAGGGGCTAACATCTCAGGTTCTTCCAATGAAGATGCAGCTCGAAAATGTCATATCGCTGTACTAACAATACCCTATTCCGCACACCAAAACACAATTGAGGGTTTAAAAAGCATTCTTCGCGACAAACTTGTGATTGACGTGACCGTACCTCTTTCTCCGCCAAAAGTAACCCGAGTTCAGATGCCATCAGCAGGGAGCGCTGCTCAGGAGGCGCTCCTAATTCTTGGAGAAAATGCCATGCTTGCAGCTGCCTTCCAAAATATTTCATACGAAAATTTGTTAAATGATACTAAAGACAGCAATTGCGATGTTCTCGTCACCGGAACAAACAAGGAATCACGTCGCATAACTCTTGATTTAGTTAAAGATGCAGGTTTTATTGGATGGGACGCGGGGCCAATCGAAAATTCAGTTGTTCTTGAAGGCTTAACCAGCGTGCTAATTGGCATAAACCGCCAATATAAAACTACACACGCTGGAATCCGCATTACAGGTGTTACCAGGGACAATTAATGCTTGGACTAACTCCTTTAAAATCCTTTCCACTAGTTAAGGCCGGCGACGATCTTGTGGAATTAATTATTGCATCATTATCGGTAACAAATTTAACTTTGGAAGAAAATGATATCTTAGTATTGGCGCAAAAGATAATTTCCAAATCGGAGGGAAGACAAATTGATTTAGCCATGGTCGAACCAACACTTAAGGCAATTGAACTAGGAGCCTATTGCGAAAAAGACCCACGCGTAATTGAATTGATTTTACAAGAAAGCAAAGCGGTACTGCGTGTACGTCCAGGAACCATTATCGTAGAACATAGACTTGGATTCGTTTGTGCCAATGCAGGTATCGACCATTCAAACGTATCATCTGAATCATATCCAAGCGAAAATACTGTTTTGCTTCTCCCAATTGATCCTGATAAATCGGCACAAATAATAAAGGATAGGTTAGAGGCATTATTTGGAGTACAAATAGGCATTCTAATTATCGATTCTCATGGTCGACCCTGGAGATTAGGAGTCGTTGGGACATCGATTGGATTNNCGGGTTTACCGGGATTGATTGACATGCGAGGTAAACCCGACCTGTTCGGCGAAGAACTTCGNATAACACAAATTGCAGTTGCCGATGAATTAGCTGGNGCTGCATCACTTTTAATGGGACAGGCTAATGAAGGTCTACCAGCAATNCATGTGCGAGGCTTTCCATACCCACTTAAGGATGGTAAATTTCAGGACCTAGTTCGTCCTATTGAATTAGATTTGTTTCGATGATGATAAATAAATTATTACTATGGGTATATTGGTAAAATGAAAATTGTTGCTCTTGCTGGCGGTGTAGGTGGAGCTAAATTGATCTTCGGATTGGCGAGAGCTAGCGACACACTTGACCTTACTGTCATTGTTAACACAGGCGATGATTTTGATCACCTAGGTATGCGCATTTGCCCAGATATCGATACAATTTGTTACACACTTGCCGGACTCGCCAACCCAGATACGGGTTGGGGGAGAGTGGATGAGAGTTGGAATTTTATTACAGAACTAAAGGCAATTGGAGGAGAAGATTGGTTTCGCTTAGGCGACAAGGACCTGGCAACTCATGTAGAGAGGACTAAAAGGCTAAATGAGGGTCAGACGCTAAGCAAAATTATTAAAGATTTTTGCGACCTTTGGAATGTCAAACATCTGGTTCTTCCGATGAGCGATCAAGAGGTGGCTACAATTGTCTCCACTCTTGAATATGGCGAAATTCCTTTTCAGGATTATTTTGTCAAAAAAAAATGCGAACCCACAATTAAGAGTTTTAGGTTTGCCGGGATCAATAATGCAGATCCTGCTCCCGGCGTGATCGATTCCATTGAACAAGCAGATGCGATCGTAATTTGCCCTTCAAATCCCTGGGTAAGCATCGATCCAATTATTAATATAGCTAATATTCTCCCCAGCCTTAGACAAAAAACAATAATTGCAATATCTCCCATTGTCGGTGGGAAGTCAATAAAAGGACCAGCCGCAAAGATGTATTCAGAACTTGGCATCCAGCCGTCTGCTTTTGCAATAGCTAAGCACTACCAAAATTTAATAAAAGCGATTGTCATTGATGACCAAGACATATCTCTTAAAAAGGATATGACAAATCTAGGCATAATTCCGTTTAACACAAACATAGTTATGAAAACACCCGAAGACAAGATCAATCTGGGTAAAGATGTGCTAAACTACATTGACAGGATAATTAGATAGCAATATGACAATTTGGGCAATCGTTCCCGTTAAACCATTAAACTTAGGAAAATCCCGCCTAGCGGGAACTATTTCTGAAGATGAACGGATAAATCTTAATACAAGATTATTAGTACATACACTAAATACCCTGTCAGAAATATCCGAAATTGGCCAAGTCTTGGTTGTCAGCCGCGATTCTAATGTTCTTTCAATCTCGAGAGACCTCGGAGCAAAAACCATTTTGGAGAATGGTTCTCCTCAACTTAATACTGCCCTCGCGAGAGCAACAGTTTTCGCTCAGCTACACGCAATTTATGGAGTTTTAATCCTTCCAGCCGATCTCCCTTTGCTATCGAAAAACGACATACTCTCCCTTATTAAAGTTGCTGGAGATCCGCCGGTCGTAGTTATTTCTCCAGATCGGCGTAATGATGGCACAAATGCATTGCTTATTTCACCAGCAGGTCTTATTGAGTATGATTTTGGACCGAATTCATTCGATAGACATTGTCACCTTGCCAAATTAGCTTCCGCTAGACTTGAGATAGTTAACTTACCATCCCTAGCCTTTGATCTTGATATACCAGAAGATCTTCAGATGTTAGATGAGCTACAGGGAATAATAAAATAATATACTTTTCACAAGGAGATAAATAATGCATCAACGCGTCGCCCTTTATCTACAAGATTCTCACGATCTTAGGGATGGATTGGAATATGTTAAGTATGCTGAATTGCATGGTTTTGAAGCGGTTTGGCAAGCTGAATCTAGATTAGTTCGTGATGCAATTGTTCCGATGGCAGCCTATGCTGCAGTTACTGAAAAAATAATTATTGGCTCCGGAGTTATAAACAATTGGACACGTAATATTGGATTACTGGCTGCAACTTTTTTAACTCTTGATGACCTTGCCCAAGATCGAATCATATGCGGAATTGGCGCATGGTGGGATCCATTGGCAAAAAATGTCGGTATAGATCGCCGAAAACCACTTACTGCCATGCGTGAGACAATAGAAATCTTAAGACGATTACTAAATATGGAGAGGGTAACCTATCATGGCGAATTTCACCATGTTGATGGAATTGAACTCGATGTAGTTCATGGAAGACGCGAACCAAGGCATGTACCTATCATGATTGGCGCAACTGGTGACAAAATGATGGAAATGACAGGCGAAATAGCAGATGGTGTTGTTCTAAATTATTGTGTTCCCCCGGAATACAATGATCGGGCACTAGAAGCGCTGGAAATTGGAGCTAATAAATCAGGAAGGAAATTGGACGATATCGATAGGCCTCAATTAGTTGTCTGTTCTGTTGATCATGACCATGACAAAGCATACGAAACATCCAAGATGCTTCTTTGTCAATATCTGGCTCAACAGCCTCATATAGCCAAGGCTTCTGGAGTGTCTTTGGAAATTGTTTCGAAAATTCAATCCATCCTGGGTTGGCCTGCTACCAAAGAGCAAATTAACCTTGCCAAACACTTAGTACCTGACGAATTGGTAAGCCGAATNACTGCATCGGGAACACCNGATGAAGCCCGNATTAAAGTAAATGAATATGTTAAACGGGGTTGCACATGTCCGATTTTATATCCGGCTGGTGGAAATGTACAACTACTAATTGATACCTTTTCTCAGAAATAAATTTTGATCCGCTTTTAAAATGTTTACAAATAGACAATTGATTGTTAATTAATAATGATAAAACAACCTAATTCATTACACTGTTTTATTTGTGGTATCGAGAATCCAATTGGATTGAAATTAAAGATTTATGTTATTAATGAAGGTTCCATCGAGACTACCTACACTGCCCCTGAACATTTTCAGGGTTATCCAGGAGTTTTACACGGNGGCATTGTCGCTGCAATTTTAGATGAAATCAGTGGTCGAGCTTTAATGGGAGATCCTTCATCTCCTCGTTTTATGTTTACAGGAAAATTAGAAGTAAAATATAGAAAAAACGTTCCCATCGGAAAACCCCTACGAATTGTAGGAAAAGCTGGTAAATCCAAAGGGAAAATGGCTGAAGGTTGGGCTGGAATTTATAATGAAAACAACGAACTATTAGCCGAGGCTACAACCCTATTAATAGATGTACCTCAAAGTTTACTCGAACAGACGGACGCGGATACGCTCGGATGGAAAATTTACCCAGATTGATGCAGGAAATCTACCCATGACAAATTATTACCGACCACAATCGCTAACTGAAGCCCTTGTTCTCCTTAAAAATCCAAATACAATACCTCTTGCTGGTGGGACTTACATAAATACGAAATTGCGTGGACTTTATGATCTAGTTGATCTTCAAAACCTGAGTTTGGATAAATTATTGGTTCAAAACAAGAATATTGAAATCGGATCGACGGTAAAACTTGAGCAATTGTACAAAAGCAAAAATATTCCTGATCATTTTAGAACTGCAATAAAATTAGAAGCTCCTTTAAATATAAGAAATTCAGCCAGTATCGGCGGATTATTGCTCACTTGTAATGGAAGATCGCCGGTTGCCACATCATTATTATCTTTAGATGCAATGGTAACCCTTGAGCCAGATCATAAAGAAATTTTGTTATCTGATTTCTTCTCCATGCGCTCAAATTTCCCAAAAGGAAGTCTCATTACATCAATAATGGTGCCTGCTGATCAACGATTTTGCTTCAATTACGTTGCGCGGACCCCGTTTGATCAGCCTATTGTGTGCGCAGCCCTGTCAATCCGGATAACTGGCCGAACACGACTGGCACTAGGCGGTTTTGGAATTCTGCCATTGCTAGTGGTCGATGGAGATATTTCAGATGATATTTCATCCGCAGCTTTTAGCGCTTACAGTAATGCAAAAGATGAGTGGGCATCAGCAGAATATCGATCTGATATGGCAAAAGTATTGTCCAGAAGATGCCTTACTACAGTAAATTCTGAAATATAAATGAAGAAATATTACCAAATTGTTATCGGATTCTTAATTTGTCTTTCACTAGCAGGATTTTCTTATTTCTGGGCTATAAATTTGATGGAATCTCTATACAATTACAGATCGCCAATTTCAAATTCGCCCCCCACCCCAGGAGAATCAACAGGACCTTCAATCACTTCTAAAGTTGTTATCATACTTATCGATGCACTCAGGGTGGACACAGCTTACAATTCTGAAGTTATGCCTTTTCTCAATAACTTGAAAACTAATTCTGCCTGGGGAATCATGCACAGCCAAACTCCATCCTACTCAGAACCAGGTTGGACTACTATCCTTACAGGAGCCTGGCCAGAGATCTCGGATGGTCCTGTCATGAATTTAGATTATGCAAATATTTATCCATTTACGCAGGATAATATTTTCTCCGCGGCTGATCGCTATGGTTTAAAAACAGCAATTTCCGGATATTACTGGTTTGAAAAATTACTCCCTTCAGGATCAGTTTACAAAGGTTTTTACACTGAAGGAGAAGACGATCGAGCAGATCAAGAAGTATTAGCCGCTGCAATGCCCTGGTTAAATGATGATGCAATAAGCTTAATACTAATTCACATCGATCAAGTAGATTATGCAGGGCATCATCAAGGAGGACCTCAAAGTAATTATTGGGATGAAGCAGCAACACGAGCAGATGCCATGGTGCACACAATCGTCAATGAACTGGAGCTAACACAGGATACAATCCTGATCTTGTCTGACCATGGTCAAATTGATTCGGGTGGTCATGGCGGACAAGAGACCATTGTGCTAACTGAACCTTTTTTATTTGCAGGAAAGAGCATCATCCCTGGAAATTATTCCGATATTCAAATGGTTGATATAGCGCCTACTATTTCCATATTATTAGGATTAAACATCCCTGCAGCAAATCAAGGCCAACCTTTATTAGATATACTAGAGATTAACCCCGAAAAGATGTCTCTGATTGACGTTGCGCTCTCCAATCAGCAAAATCAATTACTCAAAACATATTCTGAGGCAATAAGCAAAAAGGTCACATTGATAAGTGAGGAAAATATAGTAGCCTCAACCCAAAGCTCAATTTTACTTTCTAGGAATATGATCTTAAAATCTGAGATTGTAAATAGAACCCTGATTATTATTCTTTTTCTTGGAATTTGTTTATTTTTTATCCTTCGCTATATAAAAAGAATAAATATTTTTTTCTACATGCTTACTGGAATTTTTTATTTTTTTCTATTTAACTTACGCTATTTCTTATTGGATAAACATCCTTATTCTTTATCCTGGATCAACAGTCAGAATGACCTTGTTCTGTATATTGCTATTACGACAATTATTTCGTTTTTACTTAGTTGGGTTTTTTACATCGTTTTTACCAAGACCATCATAAAATCACCACAAGAAATCGCTCGTAATACATTATTTATTACAATCTCAACAATATTTTTAGTAGCAATCCCCGTTTACATCAGCTATGCAATTAATGGATCGCTTGTTTCATGGACCCTTCCAGATATGTTAAGCATGTATTTGGCTTTCCTGGCATTATTACAATGTATGTTCATAGCAATCATTGGTTGTACAATTTCAGTTTTCTCATTACCAATTCATATGATTGCCCGAAAATTTACTGGAGTAAATTTAAATGAAAATTAACTTGACAATTAATGGTATTACAAATGAATTCTCTTCATCTCCAGGAGACTCTTTATTTTTTGTTTTAAGAAATGCAGGCTATTATTCCATAAAATTTGGCGATGAACATGGATTATCCGGTGTTGATACAGTTTTATTGGATGGAGAACCAATAAACTCAAGCCTTGTGCTTGCTGCACAGGTAGAGGGACACAAAATTGTTACGGCTGAAGCCTTAGGAGAAATGCCCAATCAAGGTTGGAAGAAATCCGCTGGATTACACCCTCTTCAGCTTGCGTTTATCAAAACCGGAGCAATTCAATGCGGTTATTGCACACCTGCTCAATTGCTCGCAGCAAAAGCCCTCCTGGATAAAAACATTAACCCATGCGAAGAAGAAATCCGAGAAGCGATATCTGGTGTATTGTGTCGTTGTACCGGGTATCAAAAACCAGTAGAAGCGATATTGCTTGCATCTTCCATGATGAGAAGTGAAACACCCGACGTCACCAACTCTAATACAATGATAGAACTTAATTCCAAAACAACTATGCAAGTAGTAGGAAAATCTGAAGTAAAAAGCGATGCGGTTAAATTAGCACAAGGAAAACCAGCTTTTACAGCGGATATTGATATGAAGGGGATTTTATATGCAAAAGTGCTATATAGCCCTCATGCGCATGCCCGCATAAAAAGCATCGACACAAATCAAGCACGCGCTTTAAATGGCGTTGAAGCTGTTCTAACCTGGAAAGATATTCCTCGCGTTATTTTCTCCACTGCCGGACAATCCGATCCAATTCCAGGTCCTTTGGATGCCTTTTCCTTGGACAATAAAGTTCGTTTTGTTGGTGACAGAGTGGCATTTGTAGCCGCTGAGAGTGCTGAGATTGCTGAAAAAGCAATAAAATTAATTAAAGTTGATTATGAAATACTAGAACCCATTTTAAATTCATCCAATTCACAACTGGTAGGTGCCTCCAT